>JAAHTH010003712.1_pt1 | contig 10187 bp, 13 predicted proteins | sample 6116091 | NCBI WGS metagenome assembly JAAHTH01 (sample SAMN13939990, study PRJNA603662) | sponge metagenome | isolation source: marine sponge | host: Mycale hentscheli | place: New Zealand | collected 2006
TGCATATCTTTGTTGGCCTCGTGTCTGGGTAGCCACCCAGATTCAGGGGTATTCTCTTTATATAGTCGGAGCGTCTTACCATTTAGTTGATGAAGACTCTCAACTGGCCTCAAGCCCATGTTCAAACAGAGGGATATCTTTTGAATTATTCCTCTATTCTTGACCAGGATTATTCACACACAGGGCCTATTTATTATTCCTCTGAACGACTTGGAGAGGCATTCAACTTTTGGCGCAGAACAATAACTTTAATCGATGGCTTTTTCGAAGACGATATTGAACTTGACTATTCCGATGACGAATTGACTTATAATCAAATCAAATTAATCCTCGAAACTTTGAACGGAAGTTCCACTCTCGAGGAGTTTGTAGATAATCTACGCACCCTATCTAGTTTCGGATTAGAAAATTACTTTAATGTTGAGAATCCTCGATTTTATCGAGCACACATCACGGGTGCTGACTTGTTTGATATTTATATCGACGTGTATCTACACATAGATTTGGTCAACGAAAAGTTTCGTTGGTACTATTATGATTATAGAGATTCTGAGGTTTTCCTAATAGATAAATCCTTAACAGGATTGTCGAAATTGATGTCGAGAGAGGGATTAGTTTGAAAATGTTGAATTGGCCTCAAGCCACCCCTGATACAACCCAAGGAGCCCTCATAGTTTGGGCCTCTTGGTTTGATTATGAGTTGAATCTTTACTCTCTTGACGACATTTTTACTCAACCTAGGTTTGAGAGATGGGGAGAAACTGAACTATCTAAGTTCATGAGTTATTTGAGACAAATGGATGAGTGGTCTAGGTTAGACCAACGGGAATATGATGATTGGGGTCTTACATTATTCGCTAAATACACCAGTGAAGAAGGTATAACGAGGCATCGAAACGTTTTCTCACGGGATGGCGATGAATCTCTTTATACAAGTTCTTCTACAAATTTTACTCAAGAGATGTTAATGAATCTCGAGGCGGTGTTGTCCGAGGGCTGGGAAGGAGAATGGGAATTAAGTTTTTGGTTTAGTGACCCGACATACGAAGTGAAGGTTGAGAAGTTTGGATTAGGGATGTGTAATGCGTAGTTTGAATTGGCCTAATCTAATGACTGCTGGAGTTACAGGGCACTTAGTTACGAGGGCTTACGAAGAATATTGTGGCGGGATGAGTGTTCACAAGCCTAAGTTTTTCAGTGACTCGAATGAGGCGTTTGATTATTGGGTGGGAAAAGAACAAAATAATGTTTATACGGTGCTCCCTTGGTCTTCTATTGAAACATTGTTACAGGACGCTGAAAGTTTGAAGGACGGATTACCTTATATAATTCCGACGATTAATGATGACGATGATGCGCTTACGGAAGCCTGGTCTGCCTTAAATCAGATTATTATAATTGGAGAAAAGATTAGAGAGTGTAACTCTTACGAGGAGTTTTTAGAACTTTCTAAATCCCTCGTCGGAGGAGGCGATAGATTTGGGGGGCGTAGTTTTGAGGTCTCAGGTTCGGACTGGGACGTTTACATTACGTTAGAGATAAGATTGTCTTTGAAAGATGAATACTTTAGATGGGGTTCATATTATAATGATGGAGATAGCAACATCCATGAATCGCAAGCAATTCTACAAAGCATCGATAAGTTAACGGAAGAGAATTAGTAGGGATTACTATGAGGATTAGGAGTTTAAATTTTCCACAGAGAACTGGATTAGGGTCTCCCGAAGTTTTTTTAGTTTACGCTCCATTTCCCAATAGATACGGTAAGAATCATCCATTCGGTCAAGAGTTAGTCCAAAGATTCAAAATTTCAACGATGAACTGGCGTCGAAGTCTCGAAGACCTCGATTGGGTGACAGAAAACTTAGAGTGGAGTTTTATCCATGGTGAAGGATTCAGTACAGATTTCATGAACTCAATACACATCGAAGACAGTGATGAAAATTTAGTAGAGAAAATTGTGAGTGCAGGTGGTGGATGGTTCTTTTGTATTGCAGGATGCCCTCGGGGTATTTGGAAGGAGTATGATGCTTCTGACACACCTCCTGGTTTAATTTATGCCAACCCTATTCAGGCGAGGGCAAATGGGGAAGAATTGCCTGATTACATGACTTGGACGGATGAAAGTCTAAGGGAGAATTCTAACATGGGCTATTTTTTCACCGACCCATCACAACGTAATTTAGATTATTTCAACATTTACTCAGTTGGAAAATATTGGGAAGAAAACATTTATCCTCAAATGGAGTCTCGATATGAAAGTATATACTTTTTGGTCGAACCACTTTATAATTTTGACAGTTGGTCAAGCAATTGGTTTCCCATATCTCAAATATTAATTGCAGAAGATAGCATTCGCCACATATTACCTGCTACACCTGAAAACATCTCGAAGTGCTTTCCTGCGTCAGCATCTGCTGCAATAGCATGGTATGATATGCTCAAAGAACGAATTAAAAAACAATCATTACCTTCATGGGGAGATTTCACCTTAGATGAAATTCCTTATGAGACCTTATCTATCTTATCTTCAAACTAGGTCTTGCATTTGCTTCTGCCAAGTGTCCGTATCTTGTATTACTACGTCACTAAGTGCAGGCATTAGAGCCCGTGCTGAGTCTATGAACTCTTGCCAATAGTTTTGTAGCATAAATAACTGTCCCTCATCGGAATCAGGGTCTAAGCGTCCGTCTACATAGGTTCTCAATTTCATGAATGCATACTCACTGGCTAAGAACATATCTAAACGATACGTCCCGACGGTTGCGAGATGAGTTTCATTTTCTTGATGCGCGTCTGCAATGAAGTGTTGCATGGTCTGCACATAGTCTTCATCTATTTCATCAACATGAGAAGGAGTTATTTGCTCTAACAATTGAATAACTGGTGAGTCAAACAACCATTCCATTCAAACCGCCTCATTCAATCGATACACTTTTGCTCCACCCTGACCTCGTTGCTCGTTAAGGTGATGGCAGAAGTCTGAGTAATGCATAAACATTCCCATCTGTCTTACCGTAGGTTCGTATCGACCCCATTTACCCTTTAGTGCACCTAAGACTTGTATTGCAGTCCAAGTGTAACCAGGTTCTCGTGTGTCGTTCTCTTGCATAAGCGATAATACCATTTCGGCATGTCGCAAACTTATTCCAAATTTTTTCTTACTTTTCAAATTCGCCATTGTAGTGGCCTCCAACCTGTCCTACAAGGTTAAACTATATGAAGTTAATCCTTAGAAGGTTGGAATAGATAGGTCAAATTGTCCATCAGAGTAGTTTGACGCTAAATAAAGTCCTAATACGAAAACTGAACCAAACAAGAGTTTTGTTACGACACTGGTTTCTTTAGAACTACCTAAGCCTCCAGCAGGTGGGGCGTCATCAGGAATTTCTCCTGCTGGGGGGGCATTGTCACGGTCTTGTTCAGTTTCGAGCGGGTCGCTTTCGTTTCGAAATGATTGGTATCGTTTTAAAGAGTCTCCTAATTGCATGGCTTCAGCACCGAATGCGAGTGAAGGATAACTAAATGGATTGTCCATATTTACTTAATGTACAGTTCTACTATTTAATATTGGCGTTTAAAAAAGAGAGGGTTTTTCGTTACTTCTCTGTCTGCCTGTTTGAAATGTGACGGTTTCGGGTCCCAAAATACCAGAAAAGGTCCCGTTTCTGTTTTTGTTAATAATACTTCCTATGATTTCACAGTTTTTTTCAGGGACCTTGGCGGACCAGTGTTTAAATAGGGTTTTGATTTTTGACGCAAAAGGGTCTCTGAAACTGGCGAGTTTGCGGACCCAAGCGGACCAGTCTTTAAATAGGGTAACTAAGCCATAATTTCGAGAAGGGGCAATATTTATTGTTCTAGTTTTCCCACAATCGAGGTAATGAATGAAGGGTTAAGAATTCATTCAATTGGTCATTGACAATATTTCTATCTAACTCGACGATATATGGAAGTTTGTCTTTAAGTTTTTCGAAGGTGTTAATTTCCAGCAGTTGGTCGGTCAACCAAAATGGAATGTATAAGTCACCTGTGCGGTAATCACCATCACTGTCAATCTCAAGAACTGTGACGTAAAGCCGACCTTGTTTCCAAGCCTCGTATCGAGTACCAAAGTTCTCGGAGAATTCGTCACGTCCGCCACCTATTGAGCCTGCCGTATCTATTAAATAATCGTTTAAATTTTGTCTTCCAGCATAAGAGGATATGTAGTATTTGTTAAAAGAAATTGCAGCAACTAATTGCGGAAGCAATTCAAACTTAATAAAATCTTCTTGACTGTCATCTCCACTGTAATACCACTCTTGCAATTCCATAAGTTCACCGAGGCTGAACGTTTGAGCAATCTTAGGGTTCAAACGCACTAAGGCATTTCCTGGTGACCCTGTGAACTGTTTCACTAAATCGAGAACAATCGCATCTGGTAAAGGTTGAGGATAATTAAGAGAGCGTATCATTCGATACCTCCTAGATAATTTAAAATACGTGTAAGTGGACGGAATTGTTTAGGAACTTTGTAGAAGACAGTAGCATCGTTAGCACCGTCCCAATCGCCGAGTTGCCAATCGTAATATAAATCTCCTCCACTATCAACCCATTCACTCCAAGAATTGGTTCCTAAAATCGAGTAATCGCCATCCCACTCACCTTTTCTTCTTGCCATACGGCTATGTATTCTTTCAAAAGTGGAATTTGTGATTTTAATCCATTGTTGGATGGCCATATCATCATCGAGGTCTAAATTTCTAGCAATATACCCGTGTCGTCTTTGCGCGTGTCGAGGAGGTCTAGAAAGATACCACCAAGAGTCATTACCGTCTTGAACCGAGCCCATTTCTCGCCACCCCGAGAATAGTTCATCTGGGTAGGAATAATTAGGGAAAGGACCCCAAGGAGTAGTACCTATGAGAAGAGGTCTAGTCGTGCGTTCAAGCCATTTTTCGAATTCTTCGATACCCGTAAAATGACACAGCAACTCGTAAACCTGCCTTGCAAAGTCGGCGAAATCGCGTTCCCGTTCGTCATAAGTTTTACTTAAATAACCCATGTTAAGCACCCTTCGGATAATTTAATGACTTAAGAGGAGTCATAGTAACTCCCAATCGAATTAGTTCACACTGTTTCTCCATGAGATTGCTCCAATAACGTGTGGTTTCGGAACTTGGGGTACTTGGTGTCCACCTCGTTCTAAGTCTTCGAGTCACCCACCAAAGTTTCTTCGTATTCATATTCTTCCTCAATGCTCTTATTTCCGTCCTCGTCTCAGCCAAATCATTTATCAAAAAAGTTCCCCAACTCCAATTGTCTCCTCCTGTCCACAACCCATCAGATACACTATCTAACGCTTGATGCACCATGAAGGTATTCCAACCTTGTCCAGCACAAAGGTTATTCCATTCTCCAGAAGATATTTTTTCGAGAGGGAATCTCATCAACTCCCATATGATACGTTGAAATTTTAATAGTCTTGTTCGGATACCGATGTTGAAATCCATACCACCATATCTTGAAAATAAGAGTGCAAAAAATAGAGTAAACTCATACCTCCATTGAAGGCTTTCGGGCAATACTAAAGGACGGCCTGTAGTAAGACACTCTTGGGTTGTAATTTGCACTATCTCTATATCTATGTCGTCAAAAACAGGAGAAATACCAGTGTAGTCTGCTCGCACATCAGGTCTACAAATAGTCGTAATTCTTGCCCCTTCTCCACCTAAAATGGCTTGAAGAAGTGAAAGGGCCTCTCGAGAGTAGATTTCCTCAGAATATTGTGTTCGAAAATCCAGAAAAGCCTGTAAATACATAGGATTTATGACAGGAAACATAAGACTTCGAGTAACCATACCTTCTTCTGATATTTGAAGGTTACCTTTATACGGGTATAGAAATAGTTTGTAAATATGCGTTGGCTCGGCAATCATGCTATTCATATGGCTTTACTAGAGCAAGCCCGAGACCGTGAAGTGCAATTAGTGCAGTTTGCAAGAACGGGTCGAAAACCTTTTTGGGTTCGACGTATTCATTTAAACTCGAGTAAGTCAATAGATTACTGGTTCAAATCTATGCATTGGCCTTACGAGACCTTAGGAATGTTTATTAGTACAAATCGTATCGACTGGTCTAAAGTTGGTGAGTTACCGCCTTCATTACGAAGTAAAGGTATGACCCGTAAGAAATACAAAGAGATATGGGATGATTACTTAACACCTGCAGGTTGCAAAAAAAGAGGACTTGAGTGGAGTGAGATTTGGTATGGTAAATCACTGTTATTCGATTTCGATGATGTCAACGAACCTATGAAAGCATTCGATAAAGCGGAAAAAACGGCTCAATTCTTAGCCGACAACTTTGAAGTTATTCCTCGCATGGTGTTTAGTGGTAGTAAGGGTTTCCACATTCACTTAGATTTAGCGGACTCATACAAGTGTGGTGGCAAAAAGCCTGTCGATTTCATCGACCAAAAAGACCCGTTGCTGAAATTAGGTCGACATAATGGTGCTTTAGTACAAGAAATAGCCTCCGCCGCTTGCGGTGAACGATACCCTATTGCCGACAGGTCGAGTAATTTTCGTCAAGGTGTAATTCGGTGTCCGTATTCAATTCATCCGAAAACAGGTCAAGTGGTTTGGCCATTAGATAGTGGAGACTTGAAAAAGATTCGAAGATTGCCTACGGATGCGAGTATTTATGATATCGCTCGTGCTTTGCACTCTTGGGACGTTCCCGTTCAAAGCCATATTCCTGATGTGGAACACACTTATATCCATCCTGAAAATGCCGTCTTTCAAAGAGGGTTGCCTGCTTGGACACCTAAGTCCGATTGAGTAGTTTATAACTTAACAAGGCAACACCTGCAATAGATAAACCTGCAAATGTGGCCACAGTTAATCCTGCAGGAATGCCTAAGTCTTCTAATTTTGTATTGATTTGAGTAGTCAATGCTTCAACTTCTTGTTCTTGCTCAGATTCGGTTTGTTCATCCCACCATTCGGGTTTTGGAACTTCTACAGTGTAGGATTCAGACCAATCGACATTAGCGCAAGTTCCCCAAGCCATTGGAGACATCTCAACTGTCCAAGTACCAGGTTCATCAATAGCAAACACACCTAAACCAGGTTTTTGGTATAAATCACCACTATCTTCATAAACTTCAGGAGAGCCTGCGACATACTTTTCATGCTTTTGAACTGTAGTTCCGTCTTCACGTTCTAAGGTAATGGTAACTAATATCTTGTGAGCCGCCGCATCTGCATTATGGTAATTAGTACCCCAATAAGTATCGTCGGGCAATCCTGTCGTTGTACCTGTTTCATTACGGAACTCTTCAGCACCAAAGACGAAATTCCAACCTCGATTCAAAAGACCCTTAGAACCTGTGTCAGAGTCTGCCCGACAATAGCCGACGAAATTAACTCCAGGTACGGAGCAACCAATTTCACTTAGAGTAGTTCCAGATGCACTATCTTGAGGAACGGCTTCTATGATACTAACGGCCGTTTCTCGCCTAGTTTCTTCACTGGAAACCCATTTTACAGGATTGCTGATGAAGTCACCGACACCGATACTTAAAACCTCAGCCCAGTCACCAGAGAATACTAATTTTCCAGTTTCTATGAATGCATTTAAAATATTCATAAACCAGGCTTCCACTATTCCTCCACCTCGAGTATCTTGAGGGTAAAATCCAACGATAATATTAGATTGTCCAGGTATGATGTATTTTTTATCTTCAGACATTGCCCCCACAGTAGTTGCAGTTTCTTCATCTACTGCACCTAAAGAAACCCAGGTCTCGACGAAATGCTTAGAACCGCATAGTTCTCCTGTGTCTCGTTCTTTTTCATAATCACCTAATTTCTTCAAAGGTACTCCGAAAGGACTATTACGAATAATTTCTGCCGAGTAAGTTTCGGCTCGAAGCATGTGTTGCGACGGAATAAATAAATCGAATGGATTATAAATCATAGTAACCCCTTCAAACTTACTAAACTGATTCCTCCTAAGAGACCTAAAACAGTAATTTTACTCCAAAAATCACTTTTAACCAACCATTCTTCGACAGCCACTATTGTTTCGGGAGGAATTGTAGGATTGACATTGTTGGCAGCATCTTCGGTGACTTCATCGATATTGAAGCCAAATGCATAAGTGTGATTGAAACCATACATTGGGAATAAACATCCGTCAGCATTCTCATCAATGATTCCAAAGCCAGTCGCTAAAAAGTCATGCGCCATCAAGCCTAAATCTGCCACGAATGCTACAGTAGTCACTATGGCAGGAACGGCTAAAGTAATAGTACCTCCTGTTAAGATGAATGAAGCGACAAATACGATTAAAATAACAAGCGCAACAATTAGGGTCAAGATAGTTATCCCCCATTCTTTTAAAAATTGTTTAAATTTAGCCGACTCAGATGATTCCGAACGTGCGGAATATCCGTAGTGGAAATTAAGGAAATACTGACTCTTAGGCCAAAAATCAGGGATTGGTATCGTACCTGAGGCCATACCGTCATCACCTGTTTGAACGACATCCGAGTAGATAGTTGGCATAATCAAATTGCCGACCTCAGCACTAGCATCGATTTTTGCTTCTAAAGCCTCTAAAATTTTAGTTTCATAAGGGCCTTCCGTAGTTTCGCTTTCAAGTTCTGCCAACAGACCTTCTATTTCCTCCACAGTCCAATCTGCAATAATATCATTAGTTAATTGGGCTAATAAAACGTAATCCATAGTTAAAATTTCTAATTCTAAACGGTCAGAGCCTGCTTCATCATCACAAGTGAGAGTTTGAGCCTCCCAAGCAATGGTGCAATCTTCAGGGATGTCAGACCAAGTATGGATGGGAAAGTCGGTCGGTTCATCAATATCAGGTTGGACTAATTTAGAGGACAATGCATTACCCGTAGCATCGAGCAATTCACATCGAGTTTTTAGATTGGCTTTATCTTCTGCCACTCCAACATATTGCATAATCCAAGGGGCATCTTCTAATGCATCGTCTTCTTGGAGCCCTTCATACATCCACGACAAGAGTCATCACCCCTCAGTCACTGTGCTTTTCTTCTTTTGGAAAATTCGACTTGTAATAAAGAGTAGAATTAGTAAACCTGCTCCGATACCTGCCGCACCTAAATACATAATTCTTTTGGCAGCCTGGTCAAGACACTCTTCGACCTTAGCATCAAGTTCATCATCTGTAGCATTTGGGAACTTGTCTTTGAAATTTTCTCGAGTGCAATCATCACCCCAAAGTCGACTTGCAAAATCAGATAGTAAATTATTGGCAACCCATCCTCCGACAACTATGGCAGCAATTCCGAGTCCGAACTTACTTTTAGTTCCCAAGGCACGTTTCGCCACGTCGTCTGCTGACTGAGCCTTTAATGAGGGACGAGGTGAAACTATATTATCATCTAATGCTTTGATAAAATCATCGGACTTTATAGCCTTATTAGTAATTTCTTCGATTGCGTCGTCACTGAGTTTTCCACCGTCTGAAACTAAATCATCCATGGTTTTTTTAACAGGATTGTCGGGAAACTTATCGCCTTTTGCCAATGATTTCAAGGCATCATCCATTTCGGATGTAGCACCTGCGCCTTTCAAAACGTCACCTCCTTCTCCGATTTTAAGTGCGTCAGAGAACTCAGGTTTTCGGACACCTCCGTCGGCTTTGTAAAAGATATCGACGAACTCTTTGCTGTATTCCGTCCCATCGGGTGCAATCCACTTGCCATTGGTTATAACTAAATCATCTTGTTTAGATGGTAGTTTACTCATCCAAGCCCTCATGGCAGTTCTTTGTTCTGTACCTGAAATTATATTAATATCGTTGGCAACTACGGTGGCTAATGCATCTGCAGCCTCATCAGGGTTTTTTAATGCCTTTTCTATCGTCTCGTCGGGAAGTCCTCTAAGTGTCTTCCGAGTTGCTCTATTACTCTTAAACAAGTTTTTCAATGCAGGCTTTAAACGAGCCCTTAATGCACTGCCAAATCTTTGACCAATCCCTTTCAAACCTAGTTTAATTCCACCCTTACCAAATCCTAAAACTCGGAACTCTCTTGCTTCGAAACTCTCGGCTTGGAAGGGATTAGCCACATCTGGCGCAGACAAATCTGGCTCAAAGGGAGAATACATACTATTGTTTGGGCTTCTCCGATACTTAAAGATAACGAAAGG
>JAAHTH010003713.1_pt1 | contig 10184 bp, 9 predicted proteins | sample 6116091 | NCBI WGS metagenome assembly JAAHTH01 (sample SAMN13939990, study PRJNA603662) | sponge metagenome | isolation source: marine sponge | host: Mycale hentscheli | place: New Zealand | collected 2006
CCCATACCTCTTACCCTTCCCCTCCCTCCCTCTCCCCCCCCTCCTTTTTTTTTTCTTTTTTTTTCTTCTTTTTCTTCTGTTTCTTTGCTTGGGTTTCTTTTAACATAACTTGTTTTTTTGGTTTGTTTATATCCACCAAGTTCTTCCCATCTTGCTTTTGCTTTTTCACCGATTAATCCATCAATTGGGCAAGGTGTTCCTGCATCCCACATTGACTGCCATACATTTTCTTCCTGACACATCAATGATATTGCTGCTACCTTCATGCCTAATTTGGCAAGAACTGATGTAGATTTTCTTCTCTCACATTCTTTATCTACCATATAGCTTCCAAATGAGCCTGAGAAACCTATTACGGTTACTCCTGCTGCAAGTGGTATAACGCAACTATCTTGCCCATAGACACTCATTCCAGGTGCAGAAGCCATATTGACAGGCGTTCTACTCGCTGCATTAGAGGTTGAATTGTTCGTTGTAGCATTAGTTGTTGAACTGCTACCTGATTGATAGGTTGTTGTTGTATCAGAATTATAACCACCAGTTATGGCAGTTTGTGAGCCTGATGTACTTGTTTGTGTATTTGTTGTAGCTCCTGATGATGTAACATCAGATACTGCTGATTCTATGCTTAATAATGCAATGATTAAAGCAAGTATAAGTAATGCAGGTTTTAACTTCGACATTTCCATTTCCTCAACGCTAACGCTTTTCTTGTTGGTCTCCCTTTGCTATCTTTCATAGGTCCTTTAACTCCTGACATTCTTGCACAAAAACTTGAACGTCTTTTTGCTGCTTTAGAACCAGCTTTTACTTTGCCTGTTACAGGTCGTTTAAGATTAGAACCTTGTGTTCTTTTAAAGTATTTTCTTCCAGCTTCATTCAATCCACCAGTTTTACTTTGATATCTTTTAGCAACCATTATTTTCTTACTAATGAGCCTCCAAAATAAAGCCCTATAATTGAGGACACAACATGCGTATCTAAAGGCGTTATTACTAATCCTGACATTGGTTTCCATTGCGTCATATCTACATCACTTGCAAATATCCAAAAACCTTCTTGTACTGTTTCTGTATATCCTACGTAGATAGGCATAGATGGGTCTATAAACGGAGCAAGTTTTGGTATTACTAATATTGCAACAACAGCTATCAAAGCTATCCAACGTCTTGTATTTTTAGTAAATTGGTCGGTAACTTCTCTTGCTTTGTCTACTTGTGCTGCTGCAAACTCAGCTCGTTGCATAAACATTTTTTGTTTTTCTGCTTCTGCTTGTGATTTCTGTGCCATTATAGATAGCACACCACCTAATACTGTACTAGCTAACATTGACAAAAGTTCCATTGGTATCATTATCTTGCCCTCAATATATCTTCATCAGGTCTATCAATTAAACCTGTAGCTTGTGCTGTTGCCTCTATTCCTGCTTGTCTAGGAATTTCGACACCTGCCCTAGCAAATGCTGTTGTTAGTTTTCTAAAAGCATCAGGATTTACTTTTGCTAATGTTTTTATTTTTGCATTATTAAATGCTTGTGAACTTTTTGTTCCTGCATTTAATTCGTCCATAATTCTTGTTGCTGCAACATCACCAGCAGGTGTGCCACTTTTGCTTATTGCTGTTGATAAAAGCTGTTTAGAATAAGGTTGTGCTAGAAAATTAGTTACACTACGCATAATTCCTAAAGATACAGCAGTACCAAGAACGCCACCCATAGAATATCCTAGTATTCCTATAGAACCTATGCCAATGCTTCCTGACAAGATTGCATTTCTAACAACAAAATTACTCATGTTTGGTTGTTTTATCATGTGTTCTTCCATTACTTTAGCTACTTTAGGCAATTCAGATATCATTTTATTAGCAGTTTCTTTACCATAAGCCACAGTAAGTCTAGACTTCATTAAACCACCACCTCTACCATCAATACCCATTGCTTTTCTAAAGTCAGGTACAGATGACGCAAAATCTCCTGTTCTATTTGCTTTTTCAAAAATTGTTTTATAAAAAACATCGTCCATTTCTTGTGTGACTAAAGCTTTATAAGAACTCAAGCCTGTTCCTGATTGTTCATCTAATATTTTTTTTAAATATTGTTGTGAAGAAATGCTAGGACTATCAAAATATTCTTTTACAACTGTTCCCAAAGTAACATTGCCTTGTGCTTTGCTAACCAAATTTGTGCCTTTTACTGCAAACTCAGGAGCTTCTGAAGCTAATACTTTATACATATTTTCAGAACCCATAACTCTTATTGCAGGTATATTTGCTTGTATATCTGCATCAAGTTGTTTTTGTAAATTTTTTGCTGTTGATAATTGATTAAAAACATCGTCACCTGCTCTACCAGCAGTTTTTAAACTTGCTTCAATTGCTGCTTGTGCATTACCTAATCTTGCTAGAGCAACTGCATCTCCAGGCAAACTTCTTTGTCCAGGAACTTTTAAGTTTCTTTGTAAGCTACCTTTAGCGTCTCTTACGTTTGAATATAATTGATTTAGATTCTTACCAGTTATTGTGCCATCTTTGTTAAATTTTACATTTCGTTAAACATATTCTGTTGAATTTGGTTTTATGTATCTTCTTTGCATATCTGCAATAGCGTTTGCAGATTCATTCAATTCTCTATTGCCTACAAAAATGCCATTGTTTGTTGTTTTTCCATTTTTTATTCCAAATATTTGTTCTAAAGATTTTCCTTGTGCAATCGTAGTTTCTGTACCATCTACAGTTCCTCTTAATCCTGTTGTTGTTGTAGAAATAGTAGGTAATTTATTTATGCTATTATCAAAAGCTCGGTAAGCTAGTTTTTTTTCATCGACTATTTTATTTATATTCCTTTCTACTGCATGTATAAAAGTTGTACCGAGCTGTGTATTGTTTAATTCATCAGGTATATTGCTAGGATTTCTTATAATCTTTCCGTCTACTGCTTTAAAAGAACCTGGACTTAAAAGAGGTGCTTTGCCTTCTGCGGCACTTCTTCCTACGTCTTTTTTAACTCCATCTACTAATCTAGTTACCAGTTCGTCTACTTGTTTTTTATAAAGTTTTTGTACTGGAGTGCCTAGAATAGGCATTACTCCTGCTGCTTGAAAATAACTTTTAATTATCTCAGGTGACATAGCAGCCATATATGGAGTTAAACCTTGTTCTTCCATTTCTTTTACAGTTTTTTCAACTAATCCGTTTAATTCTTTTGTTTTATCTGTTGCCATTCTTTGCAGAAAACCTATTTTTTTAGGAATACCATCAGATATTTTTCTTAATTGTTCAGGCGTTTTGTTAGCTAAGTTTGCAGCACCTCTTGCACTCAATTTTGCTCCGTCACCAATAAGTTTACCTACTTGATTAAAAGCTCCTCCAACAATCATAGTTCCACCAAAATCAATAGCACCTGCCATACCTGCGTCAGATATTTTTTTACCTATTGGAGCTAATGGCAAATCAGGATTTAACAACTCAGCCATTTCTCTAACTATTGCTGTAGCACCAGCACCACCAAGACCAGCACCTACTGATGCAGATGTTAATGGATTCTGTCTCCCTGCTATACCAGCTACTCCACCTGCAATAGCACCTAATGTAGCACCTGTAATTCTAAATAAAGGCTCTACAGCAGCAGGTAAATCTGTTGGATAATCGTTTTCCGTTAGAAGCCCTAGTTGTATACCTTTGTTTCTAACATTTGCATAGTATTTTTTTTCATCTATCCTACCTGCTTGTAACAAAGTAGACCCTGCTCTTTTATAGTTATTAAACTCTGCTTGTATTTGGTCTTCTCTTCTTTGTCTTTCTAATAAATCCATATCTTATTGCTCAAAATAATTATTCAAATCATTTAAATCTTGGTCTGTAAACTCACCACCAAACATGCCTTCGCTTTCATAAAACTCTTTTCTACCAGTTCCTGCTTTTTCAAAAGCACCTGTAACAACACTAAGCCTGTCTACCATATAGTTAAGGTCTCCAAGTTTATTTTCAAATTCAATTCTTTTAGATTTAGTTTTTGCGTTGTTTCTTAAACCTTCCATTTGTCTAATTTGGTCTCTAAATATATTTTTTGCTTGTACATATTTAGAATAAGCTAAATCATCTCCTTCGGAAGCTCCAACAGGTATTGTTTTTTGTATTTGCTCTAACAAGAATTTAGATGGTCTACCTGAATATAAACTTGCTCCAATAGCAAGAATGTCTCTGTTTAAGCCTTCTCTTGCTGCTAAAGCTAAGTTCGATTCAAATGGTCCTACAATTTTATCGACACCTAAATAAGAACCTACTCTCGCAGCTCCCATTTGTAATTGGTCAAAAGCACCGAAGGCTTCAGGAATAAGAGCATCGTTTTTTTGTGTTTGTGCATCGTAATCTCTTCTTGAAGACACTATAGGTGTTTGTTCTGCATTTGTTTTATCGAAGAATGTTGCACTTGCAACCCTTGCTCTGCTAATAGCATCGAATGTTTTGCTATCATCTGTAGGGGCATCTAAGGCTCTTGATATTGCTTGTCCTGATGTTTCAAAAGGGTTCTTTTTTGTACCTGTATAACTAGCTTCTGAAGCTACTTTAAACAAGTCTTGTATACCTTTTGCTTCTTTGTATTTATTTAAAGACTCTTGCGTCAACTGACCTGTAGCTAAACCATCTAATAAATGTAATTTAGGATTAAAATATCCTGCGACATCAGATACATTTATACTGCTAGGTACTGTAGGTTCTATTTTTTGCTGGTTGTCTTCGTCAAAAAAACTACCTAACCTGCTTCCTACTAACGCTATATCATCAAACATACTCATAATTTATACCTCTAAAAAAATCCAGTTCTTGTTCCATAAAACTCTTTATCAAATAATCCAGGTCTTCTAGTACCATAGAATTGTTGCATAGGTGGTCTTGCAAGAAAACCTGTGTTGAAACCTGGTTGTTGTCCCATAAAAGTGTTGTTGTTTTGTGCTAAAGAACTTAAATAATTAGCTAGACCAAATATCTGTGCTTGATTAGATATGTTACCAGCTATGCTTGGTTGGTCTTTTATTAAAGTTTCTCCACCTTGCCCTCTAACTAATGTAGTTATATCAGGAGTTGTTGTTGTGCTTGTAATAGGTCCTTGTGTACCTATAACTTTGCCTTCTGCATTAAGAATATCTTCACCTACGTTTACAGGTTGTGGGTTTCTATTAGCAACACTTTGTATACCTGATGTAGGGTCTTGTATCATTACATTAGACTCATTATTTGTAGTCATGCCTGAAGACAAATCGCTTTCTGTAAATTCTTGATAACCAGCATCTCCAGCATCAGGAGTTTTATATGTTCCTGTTTTATTGTCATATATTTTTCTTACATACACTCCAGGAGTGCCGATACCTAATGTTCTTTCAAGAAAGTTTCTATCATCACCTTTTACAAGTTTGAATTGATTAGGTCCTGTTCTATCGCCAAATCTAGGTTCAGGTATGTCTTGGTTTGTTAAACCTGCTCCAGAAAGAATTTGTTTTCTTGCGTCTTCTACTGAAAAAGAAGGTGCGTCAGGAGTTGTTGCTTGTTTTTCTACATCTTTCATTGCATTAAAAGCTATTTCAAATTTACCAGCATTTTCAGGTCTACTATCTATTTCTAATTGATACAATGCTGCTTCATTAGCAAACTGAGGTTTATTTCTAGGGTCAGACTCGTTACCTGTTAATGAAGAGGTTGCTCTATCAAATGCACTAGAATTTGCATTAAAGATGTTAAGTTGTTTTTTAAATTCATTATAAGACTTTTCTGTCATAGGTAAATCTATTTGCCCACTCCTTACTTGGTCTCTGTAAGAACCCCCACCACCTGCTGTCGACATTAATCTAGTCGATGTGCTTCCATCAGGATTTTGCACAGTAACTAATTGAGAATCAGGCGATACAGTTCCTTGCTGTAAAGATGTTGTTGCATCAGGGTTTGCTGCGTCCATACCTGCAACTCCTAATAAACCTAAACCACCAACAGTCAGCCCAGTAGGGCTTGATAGAAATCCCATGCCCTGTCTACCTGCATCTCTAGCTGTTGCAAAAAAACCTTGTCCACTACCAGCAGGAAATCCTACGCTTCCAGGTGTAACTCTGTTTTGAGTTGTCTGTTGCGTTCCGATAAGATTTCTTTTTTGTCCTGTGCCACCTATACTTGTTATAGGGTTTCCTTTTAGGATATCTGCTTGTGGTTTATCAACTCTTACGCTAAGAGTATTTTTGTTACTAACAACATTTTTTCCACCTAGTTTTTGTGTAACATCTCCTTTTTTTGCTACCTTTTGATAAGTTTCGTTTATTTTACGTGCAGTAGCTTTATCTACGTTAAGTTCTTTCATTAGTCCTGATATTCTATTTCTGCCATATTTAGACATAATAGACCTAAGTCCTGCGTAACTTAATTGAACTACTGCTGGTACAAATGCAACCATAATTTATCTCCTAATCAAATAATCCTAATGCTGACCCTATACCAACTGCGAGTCCTATAGGTCCTGCAACTCCTGCTATCGCTGGACCAAAAACAGGGGCTGCTGCTGCACCTGCACCTGTAGTTAATCCTGCTAATTGATATGCACCTAAACCTGCAGCTGCTCCACCTAATGATCTTTGTCCAAACGAAGGCGATTGTCCAGGCATAGAGGCTGTCATAGTTTTACCTAATGCGTCACCACCTACAATGCCTTGATAGGCTGCAAGGTTAGAATATGGTCTTGCTTGTTCAGCCTCGAATCTTGCTCTCGCATCATCTATTGCTAATTGGTCTCTAGCTTGTTGTACGCCACCTAATGCCATTAACGATGTAGCAGGGGCAGACATACTAGACAATGTGCTTGGAGCTAAACCAATAGCTTTTGCTTGGTTGGATAGTGCATCGCTATATGCGTCACTATACATAGTAGATGTAATATCACCTGCTCGTTGTAAATAGTCTCCTATAACTCCTTGTTCTAAAATTGCTTGTCTATCACCACCCAACTGTCCTGCTGAATTTGCATCTCTTCTTGCCTGTTGTAACAGACCTTGTGCTTGTGAGTATAGAGGTCTAATAGCTGCTTCTGTTGCACCTGCAAGATAAGGATTACTAGCTAAGTTTGCTGGACCAGCCAATGCAAAGTTTTGTGCGTTAGTTAAATTTTGTGCAGTCATTGCTTGTGGTCCTAATGCGTTCATCATTGCTAGGTTTTCACCTAGTAATTGCGTGTCTGTAGGATTAGCATATGTTTGTCCTTGAAATACTTGTGGACCACCTTGATTGTACAAATTTCTAGCGTCAGAATATAAGCCACTTAAATAAGGTGCTGCTATTGTAGATGGTTCTATTCTTGTGACTTGTGTGCCACCACCACCACCACCACCACTTCCTTTACTCATAATTTACCTCTAATGTAATGTTGTTAATTCTTTACCTAATATTGTGTAAGCATGTTCATATCCATACTTTTCTAGTTTTTTTATAAAACCTTTGCGACATGCAGTTTCCATAGCAACACAATCATTTTCGATTGCCCACCCTTCTAGAACATCTAGTACTTCGTCAACCCAATTATCGAGTCCACGCCCTCCAAGCGTTACTATTCTACATGTTCTTTTTCTAGGATAGTTTATTACTTCTGTTGTTACGACAGATTTTATGTCATCGTTTTCGTCAAAAACTACCCATAACTGCATTTCTGCATTAATTAATCTTTCATATATATCGTCTATATTCATTTCTTCTTTGCTTTTGTTGTTTCCCATTTCAACGTATTGTTTGCAAAGATTCCAAATATCAGGAATTTTTTTAGACTTTATACCACTAACGTATATCATAACTTGGTATAGTTACCTGCTGCGTTTACAAAGTATATGCCCTCACCTGCACTACCAGGATTAAAGTTAGAGCCATCAGCATAAACGATATCTCCTTGTTTTTTTCTAATAGGCGTTGCGTTTGTTACTTCTATAAATGTTGTTGGATTTTCTTCTAACGCACCTTGCAGTTTAGTCAGCTCCTCAAAGATATATCTAGGTAAATCTTCAGGATTACTAGGTACAGGGTTAGGTGAATATCTAGGTGCTTCTGCCATTATCTTTCTCCTAAAACTTCATACTCTAAGTCATAGCCATTTAATTCAAACTCACTATTAGAAGTATGTTGAAACCTTATTGCTATAAATTTGCCAGTTACTCTACAGTCTACTTTATTTTGTGAGTTAGGGTCAAATGATTGTGGACTACCAAAAGTGTATGTTCCATTAGGCGACATAGAACTTCCTACTAAAATATTTACTGAACCTGTGCCTTTAACTCTAGGTGTAATTTTTCTAACTTGTTTTACTGTATTGTTGTTTCCGTCTAATGTTAAGCCTTTACGTTCTACTGTAGATATAAAATTTTCTCCTGAAAACTGTTGTCCAAAATCACCACGATACAATTTAGTATCTGCTACACCTGCCATAAGAATACTTCTTTCTGTAGGATTAAAACTCCTATCTCCCCATGTTCCTGAATAACTTGTCCATGTTGCACTCTGTCCTGACCATACAACAGTAGTTGCACCTGTATCTACGACTCCAGGACCAATATGATAAATGTTAGGCAAGTCTCTAAAAGTAAAACTTCCATCAACATAATTATAAATCAAAGCTTTGTTACAATATTGTGAACCAATACTAGGATATGATATCCACATTTCTGATTGTTGTACGTTATGTGTAACAAAAGTCAATTGATAATAAGCATCGCTTATGTCATCGAATAAATGTTTTTTTATAGAATTTGTTGCAACTGATTGTTTAGATACTCCATTGTGTATAATTATATCTCCTTGAGATACTACAAAATGTTTTCCATCAAATTCTTCTATACAATTTCTAGTTAAAACTCCTGTATCATTAAAAAGTTTTTTAAAACTAAAAACTAAATTACCACCTATATAATTTGCAATCCAAGTAGAATTACCTTTATAAATTATAAATGATTCTTTTAATGCAAGACCATCTATAATCTCATCTGCTTCATCGCCTAATGTTACAGCACCAGCGTCATTCGTAGCACCAGCAGTCCAAGTAGAAGGGTAACTAAAATCTTCAGCAGTATCTCCCCATCTAACTTTATTAGGTAAGTTTGTGCCACCTTCCGTTAAATTTAATGCCATCAAATAGTTGCCATATGCTTTTATTGTTTTGCACGTACCATTAGATATCCAGTTAGGTAAATCTGCAAATGCACTAGCTCCTGTTGTAGACAATGCTTGTGGGTCATCTACTCCATTACATAAAATAGGTAGACCATTATAAATAGTTCCTGTCCAGTTTCCTATTGCTGTTAGATTAGTTGAGTAATCTCCACCTGATGCTCTTGTAAAATCTGTGTGTGTTGAGCTTCCACTCAATCTATAAATTTTTGCTGTACCAGCATAAAACCAGTAAGAGTTAGTTCCATAAGACCAATTAATAACAAAATAAGGAGCAACTGTAGGTGTTCCAAAAACAATATCATGTCCTTTTATTTTTTTAGCTGCACTATCTGCAAATCTAATATTAGATGCTTCTGAATAAAACTCAAAAGGAATTATTGTATTATTCGTGTCTTTTATCATACCCTTTGGGGCAGGTGCTACAAATGTTGCCATTACGCAGTTCTTCTCCACATATATGCAACTATGTATGGGTTTAAAATGCTGTGAGCTGAACCACTACCTGTAGAATTAACAGTATTGCTCGATGTTCTTTCATTTGTATCATCTCCAACAGCTATTTTGCTTGAACCACTATGATGATGTAATCCGTTTGAATTATCACCTGTATGTTGTCCTGTATATCCATGATTGTGAGATGGTAGTTCAGCTGTAGTTAATGTATGTGTTTTTGCACCACCTGTTTCTTGTAATGCGTCAAAATCACTATCTGCTGCATTATAACCAACCATCATTCTTCCTGAACCAAATGCTACCCATGTACCAAATCCTAATAAAGTTGCAGGGTTAGTTGTTACTGCTGCATTTATATAAATACTTCCTACAGGATATATGTCTGACATAGTTACAAGTCCACTACCTGCTGATAATGCACCTGTAATAGTAAGATTTCTTATAGCTGTAACATCTTTGTTTGCATCGGCAGTTACGGCTTTTGATGCTTCTACTGTTCCAAGTGTCGTTATATCTACATAATTAAGTTCTGTAGTATTTGCCGTAAC
>JAAHTH010003716.1_pt1 | contig 10181 bp, 9 predicted proteins | sample 6116091 | NCBI WGS metagenome assembly JAAHTH01 (sample SAMN13939990, study PRJNA603662) | sponge metagenome | isolation source: marine sponge | host: Mycale hentscheli | place: New Zealand | collected 2006
AGGAAACGTTGGTGCTGGTGGTAACCTACTTGGGGGTACCCGCATGGGACATGGTGCTTTGGCCTCTCAAGCCCAGTACTCTAATCCTTTTTTCAGTACCCAGTTTCCCCCCGGTATGCAAACTATGTAAAAAACCGAAATTCCTAACTACATACATACCTAACAAAAAACTATAATTTTCTTATGAAAAATCACTTATTTTTCATAAAATAATGAAATGAAGCCTGCTTTAACAACACCACCATTAAGACAAAGTACAAGACACAGAATTCCTCGAATCCTTTTCACTCCACCTAATAACACTATTCGACAATTAGGAAATCCTGAAATTCATTATGAAAGAGCCAAAGTCGATTCCTTTGTCCGCCTTCCGAAAGGCTACATCCCACGCACCCCGGAGGTCGGTCCGATTTCAACACCTCTTAACGGTACACCAAGAGACCAGCAGTTGGAAAGAAATGATGCCTGTAGATTCATGTACCACAGCTTCGGAAAAGGATGGAGAAACGAGAAACTCTTTGAACACTCGCACTTTTATACATACTTTACTAAGTACGCGAGACCTGATCTCAAAACCTGCGAAACCTTTGAAAAGATCTGTTTCATATGTAAGCGATTTATGTTCGGAGGATCGAAAGACAAAGAGAAATCTGACCAAGGATTTCAATGCGAAAATGAAGACATTAATATCATCTTTTGCTCAATTCCAGGTTGCCCCAAAGTCTACCACAGAGACTGTCTTTTGCTACAACCCAACCCCTGCCAAGAGCTTTTTGATTCGGAGCAATATGTCTGCCCTCGACACTTCTGCAGATACTGCTCAAATCCATTCGACTGTGTCTACTGTACCTACTGTCCAAAGACTGTATGCCAAAACTGCGGGGATCAAGTTAGATTTCTCCCAGGAGTAGACCAAAGATTTACTTGCTATGAATGTGTTCATAAAATCAGGTGTGAATTTGGCGATAAAGCCCCCGAATTGCTTTTTTAAGATTTAACTACATTTGGTATAGGTATTTGCTTTTGTAGGTTTTTATCTTTAGATTGGAAGAAATGCTTTAATAACCACTCATTGAAATGGTAGTCATTTACGAGGTTAAGATCATTAAATGGCTCTATGAAGAGCTCTGTATCCTTTTTCAACGATTCACTCATAAACCGTTTGTCATTTATAAAGTGGGCCCAGGCTAAATTCCACCAGCCACATGAATCTGCGACCATACTTTGAACATCTTTGGTTGGATACCATGGCTCAACGTCAAATGTTTTTTTGATTGCTTTTACTATAGACTGAGGCGGTGCTTTTCCGTAACTGTCGAAGTAAACGGCCTGAGGCTTTGACCCGTTATGAGATGTTCTCACCTGAAAGCCGACCCAGTGACTACCATTGTTCATCTGCTTACTTTCCTTGTCTTGTTCATCTTCCAAATTTATAGAATAATACTTATTTGCCTCTAACGTTCGTGGAAGCTCGTCTTTGAATCCACACATAGCTAAAGGTATGTTCATCTTTGGTGCCATTCTTTCTATATCAACGTTAGTCAACATCTTGTTATATTATACCTAAATATATTATTTATTTTATATTAACGTTGGTCTAATTATTTTAAGTTCAATCCAATCATTTGTCTGGGAACATCAATCCAATCATTTGTTCAGGAAGTTGAAGTTGAAGTTGAAGTTGAAGTTGAAGTTGAAACCGGTTTTTCACGGCTCCGGAAAAAGATGTCCGTATGCGAGTTGAAGTAGACAATTATTCCGGAGCTATGAAAAACCGGTTTTCCCAAAATTCTGAAAAATCTGGAATTTCTCTGAGACCAAAATCACAAATAAATAGAAAAGCAAAACTTCAGTAATTTTCCTCGAGTTAAAAAGCCGAAAAGCCGAAAGATGACAGACATTCCTCGACAAAAGGTTGGACAGATAATAAGGCCGACAAAGAGAAAGGCCGATTCATTGGATACCGAGCAATCCCACAAGAAAAGATTCTGGCAGTTCCTGGACGGTACATATGGCAGTACCCAGACAGAGGTGGATGATGTCAAAGATTACATTGACATTATCGGTGTCGAGGAGTTTAAGCAAATATGCTCCTATCAGAAGCAGAAGACAACCAAGGCTCTCCATACGCAGAAGCGCCTACTCGAGATTGAGGGGATAAAGGTCACTGAGTCCGAGTACCTGGATATATGTAAGGATTTCAAAGAGCGAATGGACGAGAAAAATCAACAGATTATTGAAGGGGAGCGATTGTTCGAAAGATTGGCTCACCAAGAGGAGGCAGGGTTAGCTCAACTACACTACCTGAAAGCGGAGAACCAGGAGTACAGAGAGAAGATAGAGGAGATGAAGAAAGATCATGCATGGGAGATGGAGGAGATGGAGAAAGACAAAGAGTGGTATAAAAATCGAGTTAACCTACTGGAATTCCAAATGGGGAATATTATAGGTCAGTTTTTTAAAGATTTTGAACCGAAAATGGTTAATACCAAAGAGTACTTTGACCTACCCGCCGGTACTCAATTCATGTACAGAAGTGGCTGGGTATTAGCCAACAAAGAAGAGACTGAGACATTTAATGGTCGAGTTAGAGATTAATTATCACATAGTGTTTTATGTAATAATTTAAGAGAAAAGTAACCTAAATTGTTTTGATTTTTTGGCTTAGTTTTTAGAGAAAAATGACTGGATTTCATACTTAGACTCTGGCGCCGGTTAGCACATCAACGTTGACCTGGACTCCGTATTCAATAAATACTACGAACTTCATCGTATACGCTGATTTGTTTGTACCCTGTATTTGCACAGATTTAGGAACTGCCTCGTCCGCCGGCATCATACGGGCACAGTTAACGTAGTAGTAAGAGTACATCTGCAAGAATTTCCAGTAGTCAACAAGACCTGACGTTAAGCCGTCTGTCAAACCAGAGTTTACAGCATTGACGCCGTAAAGGTGGTTCTGGAATTGTTCGAAAGAGTACTGCTGTGTGTTGTAGATCATGTTCTGTCCTGCAACAACAACGTTGAAGTTGCTCAATGCAGCCATTGGGGCTGTAGATCCGCCACCGCAACTGTCGAAAGGGCTGAACCAAGGCTGAGCAGAGTTGAGAGCTGCATATCCTGCAGCTTGTCCCATCTTTGCTTCCATTGGGATAATAAGGACTGACTTAACGTTACTGATACCGTTAGTGATTAAGAAGTTAAACGCTCCTCCCGCAGCAACAGTAGACGTTGTGTACTGGTACAAGTCAGAGTAAACGATTGTCTTTGTTGGCTTAGATAGGTAAGCAGACTCAAAGCTTGGGTTAAACGTATAAGATGGAACATAAAGGAAAACACTGGCATTGAGGTTTGTGTTGGTGAAACCTGTAAGTCTTCCTGCTTGGACAGCATCAATAACCTTGTTTCCAACGTTAAGTGAGACTCTAACTGTTCCTGCACTGGCAGCATTAGATATAATACCTGTTTGTGCTGGTGCAGCTCCTGCAGCAGATGTTGAGTTAAGAGTGGCATCTTGACTACACACCATTATAGGCACAACACCTCCTAAAGGCGATTGAATGTCAGCATCAGTGGCAATACTTTGTTGTGCAGCTGCACCTACTGTTACCGTTACAACAGGCTGGTTGAGGTTCAACGTCAAACGGAAGAAAACACCCTTCAATAAAGGAATCTGAGAGAAGAAAGAGTGAATGTGACGAAGATAGATAGAAGCTTGAATCTGGTAAACGATACCGCAGGTGGATGCTGCTACGATAGTTGATGGTCCAATAACTGAATGTACACAGGTTCTGTACATTTCCTTAATACTCTGGTCAGTTTGAACAGAGGCAGCATAAGATTGACCTCCTTGTCCTGGTGTAGCTGAAGAATCAATCATAAGTTTGCTCCATCGAGACCAAATTCCCTTGTTTTCTACTTCAGAACTTCCTACAACACCGACCATATCGCCTTGGAAGCACTGCTTTACATTGTTGCATGTTCCTACACCTGTTGTTGATGCAGCTGCACGAATAGAGAAGTTAGCATCATCTGGGTAGAAACCAATGGTAGGACCAAGAGTTTCAACGTCAGCCATACTTAAAGAAGTGACTAAACCGAACACTTGCCATAGAGAGCACAGAGGAGTCTGCTGGATAATCGTTGTTCCTGCATAATCAAGAAGCATAGAGTGGATGATACTACCAAACCAGTTCTTCAACGATAAGTATTGGGTTGCTCCTCCTGCAAAAATTCCAGTAAGGGTAGTGGTAAGAGGACTTGCTCCTGTATTATCTGTCACACTGGATTCAGCCATAACAAGAGGTACGGAAAGGTATGCATTTCTGTAGTCCATGTACTTGTTGCTGTTGGCTAATTGAGAGGTATCAATCACTAATTGAGATGAACCGTAGTTACCATTGTTCTGGTCCTGCAACGATAACCAGTCCTTCTTCACGAAAATTTGGGGGCTGCCTTCGGCCATTTGGGCCATATCAAACGTTAGGGTGTCTGCGCTCATGTTATATATTACCAAAAGAGAAAAAAATTTGGAATAACCCATTTTATTTCTCAAATGGCCGAATCTTAATAGGACTCAATTTCCTTAGCTTCTCTTTTCGGGATTCATGATCTTCGGTCTTCAGCTTTTTGACTAAAGATCCTGACAACTTCATATCTTTGGCTACCTTCTGATATGCCTTGGTATCCATAGGACATATACCTGAACCTGTAGCTACCCCGGTTTGACCCGCTACTGGGTGTTTCTCTGTCATATCGACTAAAGTTTTGTTCTTCGCAACGTGACCACGATAAATATATGGAGGCATGGTTTATATACTATGACTTCATATTTTTACATTTTAGTTTCATCTATTTTTCTTTTTATGCTACGGATTTTGATTAATGTGTTCTCGATATACTGGACTGCGGCCATTTGTTGTTTAATGGGTCCTTCATCGGTGTACGTTTTACAGTCTTTCAACTCCTTTGTCAGTTCCTGGCGTTCTTTGCTAAACTCATCAATGTGGCGATTTATGGTGTCAATTGTTAAGCGCTGATTCATCTTATAGTTAAGCTTTATAGATTAATCTTTAATATCTACCGCCATGAAGTTTTCTACCAATAGAGGCATGAGATGTATCTGAGTTGTGAGCTGGATGATGAGAATATTTCAACGTATGACTTGACTTACTCACACTACCTGCCCCTGATGTACCCAATCTCATTTGAGAAGATGTATGATCGCGCAAGATTAATGTAACAATGATATTGGGATCTAAGATTTTGATAGGTATACCTTTTGAATCTGTAAATGTCAATGTAATATTTGCAAACTGACCTGGAATACATTTGTTAAAGGCATATTCCGGTGGTTCTTGGATAAGTAATTCGCCTAAACCTGTTTTCCCAGGAACTGGTGCTAAAAAGGTAGATGGGTTTGTATACAAGTTAGTAACAATATTACAGTTCAAAAAGATGACCGGATTTGGCTGAATTTGTGGTGTTATTGTGGATAAGAAAGAGACCGATCCACTTGGGAAGGCTCCGCTTGGACGCAATGATGTTGGTAAAGTGGTGGAGGTAAATACACTATATGGTGGTGGTCCAGGTAACTGTGATGGGTAGTATGTATCACCTGGGAAACCTACAAAGGATGCAAAATTCTTCGGAAAGTACCAACCTGGGGCTACAGGACTTGTACCTGGATAACCACCTGTTACGCCTAAACCTGAACCACTAAAGTTACCAAAACCTCCAGCAGGTTCCGTATAAGTGGCTGCAATACTGGCATTATCTGCCGGTAGAGTAAAGCTATTGAATTGAATTGCATAGCGCGTAGGATTAACCTGTATCTGAAGGAAATATACAAATTGACCAGTTGCTGTGTTGACTAAATAGAGATTATTCTCCACACAAAAGTTTTGTAAAAACGTATTGATATCTCGAACTTCATATTGTCCATTAGGAATTGTTACTGTGATAAGTGTTGGTCCCACGGGAGATGCAAGGGGGTTCCCGGCATTGTCCTCTGTTAATTCGGGCCAAATAAAACTAAAAGTGTTGTTTGCCAAATTTGTGTTATTAACGTTCTCCCATGAGTTATACATGTACAACGATGATAAGGCAATTTCAGATCCTTCTAAATTTGCTGACCCGGGAAGATTATATATCAGAGTATTGTTTTGCCCATTGTCGACAACATTATCACGCGTAAATGTAATAGTGTGCATCCTTTGTTATATAATTATGTAACAAAAAAAAATTACTGTAGAAACTCCTTTGGATGATGAAATTCGTGCTTAACTTCCTTTCTTGTTTTGAATACTTTACCTCCTACAAGAGCCCGAGATCCGCGCCCGAACAGGCGCGCGGGGGCTCTTTGGTTATCCATTTCTTGGGGTTCAAAAGTATCCCCGCTATAATATCTTCTCTGCCCTGCGGGGATCTTGGCATAAAAGCGGTGATTTGCCCCGCCAAAAAGAAAAGGGTTTGTTGCTGTAGTATTCTTAGGTATCTTAGAAGGATTAAGGTTTGCCGGGTTATCGGGGATAACTCCTCTATCTAAATCAGGTACAGTATGGTGCCTATGAAACATGTTTTATACCTTATCATTAGAAAAAGAATTCTCTGATTTACTGTCTAAATCTGTAGAAGCACTAAACTCCTCCTCTTCATTTCCAATATCATCATCGCTTGTAATCCGGCGGTATCCTCGTAGGCGAATATATCTACTCTCCTCGTAGATGTCACGGCAGAAAGGTTCATTCTCTTTAAACCACATCTTCATTTTCTCCGCACTGTTCTCCTTGTTGTTGCGTATATATGGGGGTTGATTATACCATCCTTCGCATGAGCGTATTTCCGATACTACAGAATGTAGAGTAGGATCCATATCCCATCCCGCATAATAATTGACCGACTTGAATTGGCTTCTCGGGCGGTAAAGGGTATTGAAGAGCCTATATACCAAGTGACTTTCCAGAGTATAGATATAAGTGCGTTCGGTAATTGCCTTTGGTACAAATTTGCCCATATCATAGTCATGATCGTGAAGGATAAAGAGCTTCTCCACCAATATGTTCATAAAGGCATTACGGCGCTCTATCCAAAAGGCATTATCACTGTACTTACGGTTCTTTGGATAGACATGTTTGGCTTCATTCCATTTGCGCTCATCTGAAGTAAAAGTTGACCCGAACAGAGTATCCAATAATCGCTCCATATCTGCTACCATACAAGATTCTGCCATATTTGGTACCGCATTGGCTTCCAAGATCATAGTCATATGAAGGTTAATATCCTCGATCCCTTTGAAGAGCTGTCGCCCGTGAAGTACCCCTCCGCCTGTCAATAGCTTCACCATACTGTTCTGAATTGGGATGTTTTTCGGGGGTTCTGAAAATACCACCATTCTTTTCTTGTTAAAATTGGCCAAAGTAGGATTCGCCTCTGAGGATGATTTGTTCTTGGGGGATTCAATAAGTACACTGGCGGGCCCCGTAGCAAAGTAGTCCTGGAGACATAGCTTCATAACTTGGGTCATAACCGATTTACCATTACGCCCTGTACCATTCCAGATAAAGAACTTGTCAACATTTCGCCCAGATAGACAGGTAGCCAAAGTCAGTAAAAAGAACTCCAAAATGTGAGGATCTGGATGTATCTTTTTCAGTATGCCCATTATCTCTTCACGGTACTCTGGCTCTTCCATTTGGTAGTAAAAGTTGTACCCTGTGGACATCTGGACAAAATCATCTCTTTGGCGGTCTCGAAAACAGCGATTTTTTATGTCCAAAACCCCGTTTTTGAAGTTCAGTATATCCGGGTTAGTATCGAACTCGCGGTCGAAGCATGAAAGGAATGTTTTCCCCAGTTTCTCGACCCCACTTACATAGCCACTACTACCAAGGGTACATTTAAGTTTGAACATTTCGTCTTTGAATGCCTTGTCTTCTGCACAGTCCAGGGGTAGCCTTTTATGGAAATGGTTCTGAATGATCTCCGCATATTGGATAAGGAAATGGTGCGCTGACTTCTCCCAGGTATCCCCATCCCAACTGAACCATTGTTCAAGCTTCCGTACATACATGAAGTCGAGATTGAACTCTTCTTCCTCCAATACCTTAATTGCGGCCATATGAGATTTGCGGACATACTTGATATCATCTAAGAGGGTTTTCTTTTCCGCTTCGCTTGTTACTGTAGCAATGGAGGCATTATCGGGAATAGTTAGTCCCTCTATGTCAATTGCCTCATCCATAGACTTGACTTCAAAGCGCAAAGGTAGACCAAGAGAGGTAGTACAGTAGTCATTGCATAATTGCAGTACTCCATTGATACCTCCATCAAACTCATCTACGCGTTCTCTGAGTAATTTGAAGCCGTCAAACTCATAGCTGGCGTATTTTACAGTAGGGTCATCTGTACTAAGTAGGTTGGTATTTTGATCCAAAAAGGCCATTACTCTGTCTACTACAATGTACTCCGCGGTTTGGGCCCAAAGAGCACAGAATGTTCGCATAGTTTTGTTGGGGGTGTTCTCATTTTGGTCTTTTCTTTTGCAATAGGCCGTTTTGTAGAGATCTGCATTGCGGACTTGGAGGCTATTGGCGACATTGACCAGACCTTGGCTAAGCTCGGTTACAAAAGGGGGTTCTGCTTCAGCTACTATAACCCCCCTCTTTGCCATGCGCTGTTTGAAGCCGTGGTAAGACCCCATAAAGAATAAAGAGATGAAGAGTTGCTTGACCATCCACTTTTCAGGTACCCCTAAGGCGAGCATATGGTCTTGTAGTATTTTCTCCCTATGTAGAGCATATGCCTCGAGAGTGATAGGTACTGGTAGGCCATTGAGTTTCAGAGTATAGTAGATAATCTGTGGCTGTGCGTGATAGAGGTCTATATCATAGTATTTGCCTGCGATAGTATGGCGTACACTGCGTACGAAGCCTGTGAACCCCAAACTGTCCTTTGGAAAGCTGCGTCCCCACTGATGCTTGCAGAGCTTGTAAGTGACCGGAATTCCTTCATATTTCTCCTCATATCGGCGAAGGTATTCTTGGAGGTGCGCTACTGTAGTAGGATAGTTCTTTGTGTATGAAGCGAGCCAGTGGTCCTCATCTTTTTCGGGGAGGCGGTTAGAGTAAAGAAGTCGAAGGATATCTTCTCGATCAATTTTCTCTACTAAAACATGATTAGCTACAAAGCTTTTTGTTTGTTTAGTTAACTGAAGAAGAGGTTTGACTGTCATTATATGAGTTGCTGAGATTAGATTATTCCTTTATGAAAATGAAGTCCAGTCTCATTTTTTTTTGTCAATTTTTCCCCCAAAGCGCTCTATTGCAGTAAGGGTAAGAATAACCGGTTTTCCTAAAAATAAAAAATGAAAGCTTGGTTCGCGGGAAAGTTCTGTACACTTGATTTTGGGTATGTATGTATGTAAGCATCCATTGCTTACTTACAAAAATATAAAAAAATCCATAATTTGTATTAATATAATAATCTAATTTTCATAATAATAATAATATAATATATATATATTACATTACTATAATAGTAACAAAACCTTTAACGTTTTAAACAAAAATGAAACCGTATGAAGGAAAATGAAAAGATACCTCTATTTTTCACAACCACTTTCCATAAACTCTCCATATATTAATAACGCTCCAATAAAAATATATCAGGAAAGAATATACAATGTCTGAAGCACTCTCACCTCACCTCTCCCGAGAGGAGTACGTCCGTCAATATATTCAGAACCTCCAAGCAGAGGAGGCAAACGCAGCCTTTAACTTCGCCGCTAACCAGCAATATCAAGCCAATGGCGAAACTTTAGGTCAATTGGCAGATCAGAGTAAAACCCTTACAGGAGTCCCTATAGCTCAGCTCCGATCTCAAGTAGCCCAACGTTTGAGAGGAGTTGTTCTTAATTCAGAAGCAGCAGTTGGTATGCTATCGGATGAGGAAGTACGATTCGCATCTACAGCTATGGCACAGATTATCAACGTTATTGAGAGGACCTATGAAATACCTCTCGAGACCCTTATGTTAAAACAAATAGTTCAAGCCCTTATCAGACAAAACCCACCACAATACAATAGAGCAAATGATCCTCAAGCTTTAGGAGGAAATCCCCCTGGTCAACCTCCCCAACAACCCGGAGGCGGGCAAGGCGGAAACCCAGGCGGAAATGGTCT
>JAAHTH010003718.1_pt1 | contig 10178 bp, 3 predicted proteins | sample 6116091 | NCBI WGS metagenome assembly JAAHTH01 (sample SAMN13939990, study PRJNA603662) | sponge metagenome | isolation source: marine sponge | host: Mycale hentscheli | place: New Zealand | collected 2006
ATCTCTGCCCCCCAGCTTTTCCTTCCCCACCCCACTACCAACAAAAGGGTTGTTTTGGGTATATTCAACATATTTATTTATTCGGTTACATTGTCCTGCTCCAATAAATGAATTAATAGAGGCACTTGTAGAGTTATCTAACCCAGACACTATTGCGTTTCTATTAAATCCATAATTACCTATAAAACCTTCTACATAGTTTTTACATCCTGCCCCTATAAAATTATCTGCTCCTGAAGAGGTATTTTTAAAACCCGCTATAATTGCACTTCTTAAGCCTTTACCATATGTTCCATTACTATCAGCCCCAACATAACCAATTTTATTTCCAAATCCGGCGCCTATAATGCTTTGATTAGGGCTTATAGATGTTGAACCAGCATATGGAGTTCCACTAATTATATTACTCTTACCACCAACTATTATGTTTTCATAACCACCCCCATAGCCAGCATATCCATGAGTTATACAATTACAACACCCTGATGCAATTGTATGATTGGCTCCGCCTTGAGTTATAATATTATTTCTTGCTCCACCTAAAATAGTCTGACCACTAGCACCATTTCCTTGATTGGTTATAGAATTAATCGCACCACCTAATATAATAGAATCAAATCCATTAGTAAGAGTATTCCTACTACCACCTGCAATTAAATTATTAGAGTAATAATCGGTAGATGTGATTTTATTACTATTACCACTTAATATTGTTGCCTTACAAGCATAACCATCAATAGTATTAAGATTACCATTTAAAATAGTATTATTATATGATGGGTAACCAGTTCCAGGTAATACAGGACAAATTTTATTATTTTGACCCCCACCTATAAAACTATCGTATCCAAATGATGATGTGTTTTTAAAACCACCTATAATTGTAGATCTAGTTCCCGTTCCAGTAATTAAATTATCATTACCACTTCCAATAAAAGAACAATTTTGATTAGTAATATTACGATTTCCCGCTGCTATAGTTGAGTTTGTTCCAGTATTAGTAAAAGTACCAAATTTATTAGGAATAATGTTACTATTACCAGATCCAGTTCTATAAACTTCATTATCATTATCTTCAAGATTAATGCTACCAGTCGCCATTTTAAATATTTGACCCGATCCTTCATCGTAAGCTAAAACAAAAGTTTTTGTTTGGGTTAAAAGTGTATCTGGTTTTATAAATTGTGATCCAGTTACTTTAAAAGAACCAGATACAGATATATCATATGCTTCTTGAACACCAGTGGCTGCAGAAAATGCTTCTACTGATTGAGATACGTGCCATGATTGAACAATTTTTCCTTGTTCTATATCATTTATATATTTTAACTGTTTTGCCATTTTACTTAGTGTTTATTATAAATATAAACTATCTATCTATATTTACTAAAATTGTTGTATCTGTTACAGCTGATGTTTGTAAAGGTTGAGCTAACTTACCAACCGCAAGTAATTGAAAATCATTATCATATAATCCTACTGTGGTTACATATGGATCAAAATAAGAAGCTGTTACAAAATCTAAAGGTTTACCATAAGAAGCAGTATTTTCAAATTCTAAATCAGACCCAGAAAAAACTGTAGGGATAGTACTTCCTGTTATTGAACTGGGATTAAGTGTATAATTAAATTCATTTTCTGTTATTGTTGCTTTATATTGTGTTTCATATATAGTAAATGAACTTGAAAATGACATTGTAACATTAGATCCTGTGATAAAAGAATTTATAAAAGCTTCTCTTTCTATTCTATCAGCACCATATAAATCTGTACCATAAACAGCATTTCCATAAGTTGAATCAACGGCATCACCAACTGTAAATGATTCAAATAATGTAATTATACCGTGTTGGTAAATAATATTACCCCTCATATATTCATAACCAGTAGCTGGTTCGTTGGGGTGTTTCCATAATAATCTTCCTTCACCATCATCTTTAATTGAACCACTAGGGCCTTCAAATAAAAATGATTTAGGTTGAATATAATCTCCAAATAATTTAGATGGTATAGATATAACACCTATTGGGACTGATGATGTAGCCGCACTAGATGTTGGGAATGACTTATTAGGCCAAAGTGTAGTTTGTTCGTAATTATAATATCTAGTAGAATCTATACCCCCAAATAAAACATTGCTTGAAGTATTAGCCCCTAGTAAAACACTAGCTGTGATTGCATTTTGGACAAAACCAGCACTTCCTGATATATAGTTTGAATAGTATAATTGTTTAATAGAATCATAAACTAATACTTTTGGAATTTGTTGACCTACTATATTACCAGTTAAATCACTTCCAGAAATTAAGTAATTACCACTTTCACCTAAATATCTATCAATACCAAAATTAGAGCCTGTTAATGTATCACCTCCAATAAAGTAAAAACTTTTATTTACTTCAAGTGGTGATACTATTAGGTCCTGCGAATTGAATTGTTTGTAAGCGCTCATTCATTTTAGAAATCTAATTTAACTCTAATAAGAGCTTCTTTTGTAAAATCTTTTTGTAATGGTTTTGATAATTTAGCTACTGCTAATAAATCATTACTATCATTATATAAACCTACTGTTGTTGGGTATGTTGTTGGATTATTGATAAAATAAGTATAAATTACTTCACCAGTTGAACCTGATATAAATGATGGATTTTCTGAATAATTAAATTCTGTATTTCTTGTTCTGACAAATACAAAGTCAGATGATATGTTTTCCTGGGAATTTAATTCAAATACATTTGATACTGTACTTACTGTCGCAGAGCCGGATATTGCATTAAATAATTTACCTGGGTTATCTACAAATGTATTAGTATATTGAGTTCCTAAATTAATACCTCCACCTGTAGAAGTATTATCATTTAATGCCGCTGCATTTAATATAATAGTTGAAATATCTGGTAAAAATAAACCATAAGAACCAGAAGCTGGGGTGTATCCAGTAGATGATCCTGCATATGCTTTTCCATCAGATCCACTAATCATTTGATAAGCTCTCATTGTTCCATAATATGTTGGAAGAGTAACCATACCTGAATTATCTGTTAATCTAATATCTGTGTAACCGGCTGAACCATTATTTTCTAATACTAGATTTATAGATCCAGGTAATAGAGATTGTTTATATCTAGCTCTTTCAATACTAATAACATATATATCATTTCTACTTCCCGTAAAATCATCTCCAAAAACAAATTTAGCATTTTCATCTTCTAATACTAAAGTTCTATATTGACCATAAATAGAGGTTGTTGGGGATAATCCACTTACTGTATCATCAAATAATACTCCACCATCTCCATCAGGATTACCATATGCAATTGCAAATTGAATTGCTGCTGTATCATCCGTTGATGCTGTTTGGAACACATTTAAGTAATATGGACCAGATGTTCCATCTTTTTGAACAGAAGAAGTAAAAAAAGAATTTAGTGAAGGATTATTATTACTCCATACCGTAGAAGTAACCGAATCGGTACTTACTACAAAATCTTCTGGGTCTAATCTTTTAAAAGCCATATTTTATTATGTTAATGATTGTTGAGTTATTGTAACTGGGATTGTTAATCTTGCACCACTATCTAATCCTACTACTGTTAATGTTGTTCTTAATTGAGATAAAGAACCAAATAATGTATTAACTGTGGTTGCTGTTAAATTAAATTGTGTTCCTATAATTGTTTTAGATACATCAGTACCAATAGTTTGGGTTGCTGATTGGTTTGCTTGTATAGCTGCTTCACTTTGAATACCTTGTCCTGAGAAAGTATTAAATAATCTTACATCTCCTATAGTTGCACTATATCCTGACGTTTCAAATATTTGTTCATTTCCTAAGTAATTTAAGGTTTGTGGTGTAATTGCTAATTGAGCACCTTGTTTCATTGTTATAGCTGCATAACCAAGATCTAATACAGGTAATTTAGCTGTACCTCTAGGTAATGTAGTAAGTTTATATTTCATTATTTGAAGTTCACTTGGGAAAGCTTCTAATAAAGGTAAATTGTCTATGGCCTCACCATAGTAAGCAGAACCAGATGGGTGGTTTGGATTATAAAGTGTATAATCAATTTCATCGTCTGATAAAGCGAATTGTGTTATTTGAAATGAACCATCATTTCTAGCTAACAGTTCTCTACCTTTTGTTGTTAGAATAGCATCAACTGTTATTACTGCGTTATTTAAATATCCCATTTGTTTGTTTTTATATAAATATTATTATATGTCATAAATATATGTTCTTATTAAGATTCTATTATTCCTTTAGAAATTAAATCATTTACTATTATAGAAGCACTTTCTACTAAGTATTGTGTTGGGTAATCCGGATACAATATACCAGGAGTAGTTGCGGTCTCCACGTTAAACATTGAAGTTGTATAAAAACCTTCATTGTTTGCTGGTCCTATTATTGCTGATTCTGTAAGAGCCACCCCAGATGATCCTGTGTTTTTAACTACTGTTGTAAAGCTTGCACTAGTTAAAGTTTCATAAGGAAACTCCATATCTAAAAATAATGTATTAGGATTAACAATAGGTCTTCTTACTAAGAAAAAATCTTTATTTATTGATCTATCAACATCTCTATCTAATATAACTTTAAGTCTACCCTTTTTAGGTGGTGTACCAGAAGCAGGTCCTGCTACATTTTCTTGTGGTGAGAAAACATTTATAACTCTATATGTAAAGTTTTCATTATTAGCAAATCTAATTTCATCATTTTCTTTTAATTCTATTGTGCTTGTAATAGGATCAAATGTAGTATTTGATGGTTCTACTCCACCTTCAAAATATTCCGAATTTCCTGGTTGGTATTCTAAGTCTGCTTGGCGGAATGTTGTACCATAAGCTTCATTCATATTAGAAGAAGACATTATTAATACATTTAATTTTTGTGCTTGTGTATTATCATATTGTGCATCGTTGTTTATATTACCATATACCCAAAATGGAGCGGTTGCAGTGTTAGCTTCGCCATTTAACCAATCGTTAGCACCTTGGCCTTGAATATTAGTTGGTGTATAACTTCCCTCATAACCATCAGGGAAGAAAACTCCTTGTCTAAATCCACCTCTTGAATTTTTAAAAGAACCTATAATTCTCCAAGAAATTTTATCACTTCCTTGAATAGTATGTTTACCTGAGTTAGCGTTTATAATCCATTCTAAATATTTAACACCGGCTCCACCTCTAGGTGATCTTTCTCTCATTAAACCTCTATCAAATAAAGTATCATACATTTCCCAATCAACTGTACACCTAATTCCTCCTGTTGGTACTGGTACTTTTGAATAAATCCATCTTCTATATCTCCATCTTCTAAAGAAATCTCTATATGTACCTTTTCTTCTAACAGTATAATAATTAACTATATTAGTCATTTCAAACCATCCATATTCAAGTACACTTCCTAAACTTGTTACTCTTCCATCATCTGTGTATACTATACATTGAATATCTTCAAGATTAAATCCTCTTTCATTTGTAGGAGTATATATTCCTCCTCCACTAGTAGATCCTCTAGTGTACATATGTAACTCAAATGCTAATTCATCTCGTGTTCTACGTGTTTCACTAACAAATGATGTTACAAATGATGTTTGTATTGTTACAATTTGTGAAGAAGCTAAATCTCTATTAGCAATTACATTTGGGGTTACTGTTGTACTAGCAGGATAAGAAGCTATAGCATCTATATTATTAGCTGTTGTCGCAACATAAGGATTAAAATCATTAGGTGGTAGGTTTTGTGTTATTTCTTCTGTTGGATCTAAATAATAATCTACAGTTTGGGTTGGTTGGCTAGTATCTACAGAAGCTGTACCTAATGCATTAAATTGACAAAATAAAACATCATTTTCATCCCCATTATCATATTGTGAAATATAACCTGAACCCGATAGTGGTATTACTTTAGTATAATTACGCCCTGATATTTGAGAATACATTACAGGGGTAACATACTCCATTATGCTTTTTACTGGAGCAGGATCTCCCAATGTTTTATATTGATTTTTTCCTGATTTTGCCGCTAATTTACCTAATGTTGTTGTTGGGAAAACGGATTCAAAAGTAGTTATACTTAATTGATTTAACGAAGGAGGTAAAGCATTACCTTGTTCATCTATTAAATAATTTAAATTTACCCTTGTTAAACCATTTATATTTGGGTACGGATCATCTATATCATTAAAGTATCCAAAGAAAGCATCTTTTAATTCTATAGTTGGTAATTTTCCAAATGTTCCTACATCCCCAATACTCCATTCATTTAATTGTTGGCTTGTTGATTTTGAACCTACATATCTTGGGAGAATTGATTTTAATTGACTATAATTAGAATCAGGGACTGCTGCTTTAACTGCTGATCCTGATAGTATTTGTAATTGATTAACAGGTATAATTGGTCCTGATTGTGAACTATAATCAACGTCCATTAGGAAAGTACTTGGTCTTTGAAGATTATAATTATTTAATAAAGGTTGACAATCTAAAGCAAAATTAAATGGTAAAATACCTTCTCCATAAAATGAAGGTACTATAATTCCAGTTTCCTCAGATTCATCGTAATTAGTATATGAAGGTACTCCAACATATGGTGCCCATCTAGAACTGCTTGGGAATATACTCATAGAATATTCTGTTATTTTCATTCCAAAACCAAAATCTTTTTCTACATCAATCCCAAACCTTAAAACATCATTAACCCCAAGAACTGTACTTACGGTATTATTTACAAATTCGGGTAAAGTACCGTTAATATTTATTCTACCAGTTGAAGTTGAATCATCTGTTTCTAAGAAATCTTCTGCAATAAAAAATTTAGGTAATGCCTGAAATTCAGTTATAGTACTAGGAATATTACTAGAATTTCCTTTTTGAATAAATAATGATGCAGTTAACGTAGGAGATCCACCAGATGCATTTGTTACTTCTTGGTCGATTATGATTTTACTATTTGGTGAAGGTTGAGTTGGATCTCCCGATATAAAATCAATATCATTAAATGGATTTACACCATTAGGTAATAAGGATGAACCTACTTTCCAATTTTTAAGTTCCCATTCTATATAGTACATTCCATCTTCTTCATTTACAGTACTACCAGAAGTTGCATCAGTACCATCTGGGGTTGTTGGATCATTAATATCTAAAATAGGACTATCTGGGAAAGTGAATGTTTCACTTACAAAATCAGTTCCATTAAAGCTAAAATCAAAAGTATAAGGTAAATCTTGTGATGATGTAATAATATCATTACGTGTAGAAGAAGTATACATTAAATGAGCCGATGCTGTAACAGTATTACCAGATAAAAGACTAGCATTATTAAATCCTATTAAACCAGCATTTGTATTTGATGAATCTCCTTGTGTTCCATTTCTTAAAGGTTGAGTAGTTAGGCTTATGCTAGTATTAGAAACATAAGAAGCTCCGATTGGCTGGGTATAAGGAACGCCGGATATTGTGTAAGAGGTGTATTGATATTGACCATTTGTTAAAGCTACTTGTTGTATATTTACACTAAAATTTTCTATGTAATATTCAAGAGGAAAAGCGGGGTCTTCTGCAGTTTTAAAGTAAGGTATAATATACATTTCTGGGGCAACACTATATGGGTATGTACCATTTGCGTTACCAAAACTAAATAGGTCACCCCAAGTAAATGTTCCTGATACAGTTATACCTTGGCCATTTATATTAGTTGGTGTTATTTCTACATTTGTTGGGATGGATTGACCAAAATTACCTAATGTATTAAGATATTGAATATCAGATACTGTATTTCCAGTAGTAGCTTCTTTAATTGTACCCGGACCCGCACCTGGTCCTTGCCCATCATCAGAATAAAATTGAATCCCTATTTCGTCAAAAGTCCAACTATTATTAGGTATAGTACCTGGGAATTTTACTTCGAAAGAAAAAGTTCCTTCAAAATAATTAAGTGTATTGAACGCCGATTGTGCCGGAGTAGTTGATGGTTTATAGTCTGTCCAATCCCATACTACTTTACCCCATTTTGCTGCATCATCATATCCTGTTCCTGAAATTGTACTTTCATCACCACCAAAATCTTGGAATGTTAATCCTCCTCCATTAAAATTAGAACCTGAAAAATAAGTTACAAATGTTTTAGATGGTGATAATTGGTTAGGTTGTTGAAGGACAATTAATTCAGGGAAATGAAAATCTATAGTTGCTGTACCATCCTGAATAATTTGGGAACTACCAGCTGAGTTTGTTCCAGAACCTTCATTTCCTCTTAATGTATTTAATACAGCAGGTGTTGTAGCAAAATTAGTAAAGAAATTTGTATCAACTGATATATTAATAGGTGAAGGATAATAAGAACCAGAATCACTATCACCTTGTGATGGATTTGAGGCTGTTAATCTAAAAGTTTGGTTTGGTGCACCTGATCCGTAGAAACTTCCAGAATGTACAACTTGATTTGCTAAGGTAATTGTCGACGCAACACCCAAATTTGAAGATGAGTAAAATAATGAAGCACTAAAAAACAGTGGAACGTTTGGTGTTCTACCTAAAGTATACGTACCTGATGTAAATCCAGAATTATTGTAATTATTTATTGGTAGATTAGTAACGGATCCAGGATTAAAAAATTCTAAATCTGTGGGTTGTTTAGGTATACTTACAGTGCCATCTTGTTGCCCCCAAAAATAGATATATTGGGTTTGCAATTGGGATGAACTATTATGAAAATTATTTTGAGCATATAAATCAGCATTACCTCCTAAACCTTGATCATATGATGATGTATAACTACCAGATATTTCTAACATAAATTGTTCACTACCACCTTGAGATGATCCCGTAATATTATAATCTCCTTGTGTATCACTTATTTCAATTAAAACATGACTACCATTATTAATAGAATTATTAATTGTATAACTAGTAGCAGATCTTCCACCTGGTAGTATGGCATCATTAAATAATACATCTAATGTATTTGTTGATTCTATATATTCTCCTATACTATTACCATTAATATCTTTTGATGCTAATTTTATATATTTCATAGCACTAATACTACCTACTCCCGTTCCCTCTGAATAAAACCAAGCAAAACCTGGTAAAGGTACATTCTCAATATTATTAAAAGAATCTAAAGTACTTATCCCTCTAATAGATGTGGTAGCTATATTATTAAAGAATATAGGAAAAAATGAAATAAAATTAACTGATGGATCTTTATATACATCACATTCTGGGTTTAGTTCTCCATTTGTAACCATAACATCCGATCCACTAAATTCCCCATTATAAAATTCATCTTGATTAAAGATAGTTACAATTTCTTGTCCCAGGGGGCCGAATAAAGTTTCATCATAACTTTGAGTTAATGGGCCAAATTGATTAGTTAATCCAAAAGCTGATGCTGATGGTGATGTTCGTAAACCATTATATCGATTCATTACACCTCCTGGTCCTCCTGTAAATTTATATATTGCAGAACCTGAGGTTGAGTATTGGGGTTGGTCTGCCGAACCAGTATTGTAATCTTTAGGAAATGGTTTTATTGACCCAGAATAATCATGTAATGAAGATGTTGCTAAAGCAGGTCTTTGTCTATTTCTTTCTAATAAATGCTGTTTTATTATTACACCCGAAGCTAAACTTGTTCTAGCTGGGGTGAAATCTTTTATCATTTTAAACAATGAATTATCAAAGAATTTTATTAATCTAATAAAATCTACAATATCATAACTTGCCATATATTTTTCAAAATAAGCATCTCTTAATCTATTAAGGTCTGGGTAGCTATAATCTGATGAGGAAATAAATCTTGGATCTCCTATATATTCTCCAATGTTAAAATATCCAATTTGTGCATTAATATCATCATTAATTTGGTTTGATGGGGAAAAACCTACTTCTAAATAATTTACATTTGGAGTATAACTTTGGCTTACAAATGATTCTTGTTGTATAGATTCAATTTGAGATATGGTAGTAGTATCATTATTTGTACTTGAAATAACAGCAGTAGACCCACTTATACCATAAGGTGCCTCGGCTAAAATTAAATTTTCTTTATGTATTTTATCTGTAATTCTATTTTTTATACCTGATGGGACTTGATCCTGGTATATAAATTCTTTATTTGTTACAAATACTTTATCATCAGCATCGTTGATAGTAAAGGTACTGGTGCC
>JAAHTH010003722.1_pt1 | contig 10172 bp, 11 predicted proteins | sample 6116091 | NCBI WGS metagenome assembly JAAHTH01 (sample SAMN13939990, study PRJNA603662) | sponge metagenome | isolation source: marine sponge | host: Mycale hentscheli | place: New Zealand | collected 2006
AGCAATGAATACTTCTCTAAATCCTTGGTCGTTGTTTTTCCAAGTGCGTTTAAATAGGTCAAAAAACTACCACTCGTCGTTCGCGTTGAAACCAACCGTCGCTCAGATTTAAGATTTTCAACAGTCAGTTCAGTGCCCGACGGGATATCTTCCGTTGCCACTGCAAAATCTCGGTAAACCGATACCTTTGCCCGAATCCTAAAAACAACTTCCGACTTTGCCTTTGTATCAACCATTCCAGTAAAGAGCTGATTACCCAGCGGCAACTCAGCTCGACCAATGGGTACAATTTTCAGAGAATCCCAACCGGTAACATCAGCCGGAAAATTGGTCACCTGCTCCACATCCACATTTAAATCGGTGCTGGCAATCGAATATTCTTTTAACAGATTGCGTCGCAGGATATCGGCAAGCTCACTCTCGGGGTCAAACGCCTTCACGGTTGCCAGCTTGACTGCATTGAGATGCCTTGCTCTCAATTCATCCGCTCTGACTTGATTCGCTCTGACTTGATTCGCGCTGACTTGACTCGCTTTGATCACTTTGACGGACGAGGGGCCAACGATTTCAAAGTCACCTGGGCGATAACCTGCTAGACGCAAACATATCCCCAGTTGGCTGCTTGAAATCGACAACTCAGTCTCGGCACTCGAAAACTCGTCGATATCGATAGCGCCAATCCGACTGGCTACACCAGCTTGCTCACACTCGATCTCGGCAATCTGATGAAGATGAATGATTGAATCAGGAATCGCGACCACATGACTGGCAACTTTTAAACGAACCGGCGGTCTTCCCTCTTGTGCTACAACGACAGCACCGAGACTGATCAGTCCGATAAAAATCATCAGGATGTATCTTTTACTACGCATCATTTTCCTAAATTATCGAACGATCTGACTGGTAGTGGAGAGCATTTCGTCACCCGCCTTGATTGCGCGGGAGTTAATCTCATAGGCTCGCTGAGCGGTAATCAGTGAAACCATTTCTGAAACAACCTCAACGTTCGAACCCTCTAAACTTCGTTGGCGAATATCACCGTAGCCAATATCACCTGGATTCCCCGAAATTTCAGGACCGGACGCTTCGGTTGCGATAAACAGGTTTCCACAGTTCTGGCGCACACCAGTCGGATTCGAAAAACGATAAAGTTCAATCTGACCGATTACAGACGGCAAATTATTTTCCATGACACTAACTTCACCGCCTTGGGAAATCATTACTTCTTCTGCTGTGGGGGGAATCGTAATTGCCGGTTCAAGCTGCAATCCCGCAGAATTAACCAGTAATCCATCCACATTCCGTGTAAATGACCCGTCTCGTGTATAGCCAATTAAGTTGCCACTCACATTCTGCACCTTAAAGAAACCATCACCCTCAATAGCCATGTGAGTATCGATGCCGTCTTCAATGGGAGCCCCCTGTGTGAAAACATTGGTTGTTCCCGCAGCCCGAACACCATTACCAATTTGCAAACCAATGGGCGCCAGCTGGCCATCACCGATTGGAGCGCCTGGCACTTTAGACACATCGTAGAGCAAGTCAGAAAACTCCAAATGACTCTTCTTGAATCCAGTGGTGTTTACGTTGGCAAGATTGTTAGCCGTATTATCGATCAACAATTCCTGAGCTCGCATTCCAGTTGCACTGGTAAAAAACGCTTTCAGCATAACTCAATCCTTACAATTAACGCGTTTGTCTTCGTGGTTATGAATTAATGTTCTCTTTAACTGCATCTGAAATTGCGCGAATCGCACGTTGAGCCGATTCGACTCCCCGCGATCCAACGATCAGACTGATCAACTCGGTCACAGGGTGAGCATTAGAAAGTTCTCGGTGCCCCTGTAAAACGCTCGCGTCTTCGGCAGGTGCCAGCGTCGCCTCGCCAAGCTTGAAATAGATTTGACTATTAAAGTCAAGTTCACCACCGCCAGTATTTAGCAACTGATTGTTATCAAAACGAACTACATTTAACTGGCCAATTTCCGTTCCGCCTGCAGCAAGCGTTCCACCTGTAGATATCACTCCACTCGGATTAATATTAATGTCGAAGTCCGAGACATCCGGCGGAATTACAATTGGCTCGTTCCCTTTTCCCAACACCGGCAAACCATCGCCGTTTACCAATTGACCTTCTTGATTCCGGAACAAGACACCGTTGCGCGAATACAACTCCGCTTCTGCGCCCTGATAAACAAAAAACCCGTCACCAGCAATTGCAACATCTAGCTTTCGCTCAGTTGATTTCTTAGGACCCGCTTCAAAATCCGTCGATACCGAACGAATACCCGATCCAGGATAAGAACCCACCACACCATCGACTTCAGCCACGTGTTCCTCAAACGTAAGAAACTGCCGCCGATAGCCAGGGGTGTTTAAATGCGCAAGATTCGATGAGACCACCTCCTGCTGGCGGCTATAATTCTCGAGTGCTGTCGCTCCGCTATAAATTCCGTTGAACATTTACTTCTCGTTTTCTAATGGTCAGCGTCGCTTCCAATGCAATCGAGAGGCCAATTCAAACCATATTGAGAATTTCAACGCAGATAATTTCAAAATCGCTTAGATCCAAGGAAATTGCCCGCTAGCACTTTTCACTTAAACGATTTGGTAAACCTTAACGATGGAAAGGATTTCCTAGATGAGGAAAACTTTACCTGTTTGAGAACTCACCCTTCAAACAGCCGAGCAAACCTAAGAGTTGCCCGTCAAAATCGATATATTCTTCCTAACTGCGGTAACCCGCAAAATCTATCGGCCTGTACATTTCAGATACATGAATTTCCGCCATTCGTCGATCATCACTAGTGGTTAGGGTCACTTTAACGGTTACGTTAAATGCGAAAACAAAATTGCACCAAGCAAATTGGGCAATCAACTAACCGCACCTTTTCTTTTGTTTGCGAGCATTCTTAAAAGCATGTCAGATCAAGATTCACAAGACGACAACGCAGAGAACCCCAAGAGCGGTCGGCGCGGCTTAATTCTGATTTTAAGCGTCGCTGTTATCGCGGTCGCGGGGGGCGCCGCTGCGCCCTTCCTTGCAAAAATCACCAACTTGGACTTCACGAAAAAAGCAACGGTCAGTCCCGACGTGAGTGGTGCCAATGAAGAGGTCGATTACATCGATTTCCCCGAAATCACCGTCAATCTTAATGAAGCACGCCATGCCAGGTTTTTGAGAATTCACTTTTCGCTGCAGGTACCTGCTTCTCAGAAATACAAAATCGAACAGGACGTCACCAAGAAGGCTCCAAAGTTCAACAATTACATCCAAGTATATTTGTCGGACAAAACGCTTGAAGAACTCTCAGGTAGTTTTGGCCGAAACCGCGTGAGTCGCGAACTAAGAGACTATTTTAACGAAGTGTTATTTGAGGACGGTATCGAACGCGTCCAAGATGTTTTATTTAATGATTTTCAAGTGCAATGAGCCAGGCTCCCCTCGAACGCTATGATTTCGCCGCATCCGAACGCGTCAAACGACCGTTACGGAAGCAACTGGATATATGGAGTGAAAAAGCAAGCGAATTTTTTGTCCAACAGTGGCAAACCGTTTCGGAGTCAGAAATAAAAGTCGCAGCAAAAACAGTCGATGCCCATTCTTTTGTAGACATTCAAGAATCCTGGGAGAACCCGTGCTCCGGAGCTGAAATTGCATTTCGACAAAACACAGTGCGAGGCCAATTGATCATCGAGAACCAACAACTGAGGGTTCTGCTGATGGACATCTTAAAAGGAGACGATACCGCTGACGGGCATCGGGATCTGACACCGATTGAATCATCGTTGGCAACACTGATCTTTGAATTAATTGCTGTCAGTTTCAGCGAAGGTTGGCAAGAACAAGAACCACTGGAATTTGACCTAAAGGAATTCGATTCTGTACCGGAACGGAACCGACTCTTTGCCGCGGATAAAAAAGTCCTAATTTGCGGGCTCGAAGTTGAGCTGAACGGCCAAACCGCCGTCATGCACCTTTTGATTGCCCGCAATGAAATGGCAGCGTTGTTTGGGATTGACCCAACAGCCGCTCCGGACCGAAAGATGGGACAACAAATCTCGCCGAATATGATTTCAAAAATAAATATCAAATTGGACGCTGAACTCGGATCCGCCAGATTGGACATGACCGACTTGGTTACCCTTTCCGCTGGCGACATCATTATCCTCGAACAGTCGGTGCGTGAACCGGTTCCTGTTCGAGTCAACGGCGAGGTTTTATTCCACGCTTGGCCAGGGAAGCAGTTTAATCAGCAAGTCCTCAAAATTGATTCGATGGTGGAGTAAAAAATGAGCCTTGATACCGAAAATCAGGAACCAGTTGAAGGCGTCGCCGACCCAGTCGACACCCGCACCGCGGAATCCGAATCTACCGAGCCGGCTAGTGCTGACCAGAACGTCAACGATGCTACTGGCGTGGATTCGTCTCCGGATATAAGTGTTCCCGAATATCAGGAATTCACAGACACTTCCGGAAGTAACCGTGCTGAAGATTTAGCACGTTTGCAAAACATTCAGATTACCGTTTCCGCAGAACTGGGACGGGCGACCATTCCCATTCAGGACTTAATGCAACTCGGAGAGGGCACTGTGTTGGAACTGAATCGGGAAATCGACAGCCCCGTCGAACTCATGGCACAAGGGGTTAAGTTAGCATCCGGTGAAGTCGTCGTGGTAGATGGTTGTTTTGCGATTCGCATTACCGAAGTGGAAGCTCAAAACTGAGGCTGGCACTGACGCCAAGAATCTTATGATCTCAAAAATTTCAATCATCGCACCGGCGCTCCTCTTGTTTTGCGTGACGGTTGTAAATGCACAAAACCAGACATACCAACTCACTCCTCCCTTGCGGATGGACACTCATGCGTTGAATTCGTCCTTGCGTCCGATACCAGTTCCCGAACAACCAATCAACGACCCACACGTCACCAGCGCCACGCACCTCGAACCGCTAAAAACCAACCTGGACCCAGTCCTCGGTGTGCTCGATCAGCTGAGCAACCGCATGGAAAGCCAACAACCAACCGCGGCAACAACCGGATTAAACGCGGCGACGACACCTATTTTGGACGATTCGCCTGCAACCACATTAACTCCAGTTGAACCGCCGGCTGACGTGCCAAACTCTGATGTTCGATCCGCTGACTTCACGTCCGTCGTAAAAGATCTGGCCTACAACACCATGATCGTCCTTGCGTTTGGTGTTGGGTTCATCTTCGTTGCCAAAGTCTGGTTCACGAAAAAGCCATCGCCTCAGTCACCGGAAACCAACGTGAATTTTGACGTTCTAAGTACGCTTAAAATCGCTCCGAAATGCAACCTGATGCTAATTCAAATTGGCCAGGATCGACTCGTTGTTGCCACCGATACCCTCGGCGTCAAATCTGTGGTCCGGCTTACCGAATCGTTTGGCAGTCAACTCGACTCCTTTGATACCGAGATGGATCAGGCAGAGATCGACATTCCTGCTCCCAAGATACATAGAACCGACGGCCCCGCTGCCCCAACTTACTCGCTTGCTTCCATTGGTAAACCTAAGTCAACTCACAGGAAACTTCCAACCAAACAGGCGAAGTCAGAAAAAGAAATACAGAAGGACATGGAGGCTGCATTAAAAAAATTCGGCCTTACTGACCTGATGTAAACAGTCACTTCGTTGCAAGAGACTGGTCGGCAAGGAGGCTGACAATGGACATCCAAATCTTACTCGCTCAAGTTGAAGCCACCGATGCGTTCGGTGAGTTAGCGCCCCCGATGCAAATTGCGATTTTGCTCGGCGCGCTTAGCTTTGCTACCGCAGCCCTGGTTAGTTTAACCGCGTTTACACGAATCATCATCGTCCTTTCGTTCGTGAGACGGGCACTGTCCACAACGGAAATACCACCCAACCAGGTCATGTTGGGACTCTCGTTCTTTCTGACACTCTTCGTAATGGCTCCCACACTCGAGGCCATCAATACGCGGGGCGTTCAGCCTTATTTAGCTGCCCAACAACAGTCCGAAGGAACCGCTCCAGAGTTTGGAGTCACAGAACTTGTAACGGTCTCAACCGAAGAAATCCGACGTTTCATGACCGTACACACCCGCGGAAACGACTTGCAACTCTTCGTTGACCTGGCGAATCTTCCGGAGACTACCGTTGTCGATGAAACACCCTTAAAAGTACTTATACCCGCGTTCATTATCAGCGAATTGAAGACCGCATTTATCATGGGCTTCTGCATTTATATCCCGTTTTTATTAATTGACCTGGTCATTTCCACCATCCTGATGTCGTTGGGAATGATGATGATGCCGCCGGTCATCGTTTCAACCCCCTGCAAGTTACTGTTATTTGTGCTCGTAGACGGTTGGCAACTTATCTCCAAAGCACTCGTCAGTAGTTTCGTTATCTAAACCAGTTCATTATTCCAGCAAAGACAATCTTTAAACGAAAGTTCAGCACTCTCAACTATCTTTAATGGCAAATCAAGCAACCAACAAATCGAAAACTAATTTTAGTTTTGCCCAGCAAAGCGAAACGTGGCTCTCCGCCGCATTTCTGTTGACGCTCGCGGTGTTGATTGTGCCGTTACCAGTCTTCTTGCTGGATATGTTTCTAGCGACGAACATTGCCATTGCCGTCTTGCTTCTTTTGGTAACACTCAACGCCAAACGTCCACTCGACGTTTCCGTTTTTCCGTCGCTCCTGTTGCTTATGACGCTTTATCGTTTAGCGTTAAATGTCGCAACCACGCGTTTGATTTTACTCAACGGCGATGCCGGTATGATTGTCGATGCGTTTGGCGGTTTGGTTGTCGGAGGCAACCTTGTTGTCGGCGGAGTCGTCTTCCTGATCCTGGTTACCATTCAATTTATAGTGATCACCAAAGGTGCAACACGTATCTCAGAAGTGAACGCGCGATTTACGCTCGATTCGTTGCCGGGTAAACAAATGGCAATTGATGCCGAGTTGAATATTGGCGCAATTGACGAAGCAGAAGCGAAAAAACGCCGGGATGATTTAGCAGCCGAATCAGAATTCTTCGGAGCCATGGATGGTGCCAGTAAGTACGTCCGCGGTGATGCCATCGCCGGTCTGGTCATCATGGCGGTCAATGTTCTCGGTGGCGTAATTCTCGGCATGACCAGCGGCCAAGGACTCATGGAAGCCGTACAGGTATATACGATCCTGACCATTGGTGACGGTCTGGTCTCTCAAATCCCAGCGTTACTAATCGCTTCAAGTGCCGGTGTTCTGGTAACCAAATCATCCTCCGACTCGAATTTAGGAGAGGAGATTGGCAGTCAATTTGTGAAGAGTTATCGCGCCATGTTTACCGGTGCGGTCATCCTCTTATTCATCGCCTGTGTCCCCGGCCTGCCTAAAACACCGTTCATCGGCATTGCCCTGGCGATCTTTTTGATGGCTCGCTCGGCCAAGACTAACACGGAAACAGAGAGTCAAAGAGAATCGCAGGAACAGCAGGAGAGCCAGCAGGAAGGACCGTCGCCAGACGAACAAAACCTCGACAACTTCCTTCAGAATGATCGCATCGTAATCGAGGTGGGAGTGGGCCTGATCAATCTTGTCGAACCAAAAATCGGCAAGTCCATCGTCGATCGCATTTCGACGCTCCGGAGTGATCTTGGCAGCCAATTTGGATTCTGGATCCCCAAAGTTCGAATCCATGACAACCTAAAAATCAATGTCCTTGAATACCGAATCAAGATTGGTGGCCGACTCGTTGGCAAAGGCGAAATCCAGCCAAGTGAGTATCTTGCGATCAATCCCGGCAATGTACACCTGCAAATCGAAGGACGGGACACCACGGATCCCGCTTTTGGATTGGCTGCCAAATGGGTTACAGAAGCCAACAGACGAAGCGCAGAGATCGCCGGATTCACAGTCGTTGATGCGGCAACCGTCTTAACGACCCATCTCGGAGAATGCTTGAAACGTCACGCGGATGAATTACTTAGCCGTGAAGACATGCAAAAGATGCTAGACAAGCTGAAGGAAGTTTCCCCAACTGTTGTCGGAGAAATAAAACCGGAAGGCCTGAGTGCAAGTGTACTCCACCAGGTTTTGATCCGACTGCTCAAAGAGTCCGTATCGATTTCCAGCCTAGAACGAATCATTGAATCCTGTTCACACCATTATCGGCATGCCAAGACAACTGCCGACCTCACAGAACATGTGCGTGGTGACATCGGCGCCTTGATCGTGGAACATTTTCGCGATGACACCGGGAGAGTCTGTGTGGTTCTTCTGGAACCAAAAGTCGAGCATCAATTCCGTCAGTCTTCCAACGGCGAAATGATTGCCATGCAACCCGAGCATCTGGCTAATTTGGTGGACAAGTTCAAATCAACCTGGGAATTAGCTTCGATGCAAAACAAGCCCACCGCAATTCTGGTGGATTCATCACTGCGATTGGCAATGCGGCAGACCATCCATCGCTCGCTGCCTCAAATCTCAATTATTTCATACAACGAAATTCCAGGTGATCTCTTGATTGAACCGGTCGCCGTGATCCGAAGTGAAGATATTTTTGGAACAGAATCCAATCCGGCGGAACCTCAAAACTCACTCGACCCTAACGCCCAGGAGCAATTCTCTTGAGCATTAAAAACCAAATCACCAACCGAAGAATTAAACGAATTGGCCCGATCGGGAAAATCATCGGACTACTGACCGCAAGTTTTGTCGCATTGATTGGACTGGCCATGGGGCTAGAACCGCAAATCATCCTGTGGCGTGCTTTGATTGCTTCCGTCCTGATCGGTTCAATTGTCGCCTTTGGAGTTAGCGTCATTCAGGTCGCGAATAATAAAAGGAGCTAATCCGCACCTCAACAGATTTTTTGAACTCACGAGTAACAAAACCAAAGTAAGTTTCTATTAACATGGACCAGGCGATTAAAGCATATAGAGAAGCCGCCGTTGAGCAGTTGCGCAATCAACTGATTCTCGACAACGTCGATTATGTGCGCAAAATCCTCAGCACCATGACCTCTGTCCTACCGAACAATTACGATCGTGAAAATCTGGAACAGGCCGGAATTGTAGCCCTCGTAGAAACGGCTAATTCATTCGAGCCCGAACGCGGCATCAAGTTTCGCACCTACTGCTTTCCAAGGATTCGCGGAGCGATTGTTGATGAAATGCGGAAGAATTCACCCGTTCCCCAACAAATGCTGGCTCACATCAAGACCGTCAAAAATGCTTACATGACCTTGGAACCACCGGTCACACCGGAAAAGCTTGCGGAAACAACAGGACTCGGAATTGATAAGATCCTACAAGTCCTCGAGGCTATGCGATTTTCGAAACCGCAAAACTGGAACGATCTTTATTGTAATATCCACTCGACTTGGCGGTCGGGAGAAGATAGTCCCGATTCGGCATTGGAAAATGAGGAACTTAAAGGACTCGTCGCGGATTGCATTGAAAAACTACCAGAACGAGAACGGCTCGTACTGACCTTGTACTTCACCGAAGATTTAAGCCTTGCCGAAATTGGCCAAGTGATCGGTGTTTCCGAATCAAGAACGTCTCGCATTTTAGCAGCCGCAAAATTCCGGCTCAAGGAATTAGTCAAAGTCAATATTGAGTGATTACAGTGAATTGCCAAGGCCTTCCCGAATCGCCTACACAATCTATCAAGGAAGAGAATCGTGAGCACTGAAGAGAAGCCTGTCAAAGGCAACATCCTAAGATCAAAAACAGCCAGCAGCACGACCGCCAAACAAATCATTGGGCCCGCGTCAAGCAATATCATTAATGACCCCAAAGGCCATTCAATCAAAGTCAACAAACTTAACGGCACCGTCGATTCTATCGAAGTGAATTGCTCGTGCGGTGAACGAATTATTGTGAAGTGTGATTATGAATAAAAAATTGCTAAAACAAAAATGCGGTGCGGAACTGCCTTACAGCAAGTCACCGTTGAGGTATGTTTACCATCAGTCAAAACAGCACCTAACACGCTCTGCCTGCTTCCTGACCATCGGTAGTCTTGTCTGGTTTAGTGGCTGCGCGTCAAAACCAATGCAACTTTTGCAGAGCATGTCGCAACCGTCTTCCATGCTCGATTTCCCAAGCAGTGAAGATAGCTTCAGCCAAAAAGCAGGTACGGCAACAAAAGCCAAACCTCTGTCCAATTCAGCATCCACCTCGCAGGTCGC
>JAAHTH010003723.1_pt1 | contig 10170 bp, 13 predicted proteins | sample 6116091 | NCBI WGS metagenome assembly JAAHTH01 (sample SAMN13939990, study PRJNA603662) | sponge metagenome | isolation source: marine sponge | host: Mycale hentscheli | place: New Zealand | collected 2006
TAAAAATTCTAAATTATCTCTTGCAATAACGGCGGGGTCCATACATGAGTTATTAATGGAAATGCCTGTGGGTTTATTCAAGTTATCTCCTGTTGTGACGCAGTCGGATAGGCTGCCATCAGCGCGACTAATCATACACCTTGAAACGGACTTTGTTTTTTTATTGGTGGCATAAGCATAAGATGTGTTGCAGCGCTCGGGATTTTCAACCCAGTTTACGGCTTTATTTTGACTTGAAATGCACTGGTTGTCCTGACAGCTGGCATCGGTAAAGGCTTCACAAGATACGCCTTTATTTGATTGATTGCCGCCATCTAAATAAACTTTAATACAGGATATGTCACTTGGTGTAATGCCTTGATCGGTAGCCATTTTATAGGTGCCTTTGGATGAAAGCTTGATAGTCTGTTGATCAGTAAAAGTAAATCCTGTGGCATTATCAATGATAGAAGCCACCCCTAATATCTTTGAACAAGCTGTGTTTGAATAATAAGTGATTTGTAAAAATCGGATAGTGCCGTTGCCTGTAATGGTGAGCTCGGCTGAGTGTGCATTTAGCAAACCAGACTGATTCTAGTGTCGTTCTAAATATTGCGCTAAAGGTGAGTGAGTATTAACGATGGGTAGTGTTGCAAGCGTGAGCTGGACATACCCGAGCATTAAACAAAAAATAAGTTTGGTTTTAAGTTGGATGTGCATGATTAAAATGATCCTTCGTTAAGCGTTAAACTCAAGATACATGGCCAACCTCGCTTTCTACTAAACGAGGTTGTTCACCACCTTGAATGGCCTGTTTAATGGGTTTTATCTTTATTTCTGGCTGGATATAAGGTTGTTTGTTTGTTTTTAAATCTGTGTTTTTATTGTTATTTTTTGTTATGTTATTTCAGCTAATTTCAGATGGTTTAAAAAATTTAGACTATATTGTAACTAAAATGCATCTCAATGCAACGCATAGGTTATTTTGGTTTCAATATGGGCAGACTAATCAAAAAAATAGCTTTAATCACCGGTGCAAGTCGCGGCCTTGGTGCTGCAACGGCAAAACTTTTTATTGACGAAGGCGCTGAGGTGATTCTAACCGATATATTGGATAATTCAGGGCGAGCGTTGGCTGGTGAATTAGGTGCTCAATATTATCATCTGGATGCGAGCCTTGAGGCTGATTGGCAATATATAACTAAGCTTATTTTAAAGCAGTATGGCAGATTAGATGTTTTATTTACTAAGGCGGGGATGTTTGGTTAGGACAATCGATTTGGGTGACGAGATCCAGAGCTTGCTAATTTATCGAGTTGGCATCAAATTCATAAGGTTAATTTAGATGGTGTGTTTTTAGGGTGTAAGTATGCGATTCAGCTGATGAAGCAGTCAGGAGGATCTATTATTAATATGTCATCTCGCTCAGGTATTGTGGGCTTGCCAGGGGCTGCAGCTTATGCTTCAAGTAAAGCAGCTATTCGTAATCATACTAAAAGTGTTGCGCTGTATTGCGCTGAAAAAAAATATAATATTCGCTGTAATTCACTGCATCCAGGCGCGATACGAACACAAATTTGGGATCCTATGCTTGGCTCAAATCAGCAAACACAAGAAAAAAATCAGAGAAAACTCGAAACAGGCATTCCACTTGGGCATATGGGGGAGCCAGAAGATGTTGCTTATGCTGCATTATATTTGGCATCAGATGAATCTAAATATATGACAGGCAGCGAGTTGATATTAGATGGCGGTATTTTAGCGGGCAGTGCTGCAAGGCCTGAGAAATAATCTAAATAATCTAAATAATCTAAGTGATAAGGAGATTCAGATGGAAATACGAGAGGCAAAAATATCGGATGCAGAGCAACTGATTTTACTGCTCTCCCAAATGGGTTATGTGTTAACGCTTGAAGAAATGGAGGCACGTATTGAAGCCTTTAAGATAAAATATCATCGATTACTGGTGATTGATGATGCGAGTCATGTGATTGCTGTGATTGCATTCGGTTGCTATGAAATGTTGCGGTTAAGTGGTTGCTGCTGTCATATTGATGCGCTTGTGGTGGATAACCATCACCGAGGAAAGGGGCTGGGTAAGCAGTTGGTATCATTGGCTGAAGAATATGCCATTGCACATGGGGCAAATACGGTTGAATTAATCAGTGCGAATCATCGAAAAAAAGATGGTACGCATGCATTTTATACTTCACTTGATTATGATAATCATATTGCATTAGATTGCGCGTATTTTGCAAAAGAAAAATTAAATTAATCCTAATTTCTAGCATAATTTTTTATAATTTTTATGATAAACTTAATTATTATTTTAATCATACGCATCTAAATCAAGGCCAAAATAATTATGTTGGAAAGTGACCGTTTAATTAGCTTGGATGCTCAGCCTGAAGAAGCTGTTTTTGATAAAGCAATTAGACCACTGTGTTTAGATGAGTATGTTGGGCAAGATGATGTGCGTTCGCAAATGCGCGTGTTTATTGCTGCGGCACGTCAACGAAAAGAAGCCCTTGATCATGTGCTTATTTTTGGGCCGCCAGGGCTTGGAAAAACAACGCTCGCAAATATTATTTCTCATGAGTTAGGGGTTAATTTACGCCAAACTTCAGGCCCTGTTTTAGAGCGTGCCGGAGATGTTGCTGCTATTTTAACGAATCTTCAAGAAAACGATGTGTTATTTATTGATGAAATTCATCGATTAAGTGCGGTGATTGAAGAAATTTTGTATCCGGCTATGGAAGATTATAAACTGGATATTATGATAGGTGAGGGGCCGTCCGCTCGGTCTATTAAATTAGACTTGCCGCCGTTTACTCTTGTTGGTGCGACAACGCGTGCAGGCGCTTTAACATCGCCACTAAGAGATAGATTTGGGATTGTACAGCGACTGGAGTTTTATAGTATTGATGCATTAAATTCTATTGTAAAACGCTCAGCTGATTTACAGCAGTTAGCCACTGAGCCTGAAGGAGTGTTTGAAATCGCAAGGCGTGCACGGGGTACACCCCGTATTGCCAATCGCTTATTACGCCGTGTGCGAGATTACGCTGAGGTCACAGGTGATGGTGTGATTACGAAAGATATAGCAGCATTTGCCTTAGAAAATCTAAAAGTAGATGAACATGGCTTTGATCTCATGGATAAAAAATTATTACTGGCTGTGATTGAACGATTTAATGGTGGTCCTGTTGGGGTCGAGAGCATGGCAGCGGCGATTGGCGAAGAAAAAGCAACCATTGAAGATGTGATTGAGCCTTATTTAATTCAGCAAGGTTTTTTAATGCGAACTCCAAGAGGGCGCACAGCAACCCCTTTGGCGTACCAGCATTTTGGATTATCTATCAGTGAGGCAACAAATTAGATTAAAGTTAGATTAAATTTAATTAAATAATAAATAAAAAGGTGAGTTTAGACATGCAAGAAGCAACAATATTAAGTTATTTTATGGGTGCCGGTGGGGTTGTCAAAGCCGTGATGTTTTGTTTACTGATCACATCAGGTATGTCTTGGTCTTTAATTGTTCAGCGTGGTTTGTATTTTAAGAAAAAAAAAGCAGACTACGAGCGTTTTAAAGCACGCTTTTTGGTTTGTTCAGATTTAAGTGCTTTATATACAACGCTGGATAACAATGTTGAAAGTCGTACCGGTTTGGCTGCTATTTTTCATGCAGGATACAAAGCTTTTTCACAAGGGCAAACGCTTGAAGCAACACAGCGTGTCATGCAAATTTGCTATGCAAAAGAAGAAGAAGTGCTTGAAGAGCACTTGCCTTGGTTTGCGTCAGTGGGTTCTATTGCGCCTTATGTTGGATTGTTTGGGACCGTGTGGGGGATTATGACCTCATTTCAAGCCTTAGGACATGCAGAGCAAGCAACCATTGCCATGGTTGCCCCTGGTATTTCAGAGGCATTGGTGGCAACAGCACTGGGTTTATTTACAGCGATTCCTGCGGTAATTGCCTTTAATCGTTATAGCACGCGGGCATCACGTATGTTGGATAGATATGATGTCTTTCAAGAAGAGTTATTGGCCTTGATTGTACAGCAAAAGGTGCCAGCCAAATGATTTTAAGTTTACGTCAAAAAAAACGTATGCGGGGTAAAAAAGGCCCGATGGCTGATATCAATGTCGTGCCTTATATTGATGTGATGCTGGTGTTACTGGTTATTTTTATGATAACGGCACCGATGCTCACACAGGGTGTGACGGTTCAATTACCCAAAGCAATGAGTGAGTCACTGAAAACAAGCAGTCGTGAGCCGGTCATTGTGTCGGTTGATAAAGCAGGGCACTATTTTTTAAATATCAGTCAGGCACCAAACCAACCGCTTGAACCACATGCTTTGATGGTGCGTGTGGCAGCAGAAATTGAAGTGGCACGCGACACCAAAGAGCCACTGCATGTTTTAGTGAAACGTGATCAAGGGGTGCCTTACGGCAAAGTGGTTCAGGCGATGGGACTTTTAAAAAAAGCAGGTGCAGAGCAAGTGGGTTTACTGACTGACACACCAGCTGTTCAAGATGCAACAGGAGGAGCCAGCGTATGATGCATCATCGTACTTATCAAATGGCATTGCTTGCTGCTGTATTGTTTCATATCGCGATTGCTTTAGCCTTTATGATTCATCCCAAAAATACGCGCCCTGTGATGCAACTTGAAGCTAAAAAGGCAACTCAGGCACCTGCGCCTGAGATTGTAAAAGCTGTGAGTGTGAATGCGAAAGAGGTCACAGCAATCGTTGAACAATTAAAAGCGGAGCGTGTTGCCAAAGCAAACGCTGTTAAAAAGCAACAGCAAAAATTATTGGCTGACGCTAATTTTTTAAAGGCACGTCGTGTGCAAGAGCAACGAAAATTAAATCAATTACGTGCAGAAAATGCACGAGCTGCAGAAAAGCGTAAGAAAGATGCTGCAGCAGAGCAAAAAAGAATAAAAGATGTTCAAAAACAAAAGCTTATTGAAGCCCGTAAGTTAGAAGCGCTTAAAAAAGAACAATTGGCGTTAAGAAAACAACAAGCAGAAGAAAAAGCACGTGTTGATGCGGCTAATCGCGCACGTCAAGCCGGTGTGGTTGATAAATATAAGGCTCTGATTTTAGGCGCTATTGGTCAAGAATGGATTGTGCCTGATCAAGCCAATAGAGACTTATCGAGTCGTTTTAAAATTAGGTTAGCACCGAATGGGGCAGTACTTGATGTACAGCTAACCAGAAGCAGTGGCGATGCGGTACTCGATCGCTCAGCACAGGCCGCAATTTATAAAGCCTCACCGCTTCCTGTGCCGGCAGAACCGGGTTTGTTTAATTTATTACGTGAAATAAGTCTTACCGTACGACTTGAGCATGTAAGGGGATAAAATCAGATGATAATGCGGTTTATATTAATCACTTTAGTTTGTGTGTCTGCGAATGCATTTGCACTTGATTTAGAGCTAACCGAAGGTGTGAACAAAGCTTTTCCTATAGGGAATGATGGATTTGGTGCGCAAAAAGAAGCACATGCATTAACCGAGGTAATAGAAGGTGATTTACGGTTATCAGGGCAATTTAAGTTAATTCCGGCCCCGCGTCTTTCAGGTGCTAAAACACCGCTGACGTTATGGCAGCAAGTGGGTGTAGACAGCGTTTTATCAGGGCAAATAAGACGGCTTGATGATGGACGCTATGCTGTACATGTTGAATTAATTGATGCAGCAGCAAAGGGACGTTCATTAATTTCAAAAGACTATCAAGTGAGTGCGCGTGAGTTACATGCTTTAGCACATCATGTGAGCGATGAAGTGTATCTGGCTTTAACAGGGATTCGAGGTATTTTTTCAACACGTATCGCTTATGTTTTTGTGCAGTATGGTAAAAACAAACGGACTTATTCGCTTGAAATAGCCGATGTAGATGGTAAAAATCCGCATGCATTAGTCACTTCATCGGCACCTATTATGTCACCGGCTTGGTCACCAGATGGCAAAAAAATTGCGTATGTTTCTTTTGAGAAAAAACGGGCACAAGTGTTTGTGATTACCGTTGAAACGGCAAAAAGACAGTTGGTTTCTGATTTTGAAGGGATAAATGGCGCACCGGCTTGGTCTCCAGACGGTAAGTATTTAACGGTTGTACTCTCTAAGAGCGGGGCACCTAAACTGTATCGGGTTGATTTAAGCAATGGCGCGATGAAGCAACTGACCTTTGGTGGCGCGATTGATACAGAGCCGCGTTATGCAGCTGATGGGCGTTCATTGGTCTTTACCTCAGGGCGAGGTGGTTCACCGCAAGTCTATCGTCTAGATTTAGCTGATGGTGCGGTGAGTCGCTTAACGTTTGATGGGAGTTATAATGCAAGGCCTTCTTATACGCCAGATCAAAAGCACCTGGTCTTACTGCACCGAGGAGAAGCGCGGCAGTTTAATATTGGCACGCAAGCTCTTGATACAGGACGACTGACCGTGCTGACCGATTCAGATGCAGATGAAGCCCCATCAGTGGCCCCAAATGGACGATTTGTGATTTATGCAACACGTAACGCAGGGCGTGGTATGTTAGGACTGGTCTCATTGGATGGTGTGGTGAATACGCTTTATCCAGCACGTGACGGTGATATTCAAGAGCCCGCGTGGTCACCGTTTTTGGGATGAAAAAAGTCGTTATTTTGTTAAGTTTTTATTGTTTATATTTATCCCCTTTGCAGGCATGGAATGCAGAGGGGCATCGTGTGGTTGCACACATTGCATTGGATAATATGACGGCCACTGCAAAAGCACGTTTTCAAGTGGCACATCCCATACTCGATAAAAATAAATCACCAGCGACATTTATAGAAGCTGCGGTTTGGTTTGATACTTTAAGGAGCTTACAGCTAAAAAATATTGGTAGCATGCATGATGTTGAGGTGCCTATTGCTATTGCTATTGATATGGATATGGATAGCATGCCGGTGAATAATGTGCCCTATGTACCCCATGGATTAATGGCTTATACGGCTGCGCGTGATATGCTTCTAAACGGCGAGCAGGGGGCATTAGAACAAGCGGTTGCGTTGCGTATTTTATTACATGTTACAGCAGATTTGCATCAGCCTTTGCATGCTGCAACACGGATCACACGAAAATACCCAAAGGGTGATGCGGGGGGTAATAAAACGCGTTTACCTAAAAATAAAATTTCTCGAAATTTACATACGTATTGGGATAGAGCGGGTGGTTTTTTATCAAATGCTATGCCGTCTGGAGTACGTGCCCATGTGCTTCAAAAAGTATGGCCCTGTGATTTAGAAGTGGTTGATACAAATCCTGTACATTGGCTTGCTGAGTCACATATTATCGCTGAGCAAAAAGCTTATGTTTTTAATCAATCAAAAAAATTAAGTCCAAATTATCAAAGTACAGTGTATCAAATGTCTCAAAAGCGTTTAGCTGAAGCAGGCTGTCGTCTTGCGGCTGTTTTAAATGAAATAGATGCTTTCGGTGTGCCTTTGGTTGCGTAAGCAGAGCGGCTTTTTATATTTCTGTATATTCACCTGGTTTCAGGTCATTTAATTGCCAATGGCCTATTTTAATGCGTATTAGTCTTAGCGTAGGAAAACCCATGGCCGCGGTCATTCGTCTGACTTGGCGATTTTTCCCTTCTTGAATACTGAGCTCTAGCCAGCAGGTTGGAATACTTTTTCTTTCTCTAATCGGAGGGATACGTTGCCAGATTAAAGGCGTATCAATTATTTTTACTTTTGCAGGCAGGCAGTGATGGTTTTTAATATTGATGCCTTGTCTTATTTTGTTTAAATCTATTTCCGTTGGAATGTTCTCAATTTGGACCCAGTAGGTTTTTGTTATTTTATTTTTGGGGTGGCTAATTTCATGTTGTGTTTTCCCGCAGTTGGTTAAAATCATTAACCCCTCACTGTCATAATCTAATCGACCCACAGGATAAATATTTTTTATTGGAATATATTTTTTTAAAGTATTACGATTGTCTGTATCTTCAAATTGACTCAGGACCTGGAAGGGTTTGTTAAACAGGATGAGTTTTTTTAACATAAAATAATTTGAGTCAGTCTGATATTAAAGCGATTATATCATATTAGATTGTACAGTATTGGCTCTTAAATAAATAATATGCGCTATTAATACCACAAAAAAACTTGCCATTAAATCCAGTATGTAATGCCATCCCAGTAAAACGCAAGAGACAGTCATTGCGATATTCAGCAGACAGACAAAACCAAACACCCACCGGTAATCACGAATCAGAAAAGCACAAAGCCATCCCCAAATCACATGAAATGAAGGCAAGGCAATCATGCCGCCTTTAACCGTTGTTGGCGTGATGTGTGCGTGTATTTGATAAAATTTAAGACCTGTTGCACGTTGCGCCTCTGTAAAATAAGGGCTCTCAAGCATGCTTGCAGGGGCCGTTGTTGGAAAGAAATAATAAAAAGTATAACCCATGAAGGCCGTGACTAAGAGTAGAAAATAATATTCATGCAAGCGGTTAAACACACCAAAACAAATGAGTATAAAAGGTAAATAGGTGAGTTGAAGCGGAACGGTATCATACAGTATTTCCATGATGTGATAAATCATAGGGTGCGTGGCGCTCCAATGCAGTAGGCGTGTTAAATCAAGCTGCGTCCATTGACTCCAGTTTATAATGGTTTGGTCTATGGGATTAAAAGGCGTGTATTGAATTGCCGTACAGCCTAAAATAATGAGCGCCATACTGAAAAATAAGTAAATAAGTTCTCGTATTTTTTGTGCAGCTAAGCTTTGCTTACCCCATAAAAGACAAACACCAGCATAGGTTAAACTCAAAACAAAAAAAATCCAGGGTGCTTCACCTGGATAATAGGTGTTGCCAGGATAATGAAAATAGGTCACATTAATCCCAAGTGCAACGATTGCGCTGGTAATAAATAAAAAAACAAGATAAGCAAAGTGGCGATGTGCGCCAAATATCATGCAGGGCTACCGGCTTGTTCTTCTTCTTGTTTTTTTATAGCAAGATACACTTCTTCTCGGTGCACTTTAACACTACGCGGTGCATCAACACCAAATTTAATGTGTCCGTGCTCTTGTGTTTTAAAGGCAACAACACGTACTACTTCATTGTTGACGGTAAGAATGACGGGCTCTTCAAAGTCGACTGTTATAATTTCCATCGAAAACCTCTTTATTTTTTAATAAGTTATAACTTTTTTTTAAAACAAAAGCAATTGAAATTTCAAAAACAAAGGCTTTCGTGTACGATAAATTGAACGCTCTTAAAAAGGATACGAATGATTCCGGTCATGGTTGCAGGTGCGGGTAAAATTGGTCGTTTAATTGCTTGTCTTTTAGCAGATACCCATGAATACACCGTGTATTTGAGTGATTGTGATTTTAAAGCCGCTGATACGAAGGCGTTACTTGCTGAAATACCAGAAATAGAAACGCACGTATTAGACATGCAAGATGGCAAAGCACTTGAACAGGCTTTAAAAAAGCATCAAATTGTCGCGCTGATTTCGAGTTTACCTTATTTTTTAAATCCACCCGTTGCGGCAGCTGCAAAGGCTGCAGGCTCGCATTATTTTGATTTAACAGAAGATATTGCAGTGGCTGAAAAAATTAAAGCGTTGGCAGTGGGTGCTGACACGGTATTTGTACCGCAGTGCGGCATGGCGCCAGGATTTGTCAGCATGGTCGCACATAGCCTGCTACAAACTTTTGATGTGTGTCATGAGGCAAAACTCCGTGTGGGGGCCTTGCCACAACAAGCCAGCAATGCATTACATTACTCATTGACCTGGTCAACTGATGGTTTAATCAATGAATGTGGTGAGGCATGTGCAGGGATTGAAAACGGAAAGCCTGCCTTGTTTACGCCACTCGAGGGTCTTGAGTCGATTCAAATTGATGGTGAAGCCTATGAGGCCTTTCATACCTCAGGTGGGCTCGGTGGTTTGGGTGTTTTATATGCCGGAAAAATCAATACATTAACTTATAAAACCATTCGATATCCAGGACATTGTGAAAAAATGCGGTTTTTGATGCAAACGCTCAAATTAAACGAAGACCGAGACACACTCAAAAAAATTCTAGAGCGTGCTATTCCTAAAACCAATCAAGACATGGTGTTGGTGTATGTCTCAGTCGAGGGCATTAAATAAGGTGACTTGATTGCAGAAAGTTATGTTAAAACAATC
>JAAHTH010002830.1_pt1 | contig 10161 bp, 11 predicted proteins | sample 6116091 | NCBI WGS metagenome assembly JAAHTH01 (sample SAMN13939990, study PRJNA603662) | sponge metagenome | isolation source: marine sponge | host: Mycale hentscheli | place: New Zealand | collected 2006
AAACACTCTTTTAAATGAGGTTTATATAAAGTTATGAATATTTTTTATAATTGAATAAACAAATATCAATTATTGATTTCTATTGATTATGGATAAAAGAAAAAACAACGGAGGGAATAGCACAAAAGCAAAAGGTGTAGATAAAAGAAAGAATGAGTATAAAGATGTTGTTAATCAAGTAATGACAACAGAGAACTTGACTAGTGTATTAAAGATGCTATTGAATAAAGCATTAGAGTTTGAAGATACAACAGCAGCTAAATTATTACTAGAGTATAGTTTAGGTAAACCAAAAGAAACTAAAGATATAACAATAAACGAAATACAACCATTATTTCCAGATGAATTATAAATAACAGGCAGCAACCTACTTTTTACAGAGTAAGAGATTACCACTCTAGGGAGTTGATGATTTAATGTAGGCTAAGTGCCTGTTTTTAATTATGTTTAAAAGAACAACAGCAATAAATAAAATACTAGCTTGTAAAAGACGTATTAAAGGCGTACAAGGTGGAACGAGTGCAGGTAAGACTTTTGGAATCTTGCCTGTTCTTATAAATAGAGCTGCCTCAACTCCAGGTTTAGAAATATCAGTAGTTGCTGAATCAATACCACATTTAAAAAGAGGTGCGCTAAAAGACTTTAAAAAGATAATGCTGTTAACTAATAGGTGGTTTGATAAATACTTTAATAGAACAGATAGTAAATACACATTTCCAAACGGTTCATACATAGAGTTTTTTAGTGCAGATAATGATTCTAAGTTAAGAGGAGCAAGAAGAGATGTACTCTATATGAATGAGTGTAACAATATGACATTCCATGCTTACACAGAATTAGCATCAAGAACAAAGAAAGAAGTTTTCTTAGATTGGAATCCAACAGCATCATTTTGGTTTCATCATGAACTACAAGATGATAAAGATGTAGATTTTATAATACTTACATACAAAGATAACGAAGCTTGCCCACAGTCTGCAATAGACTTTATACTAAAAGCTAAAAGAAAAGCAGATAAAAGCAACTTCTGGAGCAATTGGTATAAGGTTTACGGATTAGGTGAAGTGGGTAGTTTAGATGGTGTAGTTTTTGATACATGGCGACAAATAGACAAAGTACCAGAGCAAGCAAAGTATTTAGGTTCAGGAATGGATTTTGGATATACAAATGATCCTACTACATTAATAGATTGTTATAGATACGATGGTAAGCTGATATTAAACGAGGTAATATACAGAACCGGACTACTTAACAATGACATTGCTAAACTAATTAAGAAAGACGATTTAAGACGCTTTATTTACGCAGATGCAGCAGAACCTAAAAGTATTGCAGAAATATCAAGAAACAATATTATAATCAAAGCAGCAGCTAAGGGAAAAGATTCTATTAACTACGGAATAGGTTTGCTACACGAACACGAAATACAAATAACAAGCAACAGTACTAACTTAATAAAAGAGTTTAGAAATTATGTTTGGGACAAGGATAGAGAAGGAAATAAAATGAATAAACCTATCGATGCTTTTAATCATGGAATTGATGCAGTTAGATATTTTGCAGTAGAAGTACTTAAAAATCAGACACAAGGCGTAGATATTCGTTAAAATTTAGTAAATTTGGAATAACTAAAAACATATATTATGGAAAAACTAAAAGAATTGATAAGTAAGTGCGGAGGTTCAGTGTCTATTAATATTAATGAACATAAAGATTGTTACGAAACCGTAGAGCAGTCTATTAAAAATAAAGCATCTTGTAGCGGTACAAGTACTTTTAATTATGTGAAAGAAGAAATAGGTATAGATGTGTATAACAAAATGGTTGAAAAAGATTATATAATAGATATATATTTTCATCCTAATAACTCTGTTGGGTTTTATAACGTTACGCATTATGATTTAGATATGTGTATAGATAAATGTTTAACTGTTTTTAAATAAATGAAATTAACATACAAAATACCAGAAACAAAAAAAGATATTACTGTTACTCAGTTCATGCAGTTAAAAAAACTATATGAGCAAGCAGAAGAGAATGAAACAGAAGTATCTGAAAATCAAATAGTTTCAATTTGCATAAACTTACCTGTTCACTTAGTAGATAAATTACCTAAAACAGAATATGATTATGCATTGCAAGTTATTAATAAAGCATTGTCAACTGATAGTAGTTTTGTACAGAGATTTCATTACAAAGATATAGAGTTTGGTTTTATTCCAGATTTAGAAAAGATAACAGCAGGAGAGTATGCAGCGTTAGAAATATTTATGAATGACCAGAATAAACATTATTTAGATATTATAAATGTATTGTACAGACCTATAACAGATGAAAAGGAATATACTAACTGGTGGAGTAAGGACAAGGTAAAGAAGTACACTATAGAGTCTTATGATCGAGATGATTTTGAAAACAAAGATGATTTAGATACAAGTAATTTTAAAGATATTCCTTACGAAATATACGAGGGAGCATGTTTTTTTTTTCTGAATTTAAAGCTAGATTTATTAGTCGCTACCCAGAAATATATGAAAGCGGAGGAAGTGAAGATGACAGAAGTAGAGCGTTTGGAAAGAAATGGGGATGGTTTCAAACGTTCGATACTTACGCTAAAGCAACAGGAGTTGAAGTTAAGAAAGTTGGTAAAGAAAGTGCAAGTGAAGTATTATTTAGATTAGCTTTTGAAAGTGATAAAGCTAAGTTAATGAAACCTATAAAAAGATGAGTTATTTAAAACTAATAACAGGTATAAAGACAGTATTAGATGAGGATAGTAGAATAAAAACTATTACTGAAGGAGAGATAGATGATTTTGACCAGTATAAGCAAAACATATTTGCTATAGCTCATATAGTAGTTAATAGTTCTGATATGCAAGATAATTTGGACTTATGGCAAGTTGATATAGATATTGTGGATTATGTAACAGAAAATAATAATATAACAGTAGATAAATTTAAAGGCAATAGTAACAGACAAGAAGTTTATAATGATATGGCAAACGTATGTAGGCGAGTATTTTTAAAATTAAGAAAGTTTAGTTTTGGAGATAAGATTTATGTACAAGATGGAGCAACAAGAGAGAAAATAGTTCAGTTTGCAAACGACAATAGACTTGTGGGTTGGACTGTTTCATTTCAAGTAGAAGTTCCTGATTTAACAATAGATATATGTCAGGTAGTGTAAAGAAAGGGTTAGATAAGTTTGCTAAAACTACTATACAACAAAGTAGAAGTAGACTAACGAAAGAAAAAAAGAACGCTTCAAAAGAACTATACAATAGTTTAGGATATGATTTAAGTGTTGGTAAAAACTCTTTTAGTCTTACTTTCTTTATGGAGGATTATGGTAAGTTTGTTGATGAAGGTGTAAGAGGTGCTGGAGGTGTAAGAAAAACAACAAGTAAGTTTAATAGAAGAAATAATAAAGGTAAACTTTGGAAAGTTAAAGGTAAAGACTCACGTTTTAAATTTGGTAAATCAGGAGGTATAAGTGCAAAACATTTCAAAGTTTGGGCAAGAAGTAAAGGATTGAGTGAGTACGCTGTAGCAAAAGCGGTTTACCATCAAGGATTTGACAAGACAGAGTTTTTTACAAAATCATTTGAACAGCAATTTGCAAAGTTACCAGATGAAATAGTAAAGGCTTTTAATTTAGATTTAGACGATCTATTAAAATTTAGTACATAATGGCATTTAGTAGAATAACAATAACATTTAACGAAGATTTAGTTGATGGAGATAATATATTTTATTCAACAATAAACCCTCTTTTTGATTTAGGGGCAACTTGGGTTTCGTTACGGTCTAATTCTTTTGAGGTTACAACAGCAACACCTACAGGTAATGTTGGTGAAGCAACAGCAATAGCTTACAAAAGCTCATTTGAATTAGACTATGATTTAAGTGATTTTATAATAGATCAATCTTTAAATGTAATAACTGTAACAATAAGAAATGAGGTACAGACTTTTTTAGGCGGTACATCTAATAAAGATGTTGATTTTGTTATAGACTCAGTAGAGAGTATACCAGTAGAAGAAACTAAAAGAATAAATGTAAGAAGCCCATACTTTTTATATGCGCCAATAGATACAGGAGCAAGTACTATAATACCAGACAATGTTGTGTTTAATTTATATGTATGGTCTGGAGATAAAACAACAGATAAACCTTTAGAACCAAATTACATATATCAAAAGAAGTCAAGGTGTTTAAATGATGATGTTATTTATATAGAGGTTTCTAAACAGATACAAGATTTTATAAACCAATCATACACAGGAACTTTACAAGCAACGTGTGTTTTTGCTGCATGGGAAATAACAACAACTTACTCAGGTGGTGAGTTAGTAAGTAGTGAAACTGTATTAGCTTTTGATGGGTATAATAATCATTTTGAAGGTGTTAATTATATACCTGATAATGATTTAATGATAAATAATAAGTATATAACATTTCTAACAGGTGATATTATTAGTATACCTTTTTATGTAGGCGGTGATGATTACAATGTAGAGTTTAGAAATGGTACAAGTGTAGAAGATGATTCAACAATAACGGCAATTAATATAACTAATACAGATGATGCTGTAGTGTATGTTACTGCAAATGCAGATTTGATAAACAATATAAGAGTAGAAAATACTACACAAGCAACAGAAGAAATAATAGATTTAGAGTTATTAGAGGAATGTATTTATGATCCTATAAAATGTGTGTTTATAAATAGTGATGGTATACAACAAGAGTTATGGTTTTTTAAAGCAAATAAAGAATCTTTAACTATTAAATCAGAAAACTATAAAGCTAATGTGTTGGATGAGTCAATAGTAAATAATAAAGCTATGCTAAGTTATTCTACATCCTCACATAATACACAAACATATAATACACAAGGGAAAAGAAAAATAACATTAAATACTGGTTATATAGATCAAGATAATAATATATTAATAGAAGAGTTATTATTGTCTGAAAATGTATGGATAGAAAAAGATTCTAATATAATACCTGTTAATCAAATAACTAAAGCAGTAGATTTTTTAACAAAAAGAAATGACCAATTAGTTAAATATACTTTAGATTTTAACTTATCTTATGATCAAATACAAAATATTAGATAGTGGGAAATGTAGAACTATACATAGAAGGTAATAAAATAGAGTTATTTGGTAATGAATCAATTAACATAACGTCTAGTGTTCAGAATATAAACGATATTTCAAAAGTTTTTGCTGATGTGTCCAAGTCATTTAGCGTTCCAGCTTCAAAAGCAAATAATGCATATTTCAAACATTACTACGATGCAAGTATAACAAACGGATTTGATGCAAGAACTAAAAAGCAAGCAGATATATATTTAAACAACATTCTTTATAAGCGTGGGAAAATACGTTTTCAGAAAGCTATATTAAAGGATAATCTAATATCTAGTTATCAAATTCAGTTTGAAGGAGAGGTTATAAAAATAAAAGATGTATTAGGTGATGACAAGTTATCTAATTTAAACACATCATCATATAACCATGAATACTCATCTAATAATATTAAACAAGGATTACAAACAAGTTTATTCTCAGGTGCTATAGTATATCCTTTAATAAGCCCTGTTAGAAGGTTTTTGTATGATAGTTCAGACACAATAGTAAGTGATGATAGCCAAGTCAATATTCATTATAACGCTTCAATAGATGACAACTCTATAAGATATACAGAATTAAAACCAGCTATTAAAATAAGTGCAATATTTGATTTAATACAAAATGATTATGGTTTGTCTTTTGTGGGTGATTTTTTCAACAGAGATTATTTCACAGAGGCTTTTATGTGGCTTAATAAAGATGAAGGATTATTAAAAACAACATCTCAAACATCGAGCAATATAATAGATTGGGATGGAGGAAGTACTACATATGTTAATTTAACAACTAATGTATATAAACCTCTTTTATCAAACACATCTATATTTACTCAGTACTTTTTAAACTCTTTAAAAATAACACCATCAATAGGTTTTGAAACTACTTTATACAATATAGTTATATTAAAGGATGGGGTGGAGAACTCTAGGATTAATAACGTATCAAATGTACGAACATTAGATTTTAATTCTATAAATACATCATTACCAGTAGGATCAGAAGAACCAGAATATACTTTTTTTATAGAAACAGAACAGTCTTTTAGTTATTCAGCAGAATTAGAACAAAGAAGATTTGGAGATTTACCTAATTTAACATTTACAACAACATCTAGTTTAAACATTATAGTAGGAGAGGTAAATATATCTAATCAATTTCCTGATATAAAAATATATGATTTTTTAGTAGGAATTATTAAGATGTTTAATATAGCTTTAACTCCAAACTTTGAAGGTTCTATTAATTGGGAAGTATTACCAGAATGGTATAATAACGGTAAGATACACACTGGTTTTGAGAAATATATTGATGTAAATAGTAAAGAAGTAGAAAGAGGTAAATTAAACAATGAGTTTACTTTTAATTTTGAAGAGCCAAAAACAATATTAGCAAAACAGTTTGAGTCTAACAATTCTGTTGCATATGGAGATTTAGAAGCAAGATTATTTGATGATAATGGCGAGTTATTAGATGGTGATAAGTTAGAAATAAAACTACCTTTTGAAAATATAATCTTTGAAAGAATATTGGATTTGTCAGATACAACTTTTACAGATATACAATATGGTTATGCAGTTGATAAAGAACAAAGTGCAATAGTAACAGCACCAGTTATATTTTATAATAATAATATACCTTTTGCAGATGTTGGGTTTTTAAATGATACTGGTGTATTAGAAAATCTTAACACCACGTTAAATATCCCTAGTCATAATGTTAATGTAACTGACAATAGCACACAAAGTTTATTATTTGGTGCTGAAGTAAGTACTTATACATTTAATGTAATGGAAAGATCGTTATACAATTCTTTTTATAGTGATTATGTTACAGATATGTTTAGCAATCAAAGAAGAATCTATAGGTTTAATGCAATTTTGCCAGAACATATATTAACAAATATAAACTTAAACGATAGATTAATTATATTAAACACTAGATACATTATAAATTCTATCAATAGTAATTTAACCAACGGAGAAACAAAACTAGAATTATTAAATGATATTTATGAAACAGGTGATTTAATTACAGATCAATTTTATGTAACACCTAGTGTTAATTTTGCTTCAAGATGGGAGCAAACATATACGGCAACAGTTTATTCTAGTAGGGAATTAAAGATATTAAGTACAGATGAGGGTGACGGTTTATTTATTACAATAAATAGTCCTTCAGATGTAGAGAATATTACAACAATAAACTATACAGTAAGCGAAAATGCAACAGGAGTTACTAGGAGTCAATCTATAACAATACAAGATAAGAACACTTTAGAAGTAATAAAGCTTTTCATAACTCAAACCGCTTCAAGTACAATAACAGCAGATAACAACACAATAACAGCAGATAATAATATAATAACAGCGGACAATGGCTAAACAAGTAATTAATAACGGTACAGTACCAGGTGATGGAACAGGAGAAGTATTATATTCAGCTTTTCAAAAAACAAATGAAAATTTTACAGAACTTTATGATTTTAAAAGTGAAAAAATAGTTAGAGTAAAAGACTCTTCAGATTTTGGAGTAATAGACTCTACAAAAGTTTATGTTATAGATGGTATAATAGATACTACTGGGGTATCTATAGAAGTGCCTTCAGGAGGTATAAATATAATTGGTTACACTTTTGATACATCTAAATTAATATGTAGTGATGCTTCTTATACAATGTTTACAAGCCCTATAGGTGGTAGTGGTAATGTTCTTTCTGTAGATGTTGGTATAGAGGTTACAGGAGCATCATCAAAAGTTTATGATTTAAAAGCAAGTACAGGTTTTGAAGCTTTTGAGTTTACAAGAGTAAATTGGAATAATTGTACTTCTTTAGGTGTAATAGATAATTATAGGCAAGGTTTAGAAACAGGTACCGGTAGATTTGGAGGAACACCAGAACTAGAGTTAAAAGGAGTTTGGTTAGGGGGTTATTTTATAGATACATCAATAGTTAGAAGCTTAACAGATGGAGCATATAGTTTATATAAAGCAGGTATTGGTTTTTCTATGAGTTCTAGGTTTAGAAGCAATCAAAATATAGATTTACCAGCTAGTGCTAGTTTTATAGATTTTGCACCTAGTAATTTTATAAACCCTTCAACGGTTCAATTAACAGAAATGATTGTTTCAAGGAATGGAGTTATAGATGCAAGTGACACAAATTTAACACCTAATATTGATAAATCTGATTTAGAGTGTAGTTGGAAAAATAACAATGGGCTACCTAATACTTTTGAAGGTGGTTCAATAGGTGTAGGTACTGAATTAACAACAACTATAAACACAATAGGAGTTTTTGAAGATTTAGATGCTACTACTTGGGATACATTAAACCTAGAGCATTTCGATAATCCTACTGGAAGCCAGTTAAGACATTTGGGTAATTCTCCAAGAGAGTATAAGATAATTGCAGATTTTACAATAGAAAGCCAAAGTAATAATGTTTTGACTTTAAGAGTTAGAAAATTTGACGATTCAGCTGGTACTTTTTCTAATGTACTAGATCAAAATAGACAAGTCAATAGTTTAGTAGGTGGTAGAGATGTTGCGTTTTTTAACATAAATATAAATACAGAATTAGATCAAAATGATTACATAGAATTACAAATAGCTAATCAAACGAGTACTTCAAATGCAACAGCAGAAGCAGATAGTTATTATATAATTGAAGAAAGATGATACAAGATATATTTACATTACTTAATCAAAGTGATTTTAAAGGAGAGAGTGAGTTAATAGATATTGCTATGGGTAAATATAAAAAACCTAATAGTATTAGTGATGTGTATAAACAATTTAAAAGAGAGTTAGCATGGCTGAGGTAAGAGTAGTAAAAATAGATGTTCAGTCTAATTTAGATGAAACAACTAAGAAAGTAGAGAAGCTAGATGATAGCGTAAAAGATTTAGATAAAAGTATTTCTAAAACTGGTGATGGTGGTTTGTCAGAAGTAGGTGATAGTGCAAAATCATCTACAAAATCAGTAGGAGGTTTATCAACTGGATTTAAAGGACTAGGAACAGCAATAAAAGCTACAGGCATAGGATTATTAGTTTCTTTGTTAGCTGGTTTAGTTGATGCTTTAAGTGAAAATGAAAGAGCAGCAAAGTTTTTTAAAGTTGCTACAGAGGCTGTTAGTATTGTGTTGCAAGATTTTATAAACTTCTTAATAGATAACAGTGGATCAGTAGTAGACTTTTTTAAAGCTATATTTGAAGACCCTTTAGGTAGTATAGAAAAACTAGGTCAATTAATACAAGAAAACATACAAGAAAGGTTTAATTCTTTAATAGATGCTGCTGGTGCTTTATCAAGTGCTTTTAAGAATCTATTTGAAGGTGAATTTAGCAAAGCTTTTGATGATTTAAAAGAGTTTGGTAGTGAATTAATAGATGTAGGTACAGGTGTAGATAATACTTTAGGAAAAGTTGGTGATGCAGTTAGTGGAGCAGCTGAATCTATTGGTGATTATGCAAATAAAGTGTTAGACACAGCGCAAAAAAATGTAGAGTTAGCAAGAAGCGCAGAAATAGCAGCGGCACAACAAGCTTTGTTAGTAGAACAATATGATAGACAAGGAGAAAAGCTTAGACAGATTAGAGATAATGATTTGCTAAGTATTAAAGAACGACAAAAGGCTAACGATAAATTGTTACAAGTATTAGCAAAGCAAGAAAAAGCAATGTTAGCAGAAGCTAACGCAATACTTGCAAGTGCAGCAGCACAAGCGACAAAAAATAACAATACAGAAAATCAAGTAGCACTTTTAGAAGCACAAGCAAATAGAGAAGGTGTTTTAGCTCAAATAGTAGGGTTTAGAAGTGAGCAAGAAGCAAACAGAGTAGCATTAATAAAAGAACGCCAAGAGTTAGAGCAAAGTGGAGCAGAAGCCGATGAGCAAAGAGAATTAAGGCGCAAGCAGTTTGAAGCAGATAGAGAGGATGATGAAGTAAAAAGATTAGAAAAACAAAGAAAAATATTAGAAGAAGAAAAAGTATTAGAACAAGACAGGTTAC
>JAAHTH010002160.1_pt1 | contig 10141 bp, 7 predicted proteins | sample 6116091 | NCBI WGS metagenome assembly JAAHTH01 (sample SAMN13939990, study PRJNA603662) | sponge metagenome | isolation source: marine sponge | host: Mycale hentscheli | place: New Zealand | collected 2006
GGGGACGATACTTACACGGTCTTCTTTAAGCCAAACACGAACGTAACGATCACGGACAGTGTTGGAAGCGAGAATGATCGATTCTTTGGCTTTGGAACTGAGAACGCAGACGTCTTTGAAATTGATCAGAACGCTCCTGTTGTAAACGGCGGAATGGTCGTCATGACCGGTGTTGAATCCGAAGAGTACGACGGTCTTGGTGCCGACGATACCTTCAATGTTCACTCGACCATCGGTGACAGTCTGTTCAAGGGTGGCGACGACGCGGACACGTTTAACATTGATATGACCTCCGATGGCAACGTCTTTATGGGACAAGCCGGAACGGATATCTTTAATGTTGCGACTTCATCAGGGGATGCAGAATTCTACGGTGGAGATGGTGTCGATGGCTTCTTCGTCGCTGAGACCACAGGTAACGGTGAGTTCTTCGGTGGTAACGATGCGGATTACTTCTCGATTAACCTCGCGACAGGAGTCAGCAAGTTCTTCGGTGAAGCTGGAGAGGATTTGTTTGATATCGTGAACCACGGGCCAATGGGGGCTTCAGGAGCGATTGAAGTAGACGGCGGAACTGAACGGAATCGCCTGGAAGTTCTTGGCTACCAGACCAAGACAAACATGGTTGTCGTTTCTAAAGATCGAATCACAGGAATGTCCGCGGTTCCGATTGTTTACTCGGCATCTGGTTCATTCAGTGTGGAGAACGGCGTCGGCGGAATTGAACTTACGGGTTCAGATAATCACGCCGACGGGTTTAATGTCAATAACCTATTGCCGAATCATACTCTGAATATGATCGGTGGTGGCGGAAACGATCGCTTTACTGTTTCGCAGGGTGCCCTGGGTGGTGTCTCCGCGGATGGTGAGGAAGGATCAGACCTGTACCAGTATTCGATGGGATCAAACAATAACCGATTCCTGTTCGCACTGGATTCGGGTGTCATTGGATCGGATCGATTGATTGCGTACTTGACCAATGGAGATGACACGTTGTCACTCAGCGGTGAAGCCTTCGCTGTTCAAACTGATAACCTTATGTTCAATGGAAATTACGAATCGTTGTTCGTTAGTGCCCGCGGTGGTAATGATGAAATCACTGTCAACTCGGTTCCGGTTAACTTTGTTCGGATCATCGGTGGGGCTGGCGACGACATTATTGATGTCAATAACTACGAACAGGTCGGCAGTCTCCTTGTTAACGGAGATGCAGGGAATGACATAATTGATATCGATTCTGGAACGTTGTCAGGTAACTTTACGGCCTTCGGTGGAACTGGTGATGATTCGTTCCTGGTATCAAAAGCTTCTTACGGTGATGCTTACATCGATGGTCAGGAAGGATCAGACAGTTACGAAATTGAAATCGCTGATCGCTCCAGTCGCCTTGTTGTTGCCCGTGACTCCGGAGTAGTTGGTACCGATACGTTGGATGTTTACGGTACAGTTGTTGGTGACTTTGTTACCTTCCGCTCAGGTGTGATGTTGACTCCTCAGCAAAGCATTCTGTACACCGACAAAACCGAAACGATGAATTTGTTCACCGAAGGTTTGGATGACAACGTGACGGTTTATGGGCTAAGCTCCCCTGTCACAAACATCATGACTGAGGCCGGTAAGGATCTCGTTCATGTAAGGTCAAGCTTTGGGCCGGCAACATCGAAAGTGCTCAATATCGACACGGGAAGTAACGACGATTACGTAATTGTTTCCGGTGTAGGTGCTGACACGACAACGACCATCAACACCGGCGTTGGTAACGACAACGTGACGCTGGGATCATCGCTTTCGGCAAATGTTGGAAATCTCAACGATCTCTACGGTACAGTCGATATCGCGATGGGACTTGGCAACGATCGGATCTATATGAACGATGTTGGTAAGGTCGCGTCGGCCGATTACGAAGTTGGAGCCGGGTTCTTGCGAAGCACGCCGGGTGGACCAAATTCTTTCTTTGCCGGAATTACTTATGACAATACCGTTGAAACGTTGCGATTGGATACAACCAATTATCGCAACGAGGTGACCGTCACGCCAAGTTCTTCGACTGCATTTAGTTTCTTCGGTGGTGGTGGACTTAACATCATCGAGTTGACTGGCGATGCAGACGATGATGGCCGTCAATTCTTTGGAGAAGATGGTGGCGTTGGATCCTGGAGATTCTCCGACGGCAGTCGAGATATATTCTTCTCCGATTACTTTATCGGCTAGATTTTTGAACAGCTTTGTCTGTTCAGGAATTGAATGAAAAACTAAACTTGATCCCATGGGCAATTGTTCATGGGATTTTTTTGTGGATTGATTTTAGTTGCGGTTTCAGTAGTGGTTTTTTATTTGGGTCGTTTTCTCATTTGATCGGAAAAAATGAAGGCAGCATGTTTTGAATCGGTGGGACGCGTTGTTTGTCAGCAGAAGCTGGAGCCCGTGATTTCCAAGCCGCGAGATGCCATTGTAAAAGTAAGCATGGCGGGGTTGTGCGGGAGCGACCTCCATCCTTTTTTTGGCCGCGAAGCGGGGCTCGATTGCGGGACCGTTATGGGGCATGAAATGGTTGGTGAAGTCGTCGAACTTGGCTCAGCATTTGATAATGGTATGGAAATTGGTGATCGCGTGTTTGCGCCATTTTCAACCCATTGTGGTGCTTGCTTTTATTGCGGGATCGGATTGACGTCTCGGTGTACAGAAGGTGATTTGTTCGGCTGGGTTCAGGAAGGTGTTGGGTTGGCGGGGTGTCAGAGTGAATATGTGCGCGTGCCGATCGCGGACTCAACGTTGCTGAAGGTGCCTGAAGGTTTATCTGACGAAAGTGCTCTGTTACTGGGAGATAATTTTTCAACTGGGTATTTCTGTGCGGAAATGGCAGAGGTAAAGCCAGGGGGGACTTATCTCGTGATTGGTTGTGGTACTGTCGGGCTGCTGGCGATTTTATCGGCAATAGATATGGGAGCAAAGCAAGTCTTCGCGATGGATCCTGTCGGTGAGAGGCGAGTGATCGCCGAATCACTTGGTGCTATTCCGCTGGAGTCGAACGAAGGCGGGCGAGAGAGTGTTCTTTCAGCAACTGCGGGCCGCGGAGCTGATGCAGTGATGGAATTGGTAGGACTTCCGGAGGCCCAAAAGATGGCTTTTGATTGCTTGCGGCCGGGTGGGATCATGTCGGTGATTGGCTGCCATTGCACACCCAATTTCAGCTTTAGTCCAGTTGACGCTTATGACAAAAATATCACTTACCGTTCGGGGCGCTGCCCCGCTGGGCATTACATGCGTTTTCTAGTAGATCGAGTTGTTCGCGGAGATTTCGACTTGCCTCGTTTTATTTCGCATCAATTCAGCATCGATGAAGCGGAGAGAGCCTATCAGGTGTTTTCGACCAGAGCCGAAGGGTGTTTAAAAGCGGTATTTAATTTTGGCTAGTTACCTCGAAGGAGTTAGGGAGGAACGTATCTGACCCAGTGGTCGCTGAGACAAACCGGTGTTAAGCCAAGTTCAGCGATGGGCAGATAGATGGGGCAGATTGATGGGGCAGATTGATGGGGAAGATTGATGGGGAAGATTTGGAAGGCTGCGGGGTTGTTTTTAGCCCCTCCCCTGCCCTTTGCTTTTCTCTTGAGAGTTGCCTAATTTTGAGATTGGTACTGATTCCAAATTTTAGTCAAGGAGTCAGCAGCCCCCTGTTCGATTTTGGTGTCGACAAGATGGGACACAGCGGTTTCCGATGGATTAATTTCAACCGTCGGAATTTGAGCTTGTTTTGCCGTCCAGATGGGTTCGCTGATGTAGGGGAAGTAACTGCTCGTTCCAATGCTCAAGACAAGATCGAAGGGGGTTTGCGTTTCCCGGTAGAGCATATTTATTTGCTTTTCAGGAAGTGATTCTTCGAATAGCACAATGTTAGGACGGAGCATCGATTGACACCGGGGGCATTGGGGAGGAATTTTTATGCTGGAGTAATCTTGGTAAGTTTTTTGGTAATCGCAACGGGTGCAGGTTAGGCGGTACATGTTGCCATGAATTTCGATGACATTTTTTGATCCTGCCGCAGTGTGAAAGCCATCGACGTTTTGGGTCAGAATCCAAAACCGATTGAACCTTTGCTCCATCAACGCGAGTGTTATGTGGGCAGAGTTTGGGTGAGCTCCCCTGGCGCCGCGTTCAATTTCTGCGAGATATTTCCAGGTGATTTCGGGGCGGGATTGGAACATCGATCCGGAGAGTGCCGACTCGATCGGCATCCCGTCTTCCGTGAGTTTGTTATCGTAAATCCCTCCGGATCCCCGATACGTTGGTAGCCCAGAATCGGCGGAGCAACCTGCGCCGGTAATGACTAAAACGTCTTTAGCTTGACGCAGATATTTGACAACATTGCTAATTTGATCTTCGTTGGGAAGCGGCAAAGAAATCCCCCGGTTTAAATGCAATGTGAATGTCAAATGGAGTCGAAGCAGTACTGATCCTGATTGCTCTGAGGTAGGGTGGCAGGAAATTATCTTACTACGCCGATCAAGAAGCTAAAGGTTTGTTCTTCGTCACCGGTGGCTGATGCAACAGGAAATGCAAAGTCAAATGCGAGAGGCGCTCCCAGTCCAGCGTAGGGAACCTGGACTCGTAATCCAAAGCCGGGTGCGACGCGGAAGCTATCAGAATGCAGTTCGACACTTTCTTCCACTGTTCCAAAATCAATAAAAGTAACGCCGTGAACCATGTCGCCCTGAGTGAGCGGGAAAGAGTATTGCAGAGAGTTGAGCCATTGGAAAGCACCGCCAACGCGAACGCCTCCTTGGATCGGAGAGACTCCACGAAACTCAAATCCACGCAGTGAAGAGATTCCTCCTGCAATATAGTTCTCAAAGATAGGGGTGTCGCTTCCGGAGAATCCAAGTTTGGTACGGAATTCCAGGATGTGCCGACCGGAGCCATCGGGGCGCTGATAAATCGTCCGGTAGTTTCGGAAATCGATATCTGCTCGCGAGTAACTATAGTCGCCAAATGCTTGGGTGAATTTGAGTCCGAGATACGACCCAACTCCAGTCAGGTAAGGGAACACGCGCGTGTCGTAAACCAATCCAACGCTTGCTAAAAACAGATCACTATTGCCCGTTGCCGCATTAAGTTTAGCGGATGTGTTTACTCTTGGATTATCAATTTCAATATTCTCCATTCGGAGCCCATAGTTAATTGACAAATAATCGCTTAATTCACGACCGAATCCAATACGTCCACCAAGACGTCGCTCGTCATAATCAAAATAGTCTCGATTATAAAGGTATCCGCTGAGGCTAAGGCTGTAATTGCTGTTTAGGAAATAAGGATTGGTCCAACTGACGAGATAGCGTTCGAGTTCAGTGCCAGGTACGGCTTCGACTCTGAATTGCTGCCCACCACCTGACCAGGCGCTTCGATTAAGAGACTGCCCAACTCTTCGGGGCCAAGCGGTGATGTCAAAATCTTTTTCATCGAACACTAATTGGCCGACGAGGCTGTTGTCAGACCCATACGTCGCCCCGATGCTGAGTCGCTGGGTTGGTGTACGAGGAACCGTGACATCAAGATCGAGCACTCCAAACTGATTGTTCGGGATTGCTTGAGGTGGCTGGATTGAATTTTGAGGCGGCGTTGGGGAGTAGTAGGGTTGCGAGAGATTGGTGGGGGGTTGTCCTAGATTTAGATTGGGTTGAACAGTGTTGGGTTGCTGAACCGGTGGACTGATTATCTGTCCCAGGGTTCCCGGTTGTGTGATTGAACCGTTGGGAGTTTCGAACGGAGAGGACTGAGCAGGAAATTGAAACGTGGACGGTTGAAAAACGGGTTTCTTGGGAGGTGCTGGATAGGGATATGCCGCAGGCGGATTTTGAGTTTGCCCCAATGCCGGGGAAGTTAAGGTGGCGGTGAAACAGAGTACCAATAAAGACCATGTCGCCATCCCCAATCGCGATGGGGCGCGGTAAGCACTGACGCCGCTCTTTGCTGGATATGGTCTCAATCTACTGTCCACTCGACTAACGCAATACGCCTAGGTAAAAGCTGAATACTTTCTCGTCATCTCCTTCAGCAGTTGCGACCGGAAATGCAAAGTCGAATGCCAGAGGTGCTCCGATGCCTGCGCCCGGCATGGAAACTCGAAAACCGAATCCCGGGGCGACGCGAAAGTTATCGGCTGTGATTTCAATGTCCTCTTCGACAGTACCATAGTCGCAGAACACAACACCTTTCACACTGTCACTGGCAGTCAATGGGAACATGTATTCAACGGTGTTCAGCCATTGGAATTCGCCACCAACACGGACTCCACCTTGCATTGGAGATGCGCCGCGGAAGTCAAATCCGCGGAGGGTTGAAAAACCACCTGCGAAATAGTTTTCGAAAATTGGTGTGGAGTTGCCGGAGAAGCCGAGTTTGGTTCCCAAACTGACGGTGTGGCGTCCCGACCCATCAGGACGTTGGTACAGCAATTTGTAAGTTTTTAAATCCAGGTCCCCTCGAGAGTAGGAGTAGTCTCCGAAGGCTTGTGAAAAGTTAAGCGAAAATAGTGAACCCGTTGTGGCTTGTAACATGCTGTCCCGTGTATCGCGAACGAGTCCAACATTTCCTACGTAAAGATTACTTGTCCCCAAAGAGTTATTTAATTCGGAAGATGTGTCGAGCCGAGGATTGTCAACGGTAACACTTTCAAGTCGGATACCCGAGTTGATGGAAAGATAGGGAGTCAGTCGGCGGCCAATCGAGAATTTTCCACCAGCGCGATGTTCGTCCCAATCGTAATAGTTTCGGTCATACAAGTAAGCCGAGCCACTAAAGGTGATATCGGAACCGAGGAGGTTGGGTTCAGTAATGCTCACAAGGTATCTTTGGAGGTTTGCTCCCGGAACTAATTCAAGCCGGAAAGTCTGGCCTCCACCACGCCAGGCGGTACCATCCCTTATTTCTCCTAAACTACGAGGCCATCGCGTAATGTCGAAGTTCTTTTCGTCGATCGTGAACTGCCCTACGATTCCATTTTCTGAATTGTACGCACCACCGAAGTTGAATCGACCGGTTTGGGTTTCTGTAACATAAATATCGACATCAGCCCGCTCAAAATAACTGTCGGGTGTCCAATCGGAAGCGACGCCTCCCCGTTCGTAGGGCTGGATTAGGGGGTTCATCTCGTTGGGTGAGCCAATGTTTGGCGATGCGAGGCCATTGCCGATTGGCAATTCACCGGGAACGACGTTCTCTGGGTATTGAGCTTGCACGACTTTTGAGTCGTCATCGTCTTGATTTCTGAAATCTTGCTTCGTGGTTGCTTGGGAAACTTGGTAGGGACTGCGGCTGGATGTTTGGTCAGGGCTTTGCGCTCTGAGCAAGACAGGTGATTTACTCGATTTTGGCGGGGTGTTTGCAGCGATACTCGCCGGCATGGGTGAGTTGTCCGCTGAATCATTCGATGATAAAGCCGATGTGTCTTGTTTAGTTGTTGAATGGTTTGATGTTTTTGAAATTCCTAAATTTTCTAGGCGGTCTTCCAAAGAGGATTCGGGTGGTAAACTTGCTGTGGAATCGGAAATTAACTCGCTTAAGCCTTGATCCTTGTCAAATAATCCGCCTAATCCAGTTTTGTTTTTGAATAAAGGCTGTTGGCAGCCGACTAAGTTACACACGGCAATTGCGAATACCACTGAAAGCATGTGTCTTAGGATTGAAGGTTGAATTCGGGGCATGGGTATCGGATGCTGAGGCAAAGAATAGTGCGTGTTTTTAAAAACGTGGATAAAGTTCAGTGTCGACAACTAATGCTGGGAATTGGAAGGTGCTTTATCGGCGAAGCGATCAAGCTGTTCAGTCGTGGAAGGTCTGACAACAATCGATGGGCGTGGACCGGTTTGGCCGTTGGCGAAAATCTGCGAGCGACCTAACAACTCCTCACTCTTCTTGATTTCACGTGCGTCAATCAGTTGACCGGGGGCGAGGGTCAGTCTTGAGAGGACGACAGATCGTTTCGTGATTGACCCACCTTCGAAATGAATGTTGATGTCTCCGACAACATATTGCTTACCTTCGTCGATGATGTAGACGATATCGAGGACCCCCGGTTCCTCGAGGAAGCGAGGTTCAGCAGTAACTCGGGAGTGTACGAATCCCATGCTTCCATAGAGATCTTGAAGAGATACGACATCTCGGTTCATGGTCGCGACGTTAAATTCTGGTGCATTCTCTTCGGAATTTGGTTTCAGTTCCAACATCTCGAACAAGTCTTCAGAAGCATATGATTTGTTTCCAACAAACGAGACATTGCGAATGGTATAGCGTGGTCCTTCATCAATGATGAAATTCAAGGTAAGCCAACGGCCATCATTGCTTTCTGAGATTTCCCGTCCAATCCGAGCGTTGAAAAAACCAAGACTTCGGTAGTAGGTGAGCAAGCGGGTGATATCCTGTTCAATTTTATCTCGCTGAACCGCACCACCAAATAGTTTTAAAATGCCTGGTTTGGAATTAATTTGGGTCCTCAGCCGAGCATCGGAAGCAATGCTGTTGCCCTCGAAATTCACTTTCCAGATCTTCTGGTGTTCATCTTCATGAATCACAAAGACCACGTTGCTGTCACCCTTTTCATTTCCCTCGATAATTTCAATCTGTGTTTTCGGATAGCCCTTCGTTTTGTAGAGGTCTTCCAGTTTCTTTTTCGCCATCTTAATTTCTTGTGTATCGAGTGGCGCACCGTCGGTCAGGTTGATCGCTTTTTTGAGACTTTTGTCTGTAATGCCTCGATTGCCAATGAACTTTATCTCGGTAATCGCATTACGTTCGACGACATCGATGGTCACTATGATGCCTTCGTCCGTGTGCTTGAGATAGGGACCTCGGACTCGACTGATTTGGGGGTTGCTCCAAAGTGCGTCAACGTCCTGTCTCAGTTTATCCGGATCAAAATACCGGCCCTTGCGAGTTCCCACATCTCTTAAAAGCTGATGCGTTGGAATTGTCTTGTTCCCCGTGACAATGATTGCGGCAACCTTATTCGCTTGGTTGTCGTTGGTACTTTGCGTGGTATTTTTGGGGCGTTCGATGTCCGAATAGATCGATGGAGCAATCGATTTCCTTGATTCTTGCGGTTCAAATTCGTCTAAGCTTTGAAAACGGACATTTTCAAACCGGCTCTTGTCGAGCGTCGTAGAAGGCACAGGGATTTTACTGCCTGCGAGCTGGCCTGTTTGGCATCCAGTCGCCAAGAGTGCTGTCAAGGATAAACCTACCAATGACAAAAGGCCAAAAGCCTTCCCTTGATTACGAAATAAGGTGTGTAAAGCGTGTAAATAAATTGAAAATTGGTAGTCGCGCAAAGTATGGTCCATCCTTGGCCTCAAACTTTAGTATTTCTCAGGATTAATTACATAAACGCTCGGTAGTCGGCAAGACCACAATAGCTTCCCCCTGTTCCGCGGGTCGCTAGCGTTGATGGTTGGGATCCGTTTGAGATGGCTTACGAAAGCTAGACGGATTCGGTTGGCAATTTTTTTTATTTAAGAGAAAAAACAGGATAGAAAAAATCAACGGTGGAGATTTAGGTTTTTTAGGACCTCTACGGTGACCACTGGCCATTGAGATTGGGTTTGTAGAGCAACACGTTCTTGCTTTGTCTTTACGAAGACGAAAGCCAATTGACTGGGGACTTTGTCGAGATCAAGGTCGCCGCGTAGCCTCCATTCTCTTTCGGCGCGCCAGTCTATGTTACCGTTGGTAGAGTTTTTCAACTGGAAGAATGGACGGTCTTGGGATTCAAGGCGATTCCAGTTCTGTTGGGTTCCATAGAACACTTGCCTTGCCCCCAGCTTTTTAAGGAACTCGCAGTCAATTGCGATTCCATAGTGCTCGAAATCCCAGCGAGATAAATGTGATCGAAAGATACGGCGATTGGCGTACTGTGACAATGGAACGGCAGTAAGGCACGTCACTTTTTCGCTTCCTTTGGTGAGTGTATTCGTCCCCCTTATTGTTTGCTGTGCAAGGATACGTTTTAAGGTTGAAAATCCACCTTCACCTCGTGAGGGCGAATGGAATATTAAGTCATCCAAAAATTCTCGGTAGGATTGATCAGGCCACGGCCCGGTCGATTGGCGTGTCCAGTGAATCAAATACTGGCGATCAGCCGCTCGTCGGTTGG
>JAAHTH010002674.1_pt2 | contig 10136 bp, 16 predicted proteins | sample 6116091 | NCBI WGS metagenome assembly JAAHTH01 (sample SAMN13939990, study PRJNA603662) | sponge metagenome | isolation source: marine sponge | host: Mycale hentscheli | place: New Zealand | collected 2006
GGGGTACCCAGATGACCGGGGTACGAGATCCCAACACCCCACCCCCGTTAAACGACTCGCACACGGAACTTTCCCGTCACAACGTCACACCTCCTAAATGTGACGGCAAAGAAAACATCGATCCACCCAATAACGACAGTACTTGTGACGGTGTGACGGCAAAAGCGGGGGGTAAAGCCAACGCACCTAAAGATCCCCAATGACCCGCATGAGACATACCTACGGATTATTCGTACAGAAAAGTTCCCAGTGGCATTCGTTTAGAGCGGTATGCACGCCGGACGGTATGGAGATGCGATTAAGAGCGAATTACGAAATAGACGAGGACGATGTAGACAATTGGCGAGTATGGGTAATGGAAGACTACGAGGATCGGACGGGCTTAGAGATCGGAGACGCGTGATGGTATTTGTGAAGTGCGGCAACGATGGACGATGGCGACTATGGATTAGATCGGTAGCGGGAGAATCACCTGCGGGACTACGACTGAACCGTGGAGGAATGTTCCCGTATGAGACGCTTTACGACCATCAGGATTACACACAAGCGACTATCCAGGCGGGACGGTTGCAGGAGTACATCGATGATCGACAACGCGCTTTAACGGTAAATCGAAAGAAGAAACATAAATGGAAGTAAAAGAATACTACGACAAGTTTAGCGACGCATATTTGACTGAATATGGCTCGGTATTTCAAGCGGCGTTGTTTGCGCCTAAAGCAAAAGATCACTGTAGCGTGATGATGGATAGAGCGATTATTACGCCCCAGCATAGCGTCCTAGACGTTGGGTGTGGGGTTGGTGGTGTTATGCTTGGGTTAATGGAGAATGGTTTGCTGGACGTTACTGGAGTGACGATTAGCGAGAGGCAGATTCAATTGGCTAGAGAGTTGGACGCCGATCTCAATGTTGAGTTGGCGGATTTCATGGAGTGGGATGATCGTGGGAGGAAGTTTGATAGGATTATTCTCTGTGAATCTTTCGGGTATTTTGAAGACCTGGGGGCGTTAATTGCGAAAGTTCGGGGGTTATTGAATCGGGGTGGGATGGTTTACATAAAAGATTTATGTGCCGTTAGCGATCCTGACTTGATACAGCAAGCTGGGTTGAAAGAACTGAAGATGCTTTGGAATTACGATAATTACACGACGAGCGAAATCACTTGGTTATGGAGTCAGGCGGGGATGCGCCGTGTGGGTGGTGATGATAATTTGTGGAGGATTTCCGATTGTTCGGGGTTTGTTAATTTTATTAGTGGCAACAATAATTTGGGGAGAATGCATTTCCCGACGGTTGGACAGGTTCCGATTAAAGCGTCTGATTTTTTATTTGCGTGACGATTGAGCGAGCAGAGCAAGAGTGTGTAGATATTATTCTGGAGAACCATCCTGGTGATGCTTGGGTTTATACGAATGATAAGTATTCATTCCTCGATGGGATGTTTGTTCGGGGTGGAGTGATTAAAGCAGTGGCGGAGATTAAGAGTCGAGAGTGTGCGTTTGGTACGCATAAGAAAGAGATGTTGAACTGGAACAAGCTAGAGGCCGGACAGTGGGCTAGTAGAAGTTTTAGATGTCCGTTTTATTTGTTTAGTTATCATGCGACGAGTGACCTAGTGGCGTGTTACCAGATAACGAATAATGTGGGTGAGTTTGTAAGAAAATTTGAAATAAGCGATTATGGGCAAAACAGAAGCAAAGAAAACCGAGAAAGCAAAACCGTCAGAAAAACAGTCTGGCTCGAAAGCAAAGACCCCAATCTCATCAAGAGATGCGGACGCCGATGTATTTTCTGAGAAGTATCTCGGGCTGAAACTATACGATTGGCAGAAGAAAGTTCTGTTCGATCTGAGCAAGCCCGGTGCGCGAGTGGCGTTGAAGGCGGCTAATGGTAGTGGCAAGACTGCGATGATCGCTGCACCGGCTGCGTTGTGGTATGGGTTGATCTATCCGGGGAGCATTATCATCACAACGTCAGGCGTTTATCGTCAGGTAAAAGAACAGCTTTGGCCTCAGATTAGGAGTTTAGCGAGCAAAGTGTCTGGGTTGGGTATGAGCATAAACCAGACCGACTTAACGATGGATAATGGTTCGAGGATATTAGGTTTCGCCACTGATCAACCCGGTAGGTTTGAAGGATTTCATGGTAATGTTTTTATTATCTTGGATGAGTGTAAATCGATCCAAGAAGATTTATTTGAAGCGGTTGCTCGTATCCAGCCTAACAGGATTATGGCGATGAGTTCGCCGGGTGGAACTACGGGGAAGTTTTATAAGATTTTTTCCAAAGAACAAAAATGGTGGAAACTCCACACTGTTACAGCATTTGACTGTCCGCACATTAAAAAGAGTTGGATAGAAGAACAGATGGAGATGTGGGGTAAAGACCATCCGCTGATTCGTTCCATGATCTTTGGCGAGTTTCAAGAGACGAGTGGTGAAGGCTTGGTCATTCCGTGGGATTCATTGCAGAACTGCATAGATAATCCTCCTACGAAAGACGGTCAGGAGATGGTTGCGGCGTGTGACTTTGCGGCGGCTGGAGACGAGAGTGTGTTCTGTCTGAGGATCGGGAATAAGATTGTAAAACTCCTAGCATGGCGCGAAGCGAATACTATGGCAGGATGTGCGCGGTTTGCGTTGGAGTTTGAGAAAGCTGGATTAAAGCCAGAACAGATATTCGGTGATGCAGGTGGTTTAGGTTTACCTATGTGCCATCAGCTAGGTGAGATGGGTTGGCCAATTCATCAGATTAACTTGGGAGGACGAGCGCAGGAACCGGATCGTTATCAGAACCGAGGAACTGAGATGTGGTTCCAGGCAGCCCGTCAGATAGACCGTATGGAGTGTATACTGCCTGATGACGAGATTTTACATAGTCAGTTGACTACTCGCCGGGTTGGAACCGGAAAGACCGGCAAACTCAACCTGGAGAGCAAGAAAGAGATGAAGGCTAGAGGCTTTAGTTCACCTGACCGGGGGGATGCTGTGGTGATGACGTTGGCTAGTAATAGTGATCAGTATATGTGGCAACAACGTTGGCAGCCTGACTTGAATGAAGTTCTAGAGGTGGGGATGAGCGACTGGTCTGGCGACAATAAACTGCGCGAATCGATGGGATTAAATACGGGATAATTTATGAGGATAACAGAAATAATAACGCTAGTACTGAGAATCTTAAAAGAATTGTTTGCATATGGAAAAAAAGCTGAAAATGAAAAACTGGAAGCACTTGTTGATGATCGTCGCCGCGACAAGCTTGATTGGATTGACGATAGGATGTCGGACACTACCGAGGAAGCTGGACGCGACCAAGACGATAATCTTGAACAATGAACGAGGATTCGAGGATGCCTACACTGCATCTCCTGAGTCTAAAGCGTTTGTTCGATCTTTGATGGAACAGATCATCGATTATGAGTATGAGCTAGAAAAAGCGAGCCTAAGACAATGACACCAAGCCAGGAGAAACATCTCAACGAGATATTGAAAGAAGTTAGGTCGAAGATCGATACCAAGTACCGAGCAGGTCAAGCCGAGCATGGCGGTGATCTATGGGAACGGGTGCCGCTAATCGATGATATTATGGATGAAGCAGTTGATCAGACTACCTACGCTTTGACGTTAAAGTGCCAACTAGGAACAATTAAAACGCTAATCGATGAGGCTAAAAGCTTGGTTAAAGATAATCCTGTGAAAGCGGAAGAACTTCTCACTAGAGCGACCAGTTACTTGTAGTTACTTCACCAAACACTTGCCAAGCAGTTGATTTATCGCACCCAATTCGGGTGCGTTTTTTTTACGCATTTAAAATCGATCTAATATGGCAGCAAAAAAACAAGGCTACAAAAGCCGACAAGACGAGTCATTAGGCGCACGAAGAGGTGCAAGAAAAAGCCTAAAACGTAATGTATCAGCTTCCGGTAGGCGAGCTATGGCATCCGGGCCTCGTAAAGCCGCCGGTGGTAAAAAGTTCGGTCTTACACCTAAAAAACGTCGATAAACATCTCCTTCGGGGAGAATACCAATGACCACCGAAAAACAACTAGATGCGTTTTACGGTGAGTTACAAAAGCTAATCATTCGGTATCAACAAGAATTTGACCTGAGTGATGCTGAGTTAATTGGTGGTCTTCAGATGTTTTCAGCGTTATTCGCAATTCAATCAGTAGGATGGTGTATTGAGGAGGACGAAGATGAAGACTACGAAGAAGAAGATGAAGAAAAAGAATTTTAATGCATAGGCAAAAACTTAACGCAAGCGTACTTCAAGATTTAGCTGATCGTTCAGTGTGGGATGTTCGACAAAGAATGTTCTACGAGATGCGGCACCATGGGTTGAGAAGAAAAAACAAACCGTGGCCGGGAGCGAGTGACGTACATTTTCCGTTGGTTGACACCACAATAAGTGAATTAAAACCCGCTTATTTTCAGCAATTATTCGCTACAGACTTAATTGCACAATTTGTTCCTACGTCACCCCAGGTAGCCGAATACACGACTGCCGCCGCTCAATGGTTCGATCATCGAGTGAAGCAAAAGACCAATCTTGAGACAGAAGTCTTGAGTGCGGTTGATGCGATGTTGATGTGTGGAACTGGGATTTTAAAAGTTCTTTGGGATTATCAATCAAAGCGATTGAAGTATTACACTGTAAATCCCCAACATTTTGTCGTTCCAGCGTGGACGAGAGACATTGCTGATGCGGATCGCATTTGTCACATCAGTGTTTACTCGGTTGAAGCGTATAAACGTCAAAAACATTTAAAACAGGACAAAGCCATACTCGACCAAATCGTTGGAAGTTACTCCGATGACGCTGGCGACATGAACACCGAATCGGTGAAGTATGAGCGCGAAGGATTAACGTTCCCAGAACAAGATAAAATCATTGTTTGGGAGGTTTACCATCGATGCCCGGACACGGGTGAGTGGTTAATATGCACATATTCACCTAGTTCACCGGATATTGACCTGCGTCCACCGATGAAATTACCGTATAATCACGGTAAACCACCATTTATTGCGATCAATTATGAGATAAAAGACCCCGGTTTTTACTCATCTAGAGGCGTAGTTGAGCTACAAGCGATCTTTGAAGCCGAGCTTACGAAGCTAATGAACGAGAAAAATGACGCAATGACGTTATTTAATCGCCCATTATACCGTGCAGAGCGTGATATGCCTAATTCTGGTAACCTAAGAATGACTCCTGGGAGCATTTTACCGTATGGAATCCAGCCAGTAGCCCATCAAGCACCCCCAATTTCATTCGATCAACAGATGAATATCATGCGCGAGATAGCGCAGAACCGGGTAAGTACACCAGATTTTGGTTTAACTCAGACATTACAGAACACCGAGAGACGTACTGCCACTGAAATTCAAGCAATTGGGGGTTTATACCAGCAATCCAGCGATTTACGGATGCGAATATTCCGAATTGCATTGGGTAATCTGTACCGGATGAGTTGGTCTATACTGCTTCAGTACGACAAAACAAGTTTGGATTATTGGTATTTGGACACTGCACAACAAGTTCCACAGGAAGCGTTGCATGAGCAGTATGGAATACAACCAACCGGATCGGCGGATGGAGTTAATAAGCAACTGCTAATGCAAAAGGCGATTACTCGATTCCAGATGTTTGCCAATGATCCGTTTATCGACCAAGGACAATTGCGGAAAACTATTCTAGAATCTGACGATGCAACACTCGTAAAACGTTTATATGTCGATCCGCAACTAGCTCAAGCGACTCAAGCAGAAGATCAGGCGAATGAAATAACATTCCTACGTTTAGGATTTCCTGCGGTAGTTAAAGATTCGGATGACCATTTGATCCACATTCAAACGGTCATGGCATACATCACTAATCGAGCCGATACCGGCGCACCACCAGAACCTGCCGAGGGACAGTTCCTAGAGCAACACATCGTTGAGCATTTGGAGAAACTGAAAGAAGCTGATCCAAAAACAGGACGTCAGGTGGAGAAAGAATTAAAGAATTTATTTGCACAAATGCAACAAGCAGTTGCAGCGCAAACACAAGAACAAGATGTGGAATCGATGGAAAACCCAGTGGCGGCAATGGAAACAGTTCCGCCAGGTGTCCCGGTGGGCTAATCCCCCAGAATGGACAAGCGAACACGCTGCAAAATTGCAGCAATTTATGACAAGCGAGGTTGGTGTTACTTTACGTTACCACTTACTAAGCTTGCATATACAGAACTGTGATAGGTTTATTTCGAGTCCAAGCGACTTAGCGTATCACGCTGGTCATGCCGCCGGGTTTAAATCCGCGTTGGCTACACTTGACGGGATGGCAGTAATTACTAGCCAACCTGATGAACAAGTGGACGGTGTAACCGATGATCTGGAATGGATGCGTCAAACTGCTTAAAGATTTATGTCTGGAGTAACATTAGAAAAACCAGTCGAGGTCGATACTGAACGCGAGCAATTGCTAAGAGCATTGGAGGAATCCGATGCCAACGAGTTTGGTACTACTGCGAAAAAATCTTCGATGCCGCAGGTCGAAGAACCCGAACAGGATTCAGTTGTAACTGAAGACAAAACCAGTGAGGAACCGGAGCAACCGGCAGACGATAAACCGTCTGAGGAGGAACAGACCGAGCAATCTAAGTCTGGGGAGAAATCCCAGTCAAAGTATTCTCGGGCAAAGAAAACGCAAGACCGAGCCAACAAAACTTGGCGTGAAGTTAATGCTGAAAAAGCGGCATTAAAGAAAGAACGCGAGGAATTAGAAGCACAACGTCAAGCGTTGACAGAACAGCAAGACAAGTCTCTAGCCGAGATACAGCAAAAAACGGCAACGAGTCGCTACTCACCCGATGAATACGAGGCAATAGCCAAAGAGTTCGAGGATGAAGGCGATCACGCGAATGCCGAAGCAGCAAGAAAAGCGGCGGATCAGGCTCGTAGTGCGGTTAAAGAACAGGACGCAAAAGCGCAGCAAGCAAAGTTTGTATCTGCATGGGATACGAATTGGAAAAGCCAAGCTAAAGAGCATAAAGACTTAAACGATCAGGACAGTGAACTGTTCAAGATGGTTGGTCAATTGCTTGAGCGAAAACCTGTTCTTACCCAATACCCCGAAGGCATCAACGATGCCGTCGAAGGTGCGGTGATGTACCTCCAGGCTAACCGATCAGCTTCGCTGGAAAAACAAGTCAGTGACTTAAAAAAGAAAGTCGCTGAATACGAAGAAAAAACACAACTGAACGGATCGCAACCGGCATCAAATATATTACAAGTTGAATCGTTTGATAAGTTATCTACCGATAAACAACGGGCTGAACTTATGAAAGCGATGCAACAATCAGATGATTCCGGGGCGGGAGTGTTCGCAACAAATTAAATTAGGAGATTAAAAAATGGCAGTTGGATTAACCAATACTACGAACGCTGGTGCAAATGACGTCAGCCAATCGATACAAACTTACTTCGATAAGAAGTTACTGGAGCAGACTCTAAAGAACATCGTTCTCGATCAGTTTGCTTATAAAGCCGATTTACCGGCTAAACGTGGGCATAAAGATATAAAATTCTTTCGATACCCGGAAGCTGCATCAGGTAGCGTTGCTACTTTAACTGAAGGCACAGCGATTGCATCAGGTGCTTACAAACGTTTGGAACTTGAAACTGTTTCAACAACATTAACTCAATACGGTCAAGTCATTGGAATTACTGACCTGTTAAGTGCGGTTGAACTTTTCAACCATCTCGAACAGGCAACCGTTACAAACGGACAAGACGCCGCTTTGAAAGTTGACGAGATTCTAAGAAACGAACTTGGAAGCAATGTAACTAACAAGCAAAAACGTTTTGCTGGTGCTGCAACAAGCTGGGCTACCGTTGGTGGTACAGATGATGCAATGACCGCACTAGACATTCTTGACGCAAGCACAAACCTACGAGTTGAAAACGCTCGTCCATCAAACGGTTATTTCACCGCTGTGATGGCACCGGAAGTTGCTCGCGACTTGATGAACGACGATGACTGGCTGGAAGCGTCTCGTTATGGTGACACTGAGCAATTGTTTAAAGGAGAAGTCGGACGATATATGGGTGTTCGTGTAGTAACTACTACTAATCCGTTCATTTCTAAGCAAGCGACAGGTCAGTACACTTACGATGCTACCGGGCTTAAATACTCTACATTTGTAGTAGGTGATCAAGCTTACGGTGGAGTGAACCTAGCCTCAATGAGCGCATATTCACCTAAGATGATTATCTCTCAAGGCCCGGATAAGAGTGATCCACTTGCTCAGTTAACCACAGTTGGATTCAAGTTCTACTACGGTTGTGAGGTTCTTAAAGCCCAGCACCTAGTCGAAATTTACTCAACCACTAACTATAGCTAATCAATTAGCCTGGGGAGGTCAATAGCTTCCCCAGGCGTTTTATAATGCCAAAAGTAGATATTCCAATTACCGCACTACAAGTAGCGGATGAAGATGGTTCGATGATTGTCCCGGCAGTCGGTGATGCAGTTAGCTTCACGATTGATGGAGCGGTTGAGTCGATTGGCGATGAATATGCCGTAGTTGGCATGGAAACCGTCAACGGTGAACCTGCTTATACAGAGGATGTTGTCGAAGAAGAAATGGCGATTGAAGCACCCAGTCGGGATGATTTAATGGCTGAAATGGAAGCGATAGACGAGGCAGGAGGATTATAATTAAATGAGTACAACAAACATAGGAAACCCGATCCAAGGCCGAAGGCTGAAGAACGGCAATAACGGACAAGATCCAATTGAGATCAAAGCGTCGATTGGAGACGGCACAACTGCTAGTTCAGCAACGCCTTTCTTCAAATTCACCGGCACGGAAATTAGCTCAGTGTCTAATGGGCAATGTAATGTTACAGCACACAACGTACCTAGTGGGTACCATAAAGCTGTTCTAGTTGAAGTAAACGGCACTCAGTATTGGATGCCTGTTTATGCTCTATCTTAATGCCACTGGCTGAGTTCAAGAATCAAGAGACGGGTGAGGTCAAAGAAATATTGGCCTCTCCTGATCTCTCTAATTTTAGTGATGGTGATGGTACCTGGGTAAAACTGGCAGTACCTACGAGTTTCGCCATAGGTGGTGTCCAACAAGCTCCGTCTCAAAAGACGATGATGAAGAATGGATATTACAAACAAGAAAACTCGAAAAAAGGCTGGAGGTCTTCCTACAGCAAACAAAAGATAAAAAAAGTTTGGGGATTATAAGAAATGGCACGACAGAACGATACACTGGCTAACTTTGCAGCGGCAACAAACGAGGAACTCAGCGTTACAACAAGTAACACTGTACCGAGTAACGCATCACTAAAAACTGAGTCCGCTCCCGCATTTTTGCTATTGCAGAATGTTGGAACCGTACCAGTTTTTTATCGCCTAACCGCTGATGCGGATTCTGCGACTTGCACAACTGCGAGTGGTAATTATACGGGAATTTTAGCAGGTAGCACTTCCGACGAAGACGGAACTGGTGGAATCATCACATTTGCTGGGTACACTGGTGGACTAGCTTTTTGCACGAAGTCAGGAACCGGCAAAGTGAACATCGCATTTAGCGGCAGACTAGGAGAATAAACGATGGGAATAGCCAACATAATTAACACCTCCACATCAAGCGGAGGAGGCGGTGGAGAAATAATCCGCGAACTTGTCAATAGTTCAGACGGTCAAGGACTCTTCTTCTCTAACACTGGTTATATCCACCTAGCCAACAATGCAGCAGTAGAATTTGGTACAAGCGATTTCTCAATAGAGTTTATCTTGAATCAAACTGGAGAGGCTGGTTCAAGCGGAGGCTCAATCTATCAATCTGCTACTACAGTTAACAATAAATTTTCTATTGAAAATCACGTCTCCAGCAATGTAGTTAAACTGATTTTCTTCAACGCTGTAGGAGCGGCAGCTCAGTATGATCTGTCGTATAATATGGCAGCAGACTACAACGAGCCTACGCATTACGTTGTAAGCTGCGACAGATCAGGAAATGCAGTTTTATACAGGAACGGAACAGAAGTTGCGTCTGTCTCTATTGCTGCATCAGCGTCAACTAATTTAGGTGATGGTGTTACGTCCACAGCAATGATCGGTAACTCTGGATCTGG
>JAAHTH010003738.1_pt1 | contig 10133 bp, 13 predicted proteins | sample 6116091 | NCBI WGS metagenome assembly JAAHTH01 (sample SAMN13939990, study PRJNA603662) | sponge metagenome | isolation source: marine sponge | host: Mycale hentscheli | place: New Zealand | collected 2006
GTAATCAAATCATTATTTATAGTATAAACTCTTGAATAATCTTTCTTTTGCTTGGACTTAACAATATCCGAACCAAATATATTTTTCATAACTTTGACAAGAATCTTTTGAACATCATCCTTGTTATCGAATTTTGCTTTTGACCTATCTCTAAATTTTACTCTGTATTCTTTTTCTAGTTCTTTGATATCTTTTTCATTGAGCATTCTTTGAACCATAATATTATCATTGCTGGTGCCAGTACGAATCATCAACTTACGAAGGAACATAATTTTTGAATCTGATGTTTTCAATCTATTGAGTTTGAAATCTAAACTATCTTCTAGTTTGGTTAATGCATCTAAGTCATCTCTAAATAAGTATTTACATAATACAAAGTGCTGTTCTAGTTTATGCTTATTGATATACAATTCAATAATAGGTTCTGTAATTTGTTTTTTCTCTAATCGTAAATATTTATTTGCTTTGGAATAATTATCTAAATCAAATTCATCAACAAGTTTGCTATGTGATTCTTCTTTTTCTTCGGTCGTCATTTTGACACAAACAGATTTGACAAGATTTCTTTTTACAACAAAACCACGAGATGATAATAACTTACAGAAGTGAGCATACTTATTTGTATTGTAGCATAATATCTTATAATAATATTGTATAAGATAAGAAATATATTCGTCCTTGTCTTTCTCGCCCAACATAATAAATTGTTGTTGGGCGTATGCGTCGCTTTCGTGTAATAGTTGTGTGTAGTATTCACGAGATTCAATTGTATTGTATTTCTTTTTTGTAAACATAAAATATAAATGATTGATATTTCGGCATCTCGTCAATTGCTGTATCATATCTTCTGGCGATATTGTATGTTCCTTGTAATAACAATAAACATTGCGTATCATTTGGGAATCAATCCCTCTAATTATCTTAGGACTATAAATAATTTTGTCAAACTTATCAATATCACTAAATTGTGCGATATTGTCGCCTACTGCCTCGTCGGTTATGATCACAATATCTGGGTCTTCGAGGAGATTGTAAATGTGTTGTGCCTTCTCGGCACTATCACAGCAAACGATATATTTATTTTCTTTCTTGATAAGATTAATGAACTCGGTCTCATTAGTTATTTCTGTAGCTGGTACGCCCTTATTGTGTTTGTATTCGTTTTCTATGTATGTGAAATCATTTCGTAAGTCTTGTAAAAAGCGAACAACACTATCATCTATGTCTGCGTCTACAACTACAACGGAATGACATTCTCTTACAATATCTTTGAATAATGAATAAATAAACATACGGAATTTATTGAGCGTGGGACAAGTGATAAGAGTTTTGAGAGTTGCTGTAACTTCGTCTAGGAATAAAACAGTTTTGGATAAATCGTATTTCTGTATCTTGATAATTGAATTCAAACAAATAATATTGTTCTCGTGTTCTTTGAGTTTGTCTGAATAGTGTTGTGTTGATATACCTTTCTTATTGAATGTATGATGATGTGAATAAGATAAGGTTATTCTATCTACAATGGATAAGAATTTGAGTCCAGTCTTTTCTATGTGATTGACAAAACTAGTTGTCTTGCCAGTACCAGTATCTGATTTGATAATATATGAACCTTTGCCTATAAGGTCAAATCCTAGTTTCTTTCTATTGATAATCATATTAGGTTCATACTTGTCTTTTGCAACTGGCGTATATTTTATGTAGTCAAGTATATTGGGGTATTTAGTATTCTTCAATAAATTGATAAGAGTGCCGACAGCATTGCCATCAACGCTATTCCAATAGTGATTATTGTTTTGTGAATACTTGGAAGATTGCTTTGATATCTTCTCCCAGACTTTTGGTTTATTGATGACCTTACATGCGGTAGTAAATACTAACCAAGTTTTGAAGTTGTCAATATAACTACTGGGTAAGGTTTTACATATTGTATAGAATTCGTCATCAGTGAGATGAACATTGAAATCTGTATCTTCTTGTTTTAGTAATTTCTTTGTGTATTTTTTCTTGATAACCTTTGTGTCTTTTACACATTTGGTCATTAAGAAATCAATAAGTTCCTTTGGCATTTTCTTGATTGACTTGTTATGTACGACTTCATACTTGCCACCATTGACGACAGACCCTGGCGATATGATTAGTCCATTATCGTTCTTAACATCTATTTCTAAATCACTGATGATATTGGGCATATCAACATATTTGAAATATAGATGATAACCACCAGAAGCAGTCTTGACAGAATATGTATTGAATTTCTTGATGAAGTCTTTTCCAAAGGTTTGATAAAAAATATGATCGTCATTGACCCATTTATATATATCGAGGTCAACGACCGTGACATTGTTTATTTTGCCACATACCATAGCGGTATTGTATTCGACATTAGGTTTAATGTCTATCTTGTAATTGGTCTTCTTATTACCAGACCAATCAACAGCGTAAGGGATTTTAGTATTTCTATATATTCTGATAAAGTACATTATATTATAGTAATAGAAAATATTTTATTATTATAAACGCGTTATAATAATAAATTTAATTTCTTATATGAATCGGAATGTTAAGTGCGTTTAGAATCATCATTATGTTCATTGTAGAATTGTGTAATCTTTCTTCTGCGGTCTCTGCCTTTGGTATAGTAGTACTTCATTGAATAATCGCCTTGTTTGCGTTTAGTACATTCTTTACACCTATATAGGCAAGTACCATAGAATTCACTTGCGTCTTTTGTTTTATCACACATACCACAATGGCGAGTCGCTTCCTTGCTCCTCTTGGCACGGAAACTTCTCGAGTATGCATTTTTACACGGAACACAATATCCTTGCTTGAATTCTGATTTCATAAGGTATTCTTTACACTTAGCACATTTTTTGGTTCTGGGTAATAGTTCCAGAAAGAGAGTATATTTATCACTCTCGCTTTTATCGCTTTTTAATATATTTAAAAACTCGTCTCTTAAATTAGTCATATATTATATACTTATATAATAATATTTTTATGGTGCGTTTAGAATACTATATCAATAGAAATAATTATAATATTCTCCTAAAACCCAAAAAGTACACCAGAGAACTAAATCAGCGATATTGGGGTAGTCAAATTGACTTTAGTATATATATAATACTTATGTCAATTTAACGACCTCGTGAAGTGGCGTTATAACTATGTCAAGAATATTGTTATAAGATAATGTTTTCTAGGGTACTCTTCCGTATAATACAGATCTTCTAATCTCGTCATTAGTTAATACTATCGGAGTCATATTATCATATGGCGATTGGTATTCTATTTGTGTTCTATCGTTATTAACATCATATGATTTAACTTCATATTCCGATACATCATATACTTGTCTGGGTTGCGATGAAGTATCTGGCATGAGAGGTGGGAGCATATTCATTGCCATTGCTTCATTAGATGTATTGATTTCTCTATTAGTATAAACACTTGCCAGTGAAGGTTCTAAGTCCATACCAGCATTTCTATATATTGTTTCCTCTTCTACTCTTGACATTCTCTTCAATGGATTGTTTTCTAGATTACCTTCTGCCCCATAGTTATTGACTGGTTGAACGAAATCAAATATTGCCCATTCATCAAAGTCTGCTTGTATATCTTGTTCAGAGGGTTGTAATACATTTACAGATGGTGATATGAATTTAGGTCTAAGGGTTCCTTTTGCTTGTTTGTTTTCAGACCAGTCTTCTGGTACTTTGACTTTTTTAGTTGCTACGCCAGATGGTGCTGGAGCAACTTCAAGAAGTTTAGTTCCAAATATTGATTTCATCTTTTCTCCTTTAGTTCCAAATATTGATTTCATCTTTTCTCCTTTTGTTGTAATGGGTTTAGTTTCAGTTTCAGTTTCAGTTCCTTCTTCTATTGTTGATTCGGTACCAGCTTCTGTTCCAGTTTCTTCACTAGATGTTGCCGTCAAGTCGCTTTGCGATAATCCAGATGGCGTATCCTCTTGTAATAGGAAATCCATATTCTCGCTATACACTCTTGCGAAGTCGCTCATTAGATCACTTTCATCTTCTCCCACATCTGATAGTATGGCATTCATTTCTTCTGGTTGTTTTCCCCCCATTCTTGCAATTAAATTAGTAGATAGTTCAGCGAACTCTTCTTCTTCCTTTGATACATCTCTGCCTTTTCTTTGCGTTGCTCCAACAAATCTCTTGACTTGACCAGATATTGGTTCTCCTCTCTTTAACTGATTTAGAGTTTTACCAGTTACTCTTACAGAGGCATCATTGAGAGCATTTCTTAGATCTAATCCTCTACCCATTGCTTTTGCTCTCATGGATTTCAATTGAACAATTGTTGCTATATTGTGCCTTTGTTGGTCTGTTATTGAATTGGCGATTGCTGGAAGTTTCTTTTGTATTTCATTTTGAATATGAATGTTTTGACTTTTAACTTTTTCTCGTGCTTCTTTGTTTGTCGCTAATTCATCTAATACCTTTTTAAATGCTATACTTCTTTGTCTTACTTGTGCTAGTTCATTTCTAATTTCTGCTTGTCTTTTAATAAATTTTTGTGTTGTTTCTCCTCCGCTTTCCTCTTTACTCGGTTCCTCTTCACTTTCACTCTTCGCCTTTTTGAATCCAGATGGGTCTGCTTCAGTTGGAACTTCAACTTCAATGTCTATACTTTCTTCTTCCTTGGGTTCTTTTCCCTTGGGTTCTTCTTCCTTGGGTTCTTTGCCCCTGGGTTCTTCTTCCTTGGGTTCTTTGCCCTTGGGTTCTTCCTTCTTAGGTTCTTTGCCCTTGGGTTCTTCTTCACTATTTCTTTCTTATTCTTTTACCATTTCTTTTGCCAGTATAATGCCTCTTTGATCTTCTGTTAATTGACCTATTTTATTTGGTTCAATGTCTTCTGGTTTAGTTGTTAATAAATAAGCAATTAAATTAAGAAGAGAACCAGACTCCCATTTACCTACACCAGTTTCTAAATTTTGTTCAAATGTTGTACCCCCTACTTTCCCAGACTCTTTTACTTTTGTAGCGTTTTGTTTAACCAGACCTCTTATTCTATTGTAGTACGCTGGTAATATATTTCCTTTATTATCAGTTTTGATAGTTATTGCTTCTCCTTTAAGGTCAGACATAGTTAAAAAACTTGCCACGATATCAACAATATCTTTGTCGTTTAGATTTACCTTTTCCATATTTCTTTTAATTTTTTGTACTGATAATTTATTTCCCTTGCTAAGCATCAAATCTTTTCTCAATTTAGATAGGAATTCCTTTTCCTCATCTGTTCTTTTATTTGCTTTCTTTCGGTTTATCTTTGATATAATTGGATTGGTGTATTCAACTATCGCATACGATACAATCTCTTTCATTTTATTTTTATCTTTTTCTGAAAGATCATCTTCTATAATTTTTTCTAATGTTTTTATTCTCATTTTTCTCATTGCCTCTGGCGTTTTCTTTCCTTTCTTTCCACTTCCTTCTGATGATGACATGATTATATAATTGTCTTATATATTAATTAAAAATACTTACTTGTTATATATCACCCTTATTCTTGTGGTTCTATGTCAAAATCTATTTCTGGTTCTTCTATATCAAAATCTATTTCTGGTTCGTCTATATCAAACTCTATTTCTGGTTCATCTATGTCAAAATCTAATTCTTCCTCAACTGGTTCATCTATATCAAAATCTAATTCTTCCTCAACTGGGGTTATATCAAACCATTCTCTAACAACATCTAATGAAAGTCCAGAGGGTTCTAATTCATCTCTGTCTGCGGTAGTACCAGCACTTACAACTGCTTCGTATTTTTCAGTGTCTTCTTTCTTTATCTGTTCTACTGCTTCTTGTGGATAATCGCCTTCTTTAACCATATCATTAAAATCGTTTATGAAATTATTATAAGTTTCCAATATATCATCTTTTGACATATTCTTATCTTTTAATATGAATATTCCTTTTTGATTGAATTGTCCGATAGACCCTAAATACTTATACATACTTTCTACTGCCTTATTGTGATTTTTACTAAATTCATCTTTTGAAAATAATTTCTTAGGTATCTTTGATATTTGTTCTGCTGTCATTAATCCTAGTTCTTTCCAGTCTGGTATGAAACCCATAAATACATCAAATGCTGATATAGGTAGTAATCCTACTCTTCTCTGTATATCCCCAGTTAGAGATACTCCAAACCCCCTAACAAAATTAGTTAACAATGTTTGAAATATATTTTGTAATAATTCTACTGGGTCTGTATAATCAACTTCTGTCAATCCACTTAATCTTAATACACTTGCGAGACCCAAAGATATACCACTGAACTTGTCGTTATATTCTTCCGTTATAGTAGGTATGTCTTCTTCTTTAACAATATCATATTTAACCAATTGTTTTAAAAAGTCTTGTCTGTAATACGCACTTAAAAAATATCTAATGTCGGCAAATGATCTATCTATGTTACTATTACTCATATATGAAAAGTCATGAACCATAGCAAAGAAGTCGGAAAGGTCTACTGGAACTTGAAATGGATATGTACCTACTTTATCTTTTTTAAATTTAATACCTACTCTATCGCCTACCTTTGTACCTCTACCATTGAAGTTAGATGATAGAGGTATATGTGTTTCATCTTGTACTTTTACATCTATTCTTTTTGATACATATTTATTTAATTCATTTCCAGCAAGTCCTAATATGGCACCATATGAAATAAATTTGAGTATGCTTAGAATATTATTAGGTAGTCGATTTGACAAATTCTGTATAACATTGTCTGCCAAATCCATCGCTTCTCTCCTTCCTACATAATCACCTAAATTTGTTTGTAAGTATCCCATTAGTCTTGCTGAAAGAATCTGTATTCTTCCAAGTCTTTGTTCTGGCGGTAGTTCTTCATTTAGTTCCATAGCGATGTTAATAAAATCGTCATCAAAGAACGCGAGGTTTTCCATAATTATATAATATATTTATATAATATAATATGTCTAATAATCCAGAAGACTTATCAGATTGTACCAAAGAAGAAATAGAACAAGTAAAAGCATTTGAAAATATACTTGAAGAATATAAAAAACCTTCTAAGACAAAGATTGAAAAAGTTCTTGACTTTGAAAATGAATTAGATAAATGGGTATGGGAAAGACTGCCACTTTCAAACGCACAGAAAGAACAAATGCTGTATGAAATATATATCAAAGATAATAGTATAAAGGATAATGTCAAATGTTCAAAGCAAACTGAAAGCAAGTCGAGTGACTAGTCCCTTCTGTGGCGAGGGTTCTGGGCGTAATATATTTACTAAACTCCGCAAGGAGATACCTCCTCATGACCTATATGTTGAACCCTATGTAGGAACTGGCAATATGTTTTTCAAATTATTAAATACGCACAATGACAATATCATTATTAATGACAAGAACAAAGAATTAATGGATATGTATAAGATACTGAAAGACACAAAAGAAAGAACATTTAGAAAAGATTTAAACAGCATACCAAAACAAGAACAATTTTTAAGAACATCAACGAATAAAGATTTGGATAAGTTTATGAAATACATATTAAAATATTGTAATACTTTTGGTTCAACTGGTGAGGGTAAGTTATATAAAGATACTAACCCAGCGAATAAACTCAAATACTTAGATAGATATCAAGAACATTTAAAAGAGGTTAGAATATTCAATGAAGATGCATTAGATGTTATTAAAAGATATGATGCCCCTTCAACATTCTTCTTTTTACATCCCCCCTACGAAGAATCTACTGATTACCCAGATATACAAAGTCATTACCAAGCATTGTCAAAAATGTTAAATAGTATTAAAGGTAAGTTTATGCTACTTGTCAATGACGAACCATTCACAAGAAAGTTATTTTCAAAATTTAAAATTCAGAAATTGGAAATACCAAAGATACAGAATAAACCAGATTCCCAAGCGTCAAAGAAGAGAACAGAGATTCTAATTACTAACTAAGATATCCATATATTCTTTCTTTACCCTTTCTCCATACTTCAGCGTATATTAATGCTCTTGCTTTTGTTCCGTATTTTGAAACAGAAAATTGTTTCGTAATACGCTTTCCTTCATTGTCAGTTATTGTTGCTCTATAACATCTATCTCTTGTGATATATGATATACCAGCGATATCAATTTTTCCGTATGATTTTTTATTTCTCATATTCATTGAATGTGTACACCATCTAAGGTTTTTGTAATGGTTATTTGTTTTTATTCTGTCTATATGATCTATACAATCATAACCCTCTGGATTTTTTATGAATGCTTCTGCTACTAATCTATGAATTAGTAATGTTTTTATTTTCCCTTGACATGATAGGCGTACGGAGGGATACCCATGACTGCCTATATTACCTACTAGTATTCTACCAGTATTGCGATTGCGGACTACCCCAAAATTACTTACATCGTAATTGGGATAATTATTAATAACTCGAAATCTTTCAACTAACATTATACTATTATTATATATAATTTTTTTTATAGTGCGTTTAGATTATAACAATCTACTATCATCTATTAAATCTAATTTAGCATTAATATCTTCTATGTAGTCTTGATAGTCCTTTGATGACATATGATTTCTATGTAATACTGCTGTTATCTCTCTTGCCACGCTATCATACTGCGTCACACATACATTGAAGTTAGTTAATCGCGTTGAAGTTCTATAAGATTTTTGTGCTTGTGCTATAACCAATCCAAGACCAGCGCAACTAGCAGAAGCAATTAATAGAGGCGGAATACCAAAACCACTTAATGTCAAAGCGACTGCTGACATATTCAAAGATGTATGTGCTACTTCTACCGCGTCCGATTTCCATTTTAATCTTTTGTATCTTTTCTTGTAATGTCTGGATTCATTGACACATATCTTTTGTAAGCGTTTTAGTTCTTTACGCTTCTCGTTAATCTTAACTTCCTCGGTCATCTATAAACATACTCATTATATTATATCTGTTTATTTGGACTTCGAGCATTTCCCTTTGATAAACCCCAAACATTTAGAGGTCGTCTCTTTGACAATTGGATTCAAAACCAGTCTTCCTTTCTCAACATCTATTAAAGCATCTATGACTGCTAATATTAATTCTTCAATATCTTCTGGCAATTCTAATGCTTTTCTTAAACCATCTATTACAAATGCTTTTTTATCTTCACCGCTTAATTCATTCATAGAACCAGCGCGTTTCATTAAGTCTAATGTAATTATTAAATACGCGCTCATTACTTTATATAATATGTATATTGATATTATTATTTATGCCTAAACCTAGAACTAGAACTTTGGACGACATTAGAGAATATCAATTAATGTATTATAGAAAGAATAACTTCAAGGTATATTGTGAAGTATGTGATAAACATATAAATCATTCTCGTTTCATACATCATAGATTTACAAATAAACATTTAAGACTATTGAAAGAGGGGAACGCTGAACCCAAACCTAGAAAGGTTAGAAGTGATAAAGGAATACCAAAGAAACCGAAACCACCTAAAACTGAATTCACTCCTAAACCAATTATTTTAATTTGTTAATATATATGCCCACTACTGATAAAGAAAAGCGGTATGAGTATAATCATAGATATTACTGGAAGAATAGAAAGAAAATTATAAAGCGTAATATGAAATATACTCGCCTCAAGAAAATAAATAAACCAGTCGATAAAGATAAACCATTTTTAACAACTATTACAATTTATTGAGGTCGTTAAATTGACATTAATATATATATATACTTAAGTCAATTTGACTACCCTAAAAATTTATATTGCTTGTATTTCGTTTTCTCCGACGCTTTTTCGGTCGCGATAAAACTTCGGCATATGATTTTGCTTTCATTTCATATAAAAAGTCTTCAACACATCCGTCTGTCATACTCCATAAAGTCGGTATTGGTGTTGGGGGTCTTTTTTTTTCTTCCCTATCTTTTAATGTCAGTCTATGATTAGACCTTTTGATTTGCTCAGTCATTAAAAACTTTTGTCGTCTTTGCTTTTCGTCTGCTATGTCATATTCCCAACCAGCAAGATCGTAGAACCATCTTTTCCATCCTACCATATATTATAGTAATTTATTTTCTTTTTGACTTTGAATTTTTCTTTTTGGGAACT
>JAAHTH010003739.1_pt1 | contig 10131 bp, 2 predicted proteins | sample 6116091 | NCBI WGS metagenome assembly JAAHTH01 (sample SAMN13939990, study PRJNA603662) | sponge metagenome | isolation source: marine sponge | host: Mycale hentscheli | place: New Zealand | collected 2006
CTTATAGGTTTGGTATTGTTTTTTATACATTAAAAGGAGAAGCAACTTATGTAGAGTATATAGGAGATATTAAGTTTCCTGATATATCAGAAGCTGATGGAGCAAATAATACTTCAAACTCTCCCCATTGGCCTTTAAGTACTGTGTTTGATGGCACAACAGGTATTATAGGTAAAATGGGGCAACCTATTACAGTAGGATTAAACTTAGGAATAAAATTTGATATAGATTTTAGTTCTTGTTCTAATTTATTAAAAAAAATTAATGGGTTTCAAATAGTTAGAGTAGATAGAGAAAATAGTGACAAAAGAAGATTATGTCAAGGAATTATGAGTCCTTATGGATATGTACAAGTTCCTTCTAGAGGAACTAATCCTGCTCCTCAAGATTATGATTTTAGGAAAAATGGAAGTATAGATGAAGTACTACATCAATTTAATACTCCTCGTACTTGGAAATATGATTTTGGACCAACTTCAGGCCACCCCAATGCTCTTGATTCTTATCAATCAGGTAGTGTAGATATTGGAAATGATAGTATGTTGTATTTTATAGATGACCAAGATAATAGTGCAGTAGGTTCACCACATACTAATTATTCTAGTGTTTTTCCTCCTGACACTAGTACAGGTAAAACTGGAGCGTTAACTAATACTATAATTAAATCTCAATATTTAGCTTTTTATTCTCCAGAAATATCTTATAATTTTAATAATATTCCTGACTTAGCTATTAATGCTGCTAACAATGCTTCTTTATTAGTAACAGGATGTTATACTACAGTAAGTAGTCCTGTTCCTGGATCAACACAAAATTCAGGAGATTACAGAGAAGAATTTTTTACAACTGGAGGACCGCAAGCATCAAATATAGCAGATAAAGTAGGTGACACTGATATTTGGGATGTTACTTATAAATTTAGAAGAGTAGGTCCTATAAGTTTTAATAGTATTGAAAATATTAGAAAAATTAAAAGTTCTACTTATTTCGATATGCGAGACAGTTCTAATGTAACTATAGATACTAAAATAGAGCAATTTCCTGATGATAAGCAAAGATTATTTGCAACAAGTACAAGCCCTTTAAATCTTAGGCCTAAAATGCTAGGAAGAGACATACAGGATTCTAGTAGAAATCCATCAACACAGCCTATGATGTTTTTAAATCAAAATGGAGCTACTTATTTAAGAAATTATTTTGCTTATATTGGAATAAATTGTAAAACAGTTCCTGGAAGTAATGATGATGATGTAGGACTTAATAAACCTTCTGATACTAATCAATCTAGTCCTAATAATAGATCAGGAGCAGTAGCTAGGGCGGGAACTAATATTTCAGTATTAGTAGATACTTTTGATGTAGACCCTTTAGATTCTACTGTTACATATAATAGTCCAGGAACAAATAAACCTTGGAGAGATTATTTTTTATTTGAAGGAAATACTAATCATGTAGCAATTGCTAACAATCCGCACATATCACCACAACCTGTTCCAAATGGTTCAGGAGGAACTAGTAGTATAAGTAGAAGAGACGCTATTCCCATAGTAGATCTTGTTGTTCCTAAAAATGAAGTTTATGGAGGATTTACTATTAATGCTTTAGAAGCAAATAGTTTTATTCCTGCTTCTCCTGTAATTAAAACAACTTTTGGAACAGACACTTATAGTCCTAAAGTATATGGAGGAGATATTTTCTTATCAATGTTTCATTTGCAAAAAGCAATGGTAGAGTTTAAAAAAGAGCTTTATAATTCAGAAGCAGGTGATAAAGATTATAAAAATATGTTTACAAGAACTGATTTAATGGTTACAGAAAGTACTATTAATTTAAGTTTAAATAATAGTGCAAATGTTACAAGAGGTATTAAGTTTACATTTAGCGGAAGTGAATACGAAGAGTGGAGACAAGAAGATAATAACTCTTCTAGTGATTTTGGAACAAAAGATCCTGGTTTAGATTATTATAAAACTTATAGTTATAATCCTCTTTATTCTCAAATAAGTAAAGAAGTAAAATTCTTTGTACAACCAAGTAATGTAACAGATCTTTCATTAACTAATGATATAAGAGCTTTTATATCTAGTGTTAAAGTAAATGGAGAAGCTATAGATTCTTGGACACAATTTGCAATTAATGATTTTCATGATGTAGACGATCACGGTCCTATAAATAAAATTATAAATTTTAAAAATAACGTTTATTTTTTTCAAGATCAAGCAACAGGTGTTTATGCTATTAACAGAGAAGCTATTACAACAACCGATGACGGAGTTCCTACAGAGTTAGGGTCTGCTAAAGGATGGGGTAAACATCAATACAATTCTGAAGAAGTAGGTTCTATACATCAATGGGCAGTAGCTGCTACTAATACTGCTATTTATTTTTTTGATGCTATTCATAGAAAAATATATCAATTAGGTCAAGGTAAAACAGGTTTACAAACTAGTCCTTTATCAGAATTAAAAGGAATGCATTCTTATTTACAAGAATTAGGTAAAGATATTTTTACTAAAAAATCTTCTATTGCTACATTAGCTGCTCCTGGAGGAGACAATCCTATTTTATTATTAGGAGCTCATATAGGAGTAGATGAAATAAACAATGAAGTAATTTTTACTTTTTTATCTAAAAATGAAGGAGACAAAGGAGATTTTAAAAGTCTTGTATTTGATGAACTAGCAGGTCAATTTTCTACAGAATTAAGCACTAAACCTCCTATATGGATTAATAATGGAGATACTTTATTAAGTCCAGATATAGATAACGTTAACAAAGTATACGCACATAATATAGGTAATTGGGGAGAATTTTATGGAAATACAGTAGGATGCAATATAACATTAGTTATTAATCCTAAAGCAGATATAAATAAAGTTCTTAGATTTTTAGAATTTAATAGCATAGTTAGAGATAATAATAAAATAATAGATAGAACTAAAACTATTACAGGATTTAAAATTACTACAGAAACACAAGATTCTGGAGTAATTCCTTACAGTGCAGGAAGAATAAAAAGACGTTTTGATAAATGGAGAATTAAACTTCCTAGAGATGTTAATTCTACCAGCAAAAAAGGTCGTTTCAGATCTACGCATTTTTTATTAACTTTATATTTCGACAATACTTATAATAAAGAATTAATCATGAATAGATTAGTTTCTTATTATAATCCACAAATATTTTAAATGCTAGAAACTTCGCCTAAATATAATTTAAAAGAAGCCTTTGAGATTCACAATCAAGGAGGAGGTGCAGGTAGAATAACTTTAGAAGAATTTGCTAGACTAGTTCCTAAATCAGATTGGGGAATGACTTATTTAGAAATGGCAGAAAAATATGGATGGGGAAGAAGTGATAAATTAAAAAAAGCAGAAGTTGAAGGAAAAATAAAATCATTAAAAAATGGAGGCTCAATGGCCCCTATTATTCCTACTTATTATAAATCTAAAGGAACTCCTATTTATAGAGATACCACTGATGCTCCTCCTAGAATTTTAAACCACGGTGGACCATTTGGCATAACAGGTGCTGTAAATACTGTAGAAGATATAGTACAAGACCATTATCAGTCTATGAGTCTTGGAGAATATAGAAAACTGCAAAATAATTTAAGGTTAAAAAAAGCAGAATATGATGCCGAGCATACAAGAGTAGAAGACGTTATAAACAAAGCTCATGAGTTAGGTTTAAAATTAGGAACTAATGAAGAAGTTGAAGGAAAAAGGTTAAAAGCTAAAGGTAAAGAATATGTGTATAATCCTAATACATATGAAAATGAGCTTAAAGATAGAACTGTACAAATAGCAAATCCACAAGATTGGGAAGCTATAGGTATGGATTTTATAAATAATCCTAATAATTATTTAAATAATTTAAAAGATATTAAAGACGGTCAACCTGTATCTTTAGAAGATGTAACTACAGGAATAAGACCTTTAGATTCTGAAGGAAATGAAATTCCTGTACGACATCAAGGTTACGGATGTATAGGAGCACAATGTGGTATTTACAGTACAGCAGGAGCTACTAATATTTCTGATTATAAAACAGGTTACGGAAATCAAGTAGCAAAAGCAGGTGATCCTATTTTTAAACAACTTTCTAATAAATTTTGGGATGCAGACGACCAAGCAGCTTTAACAGCTGCAGGTTTTCAAAGAGTAGAAGAGGGTGCTCCTATTAGAAGAGGAACATTAGCAAGAATAGAAGATGCTTATACTACTGAAGAAAATCCTTCATATGGCCATACTGTAATGATTAATAAAGTCAATGCTGATGGAACAGGAGTTGATTTTGATGCTGAAGACGGTTTTATAGAAAATCCTGGAGCATTTTCTGCAGGAATTACAACTAGTAGTCCTTATAACAGTTATAAAAATAGATTACATTATTATAATTATGTAGGAAATGAACCTCGATTAAAAAAAGAATATGAAGATTTATTAGCTCAACAACAAGCTTATGAAAAATATAATCAGCCTATAAGCCTTCCTTTAATAGAACCAACAGAACTTAAAAGAGAGGGTCCTAAAGAACTTAATATAAACACAGAAAGAGTTTATCCTGATACACCTAGAGGTAGAAGACAAAAAAAGAGAGATTTAGCTAGTAATTCATCGTTTAAAAAAGGAGGTTTTATTAATTCTGTAAAAAAACAAGTTAAAAATTCTAGAAAATTTGTAAACGGAGGTGAAACAGAAGATATAGGTAAAGGTATGGCTTATGAGTTTTGGAAAAATAGAACTCAACCTGTAGATAAATTTGGAAGACCTAATGTTAACTATCAAGGACCTACTACATTTAGAAGTTTAAGTAATCAAGTTAATGCTCCTATACCAACTAAAGCCGATGAGCTTACTAGTCAATATGGATACGATTATAAAAAAACATATGATGAATCTGGGACACCTCATTATTATACAAGAAAAGAAGGAGCAGATTCTTGGATAGATTTAGAAACTGAAGGAAATAAAAATAGTTTAGCAGCTGTAAAAGCTTTAGCTTGGGGCGATGATACAAGTTATATAGGAACTGAAGCACATAGAAACCAAATAAGAGATCAGTTAATTAAAAACGAAGATGCTAGAATAAAAGGGTTATCTTCTGAAGAATATACTAATGAATTGTCTTCAATGTATTTTCCTAAAAAAGAACAACCTGCTACAAAAAGTTTTAATGAACAAGATTATAAAAATATAGAATCTGATTTTGGATCAGATGTAGCAAACTTAATGCGGTCTGGTGTAGTAGGTTCTGCTAATTCACAGCAATCTAAAATGCCTCCTAAAAAACTTGTACAAGGTCAACCAGGATATCAAGAACAACAAACAGCTTTAAATCAAGGATACCAAACTAAAGCTGGGGCTGCATATTCAAATAAATTAAATCAAGAATATGTTAAAAATATTAGTAATGAATTAATAGATAAAATTATTAATTCTAAAATGAGTAATATCGAAAAAAGAGAGTTGCTTCAAAATCCAGAAAAACTAGAAAATTTAGTAATTAATTATGAAGGTTGGAAAACTTCACCACAAGGCGGAGCAAATGATGCATATAGTAGAAGAGGCGCTGTAAAATCAGATAATTTTATTATTAATAGTGATGGAACTGCTGATTATCAAGCAGGAGCTAATCCAGTTATTATTGATGGTGGAGTAAATATGTTAGATAAAGAATGGATTACAGGAGTTGCAGGAGGAAAAGCTTTTTCTGAACTATTAGGAGGTACAGCAGGAATGATTGCTTCAAAATTTAAAGGTAATCCAATTGTACAAGCAACAGGAAAAACATTAACACAACCTTTGTTAACAAATACAGCTCCACAATTTTCTAAATATATGTTAAGTCCTTTAAAAATAGCTGACGTTGCAGGAGGTGTTTATGGAGTAAATCAATTTATAGATCCTAATTCTACGACAAGACAATCTATTAGAGATTACCAACAAGGAAAAGGTTCATTTTCAGATGCGGCATTTAATGCAAGTATGAGTGTATTATCAGGACTTCCTGTAGGAGCAGAAATATTTAGATCAGGTTATGGAAATTTAATAGGAGGTCTTAATGCAATAAGAAAAGTTCCACAAGTTAGAGATTTTATGCCAGGAATGAAGCAAGTTTTAAAAAGAGAAGCAAAATTTAAAGATTTATTTAACACACAAAAATATACTAGATTTACTAAACCAGGTCAAGTAGAATCTAAAACAGGTAATTATTGGTATAATAGAGTAGGTGGAACAGATTTAGGAAAATATCAAAAAGGCGCTGATCAAGCTACTGATTTAGTTTTAACTGATGCTAGTGCTAGTCAATTTAATGCAGCAAAAATACAAGATCGAATTAATAAAGGAAAAGCAGTTGGTTCTTTACAAGAAAAAGCAGCTAAAAGAAGTATAGCTCCTATTAATGATCCAAAAATGGTAGCTTATAGAAAAACAATAACAGATCCAGAAAAAAGAAAAATGTTTGATACGGCATTACAAAATCCAGATAAATACTGGAAACTTCCTGGATATACAGACGATATAGGAGAATTAATAGCAAAAGCTCCTGCTAATGCAGATGAACTTAATCTTTCTAAAGAATTATTTAAAGATATAAAAGCATACGATGCAAAAAATTGGAAATCTGGTTACAGTCTACTTGAAGATTTTAGTGGTTCATATGGAGGTGCAAAATCAAAAGCATTAAGACAAAGTAAAAAAGCTCTTGATTATCTTGGAAAATATTCTAGTAAATTAGGTAAAATAGGTAAAACAGAACAAGGAGGATTAGATCTTGTAGAAGGAAATTTTATAGGATATGATGACGAAGGTTTTGAATTAAAAGCTGAGTAATAAAAAATAGTTATGAAAGATATATTAAGCATATTTGATAATCAGGTAGTAGATGAGCAAATAACTAATGTTACTCCTGATCCTCCTAAAAAAACTAAAAAAGAACTTACAGAAGGACTTGTTTTAAAATATATGGAAGAGTACGGCATAACTAATCCTTATATACAAAGTGCAATGATGGGAATTATTCTCAATGAAGGAGGCTTTGCGGGAAAACCTGAAGATATGTATTATACTACTGCTGGCAGACTTGCAGAAGTGTGGTCAACATTTTCAAATTATACAGACAGTAAAGGAAGAAAAGCAAGAGCTCCTGAAGGTCAAGGTGAAAAATATGCAAATGAATTAGCTAAAGGTGGAAAATATTTAAGAAATCCTAAAGCATTAGCCAATTTTATTTATGCAACACAAAGAGGTAACAGGCCAAATACTGACGATGGATATGTTTATAGAGGAAGAGGGTTAAATCAATTAACAGGAAGAGGATCCTATAAATCATTAGGAGAAGATTTAGGAGTAGATTTAGTAACTAATCCTGAGTTACTAGATACTGATCCTGATTTACAAGCAAAAGCAGCTGTTCATTTTTTACATAAAAGATTAACAAAAGAATTGCCTTATTTAACTGAAAAATATTCTAGATACAAAAAAAGATTTGGTAATTATGTAGATATTAATAATATAGATAATCTTAAAGATGCTAGTTTTATATTAACAAGTGCTAATGCAGGTTTTGGTTCTTACCCTAAACAAAAAGCATTTAATGATAGATTAGCTGCTGCTAAAAAATATGAAACAAAAGTTGTACAACGTAAAGAAGGTTTGCAAGATGAGTTTGTAGTAGATTCTGACGAATTAACAACTACTGAGGACCCAATAGTTAAAGAACCTATAGTTGAAGAACCTGCAGTTACTAGTACTAATAAAGTAACTCCTAATTTTAGAGAAGAAGTAGATACTCCTAAAATTGAAGAAAATATTACACCTTTACCTGTAAACATACCTACTTCATTAAATACTATTCCTCCTGATTTAGATTTTTCAGAACCTCAATTTATAAATTCTAATGTTCAAAATTTTTCTGCAGAAGAATTAAAAAGACAAGAAGCATTTAATACAGCGTTATCTCAATCCGTTATGACAAACAGAGCTCTTCCTAAATTTGGACAAGGGTCTATGTTTGGTCAGGGACAACTGTTTGGAGCTGATAAGAAAAAATATGGAGGGTCTATGCGCCCTAGATACTATGATAATGGAGGACCTCTTGACGGAGAACCTGTAAAAAATTATGAAATACCTACAGGTAATCCTGTAAAAAGTAAAAATTTTTTTGGTGCTATAGCTGATATGGCAAAATTTAGTGCTTATAAGAAATTAGCACAAACAGAAATTCCTGAAAAAGAAGAAGGTATGAGTAATTACGATTATTTTAATAGTCTTGATAGAAAACAAAAAGCTTCTATACCATATAAAGAACAATTAGCTAATAGAGCTGTACAAACTGAAGATGTTATTACATCACAAATTAGAGAAAACATAGCAAAAATAGGCAGTGAGATAGGCGGAAATTATGGAGCTGAAAATAATATAGAAAGCCAGTATGATTATTTAGGAGTACCTTTTATGTATAATCAAGATTCTTGGTTTCACAATATACCAAATAATATATACTCTGATCCCTATACTTGTCAAGGAATAGCTTGTGCAATTGGTAGAAAAGCAGGAGCTGTAAATGCTCAAGATTATAAAACTAGAAGTGCTAGCGGTAAAAAAGGAGCTCCTTGGGCAATAGAAACAGGAGGTCGAACTGTAGATCATGCTGATGTTTTAGCAGGTAAAGGTTTATATCCTGTAGATGATATACAAGCTGGAGATATGGTTAGGCATGGTTATAAAACAGGTAGTACAGGTCATAATACAACTGCTTTAGGTCCGTCAGTTTCTGCTAATGATCAGTTTAATCCAGGAGCTTTAGAATTTCCTGCAGCTTATGGCAGCCATTGGACAAGCGGAGTAATGAAAAGTGACGGTTATTATATGGATCCAAAAACGGATCAAGCTTTTAGATATTTAAGAAATTTACCTGCATATCAAGAAAAATTAGCTGATGCTCAAAATGTAAATGCAAATTATCAAAATTATTTAGATTCAAAATCAATTGCGTCTTTACCTATAAAAAAACCAGAACTTATAAGAAATGAAAATCCTACTGAAGTTCCTTATATTACTGAAAGACAATATCCTGATACAAGAAGAGGAAGGAAACAAAAAAAACAAGATGATGAAAGAATAGCAGAAACTTTAAAGTACCCCCAGTTTAATAATTTTAGATTTCGTAAAACTGGAGGAGATTTAGGGGGTTCTCCTTGTCCTTCAGGTCAAATTTATGATGAAACTTCTAAGTCATGTGTTTCATACGAAACTTGGGAAAAAAATAATTCAGGTTTTAATATGGAAGATGTTAAAAAAGAAAATGAAGATTATTTTAATGCAAATGAATGGTTTAAAAATTATCATAATTCTCCTAAGTATTATGAAATGACAAGAAGTTCTTTTCCTGAAGGAGGTGTAGGAGATATGCAAGCAAGTATTTTAAGAAAACGTAGGGAGCAAAATTTAAAGAGTATTCCTCCTTTAAAAATACTTCCTCAAGAAGAAGAGGGTCTTGGTGGATTATCTATGACTGATAGTGGGCAAATAGAACTTTTTCCTGAAGGTTTTGAGACTGGAACAACAACTCATGAATTAAGCCATTCTACTGATAGGCCTGTATATTTTTATCCAAATACTGAAATAGGCAGACAAAGAATTATGCCTGAATCAGATAGTAAATATATAGATAAAAGAAAAGCAGATGTATTAGGAGACAGTAGAGAATATTTTAATTATAAGCAATATTATGATAATATAATTAAAAATGATCCAGAAAGGTTTAAAAGAATTGAAGAAAGATTTTTAGATTTTTCAAATTATGTAGCAGAAGATACTGAGACTAGAGCTAGATTAAACACAATAAGAAGAATGGCTCAAGAACAAGGATTATATGATCCTTTTACTGAAGGAGTTTCCTCTGATTTATATTATCAAAAATTAAAAAAACTTAAACTTAAAACTAAAGATCGTTATAAACAAGGATTTAATCCTATGAAGCAGCTTCAAGATACTTTTAGCGATGAAGAAATTATATGGATGTTAAATAATATATCTGAAAATAAAACTAATAATAGCAATGATACAGAAGGAATGGCTTAAATAAAATTAAAAACCGTATCTTCATAAAAATTTTACCAAA
>JAAHTH010003742.1_pt1 | contig 10127 bp, 15 predicted proteins | sample 6116091 | NCBI WGS metagenome assembly JAAHTH01 (sample SAMN13939990, study PRJNA603662) | sponge metagenome | isolation source: marine sponge | host: Mycale hentscheli | place: New Zealand | collected 2006
GGTGTTGTTTTCTTACAGTCCTTTTGTTTCTGACTATCACAGAACAATGGGACATCTAATCTTTTATAGTCTACCATAAGTTTAAATTTTTTCGAACCACGCTCTAATTGTGGAACTTGAGTTTTGTATATCGGTGAATTCTGAATTGTTTATCTCTCCGTCTTGAACAAACATACCACCTACGTCACCACTGTAATGTGACCCACCGAATGGGAAGAAGAAGTATAATGATAAATTATAGTTCGTTGATGCTGGGATTGAACTCAATTGGTATGTTCTAACCGCACCACCGTTAAGTGTATATGTATTAGCCGATACAAATTCAAGTGTATCATAAGGATACTCAGTTGCAAATGCAGAAACATACTTAGTTAACACCCACTTAGTACCAACAAGGTCATTTGTTGCTGTACCCGTATTTGGAAGTGTACCACCATAAACATATGTTGTGCTATCATGTGGTTCGTTGTATGTGTTTTCTGGTTCAGAATGATACTGACCGAATTCTTCTTTCTTACAAGATGATAATGCAACTATCGCTAAAAGTACTATAAATAAGTTTTTCATAACTGTATGTTTTAATTGATTAGAATACAAATATAAGAAACTTATTTCAAATATCCAAACTTTTATACAATTATTCCCTTTTTACTTTGCCACGAGTCAACGTATTTCTTTCTATGGTATTGAGTTCTACCGTGTTCCATGAGTCCAGCATACATCTTTGGACTACCATAACCCTTTGAGGTATTGAAACCGTAGTGTGAGTATTTTGGGTTTGATTCATGAACCTTAACCATATATTCATCTCTCCTATACTTAGCAACAATTGCCGCTGCTGCTATTGAAAGATATGTATTATCTCCCTTAGCTACAAGTGTGTATGGTATGTCATGGTCTGGATTGTATTTGTTTCCATCCATAAGGATAAACTCTGGTGTCTTATCTAATCCAGCTATAGTATCATTCAATACCTTATCAAGTGCTGGTTGAGGTCCCATTGCGTTGATATCCTTAGCACTAATTGCACAACAACTAACCGAAATTGCATTTTCCATTATGAGGTCATATGCCGTTTGCATCTTGTTCTTTGATTTACAGATTAGTTTTGAATCAACTATTAATTCTGATTCGAAGTCTGGTGGTAGTATTACAGCTGCTGTAACATAAGGACCAGCGAATGCTCCCCACCCAACTTCATCCATACCAGCAACTAACTTTAAATTCTTTTCTCTTGCGTAGTTCTTTAGCATACCTATTTTTTCTTTTTAAATTTACGCTCCCACATCTCATCAAATGATTCTTGTGGCATGATAATACCTAATTCACCCTTGGCGTACCCTTCACCAGTCTTCTTCATCTCTCTTATAAGTGCTTCTTGCACACCACTAAGATTTAGATTGATTCCAGCATCCTCAGTAACCAACACACCATCAACATATATACCACCAGCCGTTTCAATATCAACTTGAACAACCTTAGGTTTTAATTTTTTAAATGAAATCTTTTGATAGATACCCTTTTTGAAGAAGTTGTTTCCGATATCACTTTTAGTGTACTCATCATGTGTCATACCAAATTGGTTCTCCAATAGATACTCAAATACATCTTCTCTGAATACTGAATCATCACAACCCCACGATACTGCAAGCCCTTGTAGGTGGCTTGGTAATAGGTTGAATATCTTTAACATTGTTGTTTGATTAGTTGAATCGAAACATAAGTCATTAAAGTGCCATGGTCCTATCTCATCAAACTGATTCTTTGTGAATTTCATATCGTATAGATTATTGGTTAACGATACAAATATAGTAAATTATTCTTTAACTTCCAAATCTTCGTGAACAATTTTCCAACCTTCCTTGATAATATTGATTGAGAACCCTTCGATTTCTACCTCGATAATTTCCCTATGTTCAAAATCAGCGTTACGGTCATTCACCTTATAGAATAGGTGTTCGTCCATTGCTTTATGACTATCCTCGTCTAATTCATAGAATAGAACAAGTCCTTCCTTTCTGATATTTTCATTATTTATAATTTCTGAAAATGTTGCTATTAATTCTTCGTATGTCATAATTTAAAACTTTGCGTATAATGAAGCGAAGAAGTTTCTAACCTTCTCTTTGAATGTTGGTTTCTTGATAACAACACCTCTTGCTTTCTTGTCTCTTATTTCTTTTCCTAGACCTTGTTTCATCTCATCGATGAATTGTAATTTCTTTCTATTGGTATTTGTCTTGTCGGCTTTTATCTGATTCCTAAGTGAATCAACAGTTTCAATTCTGTCACCAGCTTCTTCTTCCTCTAAATGGTTGATGAAGTTAGCATTGTCGTTCTTAACCTTTAATAAAAGTTCGTCTAGTTCAATTTTACCTTCTAAATTTGGTTTTGCCATATCTTTTCTAATTTAGGTTTAATCTTTGGATATAATGGTGATGGTAAGTCCTCTGGGGTGTACCAACCGTAATCCGTATTCTCATGGTCCAATGTAGGTATAAATTCTGAATTTGTAAAGCCTTCATAATAGTGGAAATCCATGTTTTCTTCTGGAATATGGAACTTTTCAATGAATTTGTAGTCTATGATGTCTGGATTAATCGATAGTTCCTCGTTTACTTCCCTTTTTAGCCCCTCTAAGACACTTTCTCCTTCGTCTATACCACCAGAAACTAAATTCCATGTATTGCCGTTACGTCCTTCGCTAGAACGAAGTACTAAGAACACCTTTTCGGTTTCAGTACATTGAATTAAGACACCAGCCGCAATACGTTTAGGTTTTTCACCCTCTAACAGTCTAGTTCTTAAACTTTCTTTAATTTCTTTCTTATCCATACTCATAAATATTGACTTATCTTATCAAATCACCTATATTTGAATAAAATTAATATTATGACAAATTTATTTATCTTTATTTTAGCAAGTTACGGGATTTCAAACATCCTGGTTTACAGTTCTGTATTTGAAGGACTAAGAAATAACCTTAAAAAGTTAGGGACTGGACCTAAGAGCCTTCATAAGCTGTTTAGCTGTATGATGTGTATGCCGACTTGGGTTGGTTTCATCTTATCAGCAGTACTACAACTAGTTGGTGCTCCTACTCCTTTCACCGAATACGGTGTTGATAACTTTGCACTTGCAATATTCCTTGATGGTGTATTAGCCTCTGGTGCCGTTTACGCATTTAACGTATTAGTGGAACATTTCGAACAATAAGACATAAAAAAAGCCCCTAAGTGGGGCTATTTTTTAATATGTTCCTATCTTCTGTTCTTCACAGGCTGGACAGACTTCTTCTGGTCCACACTTACATACAATGTTTTGAGGACCGTCAATCTCATCTAACTGAATAGCTGGGTTAGCTGGTTCCTTCTTTGGAGGTAAGTCTATATCCCTACCACCAACATTCTTTGTTATTGCTGGCTCCTTAGCCGTTAAATCAAATTTCTGAAAATCATCTTCGATTTCTCCCCTATCTTCTGGCTCAAGTGGTGGTATAATTTCACCATTTGGTGCTCTCCTAACATTTTCCTCATTAACTGGTTGTTGTACCTCTGGTTGAGGTTGTGCAACTGGTTGAGGTTGTGCAACTGGTTCTGGTTGAGGTTGTGCAACTGGTTCTGGTTGAGGTTGTGCAACTGGTTTAGGTGTCTCAATGATTGGTGTTTCAATATTGAAATCTACCACATCTAATGGGTCTGGTGCCATTTCTTGAACCAATGTCTCTCCACCCAACTGAAAACGCATACCTTCTAATTTTGATAAAGGATTCTTTCTAAACAAATCTTGTAGTTCTTTAGCCTTAACCTTTAATAATGCGTGTTTCTTTTCTCTTTCGATGTTTAATCCAATTACTTTTTCAATGTAATCAAGTATCTCATCAAGACCAATTCCTTCTTCAACTGAATAGAACATATGATAGTTCACTTCTTCTGAATCACCCTTGGTGCTTTGTATAACTTCTGATGTCGGTACATGCCAACCCTTTTTAAATACCATATCAACAACTGGTGCTCCGTCTGGAAACCTAAGTTGAACTAGGAATGGTTGTAATGACTTCAATCTATTTTGTAATTCTGACATAAAACTTTTTTAATTTTTGGTTTGTTAGATTGTTATCCCCGTAAAGAACGTACTAATAATGTACGCTATAGACAATCCTAATAAAAGCAATTGTCTACTAGTTAACCTAAATTTCTCTGGTGTTTCGGTATCAGATTTGATAAACGAACCAACTAGAAAGAAAGATGTCCTAACCACAGTAGCTATGGATAGGAAAAATAGGAGGAAAAAGATTTTATTTAGGATATCTATTAGCATATCTTATTATTTGTCTTTATTGTTTAGTGCAGAAATCTCTTTTCTAAATTCTTTAGACTCTGCAATGATTTCTTGTAATACTTTTCTAACTCTTACACCAGCAGCTTTGTTTCCACCAGCAGTCTTTTCAACATCCGCAGATGCATTTTCTAAAAGTTCTTTTAATTTTTCGTACTTTTCCATGTTTTCTAATTTTTATTCTTTTGTTAGTTCGGCATCGTCTTCGCTTGTATAACCTTTAAACTTTTCGAATGCCATTTCAATTGTTGCTATATCTATTAATATTTTTTTGATGGTAGCAACCTTATCATCTGTTGCCAGACTCTTATCATTTACTACACGTTCGAACTCTTCCTCTAGTTTTAACTTGTCGGAATTCAGTTCGCTTTTAATGATGTTAAATAATCTCATAATCCCAACTATAAGTAATTATATCCTAAAATAAACCCTAAAGCGGGTTTTTTCTTATTTTTAAAGGGTTTTTTCAAATATCTTGTAGACATCTAAGAAGGTGTCAACATCTGAACGTGTTTTATTTGTTGTATAACCAAGAATGTATTTCCACAACTTGGTAAGCTTATGTTTCAAGACTTCCATGTCCTCTTTATCCTTCGATGCATAAAATGAATCGACCATAAATTGTTGGAAGTAATGAAATAGTTCGTTTGAATGTTTAAGATTGATGTTTTCGTTTCTAAAGTCTTCGAGATTTTCATCCCAACACCATTTAAAGTGTTCCATCCTTTGAATGGGCTTAGTAAATTCATCACCCATATAGGTGTCACCTATCTTAGCGATTAAACTTTGTGTAAAATCACTAAACAACTGACATCTCTCGTACTTAACATTGTTAGCACTATATAGTACATTTAAACTACTCTGACTTAAGGGTGTTCTTATATAACTCAAAAATTCTTGCGTTTTCCTTGTATTACTCATCATACCTCTAATATAACAAGTATTATTAAAAAATAAAGACTTTTTATAGTCCCTTAAGCATCTCCACTAATTCTTTTTGTGGGAAACAATCGAACTTATCTTTCCTGGTGTTAGTATGTGTCCATAATCCCTTAACCTTACCGTTATAAGCATCACTATTGAATTCGAATGCATCCTTAGGGTGAACACCGTCTTTTAGTAATTGTGGAAGACCAGCTAGTATATCGATAGTTGGGTATATCTTCTTAACGTGCTTGATTAATAATCTAAGACTTTCGATTTGTTCGTCTGTATATGCATGCCAGTATTGGTGCCCTCTGAACTCGTAACCTAAATCACATACCATTTCTTTTGGTATTTCACTTCCCACGTAGTTGTAGAATTTATCACCTTTCTTCTCAGCATAACCAAAGTTGTTGATTTCTACAGCTGATGAGTATTTTGACATGTTGAAGTCACCTACTTTACCAAGGTGCCATCCAATGTAGTTATCTGGGAAACATTCAACAACCGTTCCGTTGTATTTGTCATCACCATACTTACCTTTCTTGATAGATGTACCACCGATACAGTATTGTGTCCCTACACGACCTCTACTATCCTTATTCCAAGAGTTTATTGTATTGTATGGGTTGTTCCATCCAGCAGTGTGATGTATAAAGAAGTTTCTTGGTTTAATCTTACCGTAATCTCTAACATATTCGTCTGTATCAAGATATGCTCTATCTATTTCAAGACCATCTTCTGTTTTGTAAGACCCTAACATCTCTAATTTACCATCAGTGTCATTAGAATCATCAAATCCAGTTCTGTCAGTATCAATGTATTCATCTAAATCAATACCCATATGCTTTGCCGTTCCTCTACCAACAATACCGTCAGCTGTAAGACCGTTATCCTTTTGATATTTCTTAACGTATTTCTCAGTTGTTGGACCGAAATCTCCGTCTTCTTTAATACCTAGTACTTTTTGTACGGCTTTAACCGCATCTTTGTCGTTTTTGTTTCCTTTTTTTAAGACCATTACTTGTTGTTTTTATTAATAACTTATTTTATCTATAAATATCACCCTAAAACAAAAAACCCCACGAATTGTGGGGCTTTTTAAATGAAATTATATTATAAAATTAATATCCTTCTTTTTTGATATCATCACAATCTTCTTCCTCTGTGATTTCTTCACCTTCTGATACTTCACCAGCATCTTCCATAACGTGGTCGTCATGTCCATCACCTCTTGGGTCACCAGAAGCCGTTTTTCCGATATCTGTACCTAAATCAGTACCAGCGTTCATAACGCCACCTTTATCAGCCTCAGCGATTGTGAATACAGATGGATTTTCAAATCCTTCCATAACTTCCTCAGTCGTCATACCTTTATCTTCGTATTCTTGGTTCGCTTTTTGAACCTTAGAAGAAAGTGACTCATCAACTTCTTCCTCAGTGATTTCTTCACCTTCGGTTACTTCTTCTGTCTCCATAACATGTTTGTCATGTCCAGCACCCCTTGGGTCACCGTCAGCAGTAGCACCTATCTTACTAGCTTCACCACCAGCAGATGGAGTTTCACCTTTAGATTCAGTTACTTCTTCTGATTCTTCAATTTCCATCTCAGCAAGTGGTTCACCACCCTCTAAGTTAGATTCATTTGAGAATCCCATTCCAGCACCACCAGCAAATGCAGTTTCATTTAATGATTTTCTATCACCTTCTTCTTCAACACCTTCTGTTAAAATAGTTTTGGTCATATTCATAATATCTCTGAACGTAGAATTTTCACTTACTCTCTCTTTTGCAGATGGAGTTCCTAAAGTAGTTTCAGCTTTGAATCCCATAAGGTGTTTCATGTGCTGAATATCTTCATTCATCATTTTTTTATCAGATGCAGTTAATACAACCGCTTCTCCTTCTGTTAGAGTACCTTCCCATCTGATTCTGTAATTTTCGTTACCATCAGTCATTTCAAATACTTTGTTATCCACTTTATATTTTGAAGGGATTTTGTTTAGAGCACCACCAAGTCCGTTGAATGCCTCGTTAAATTTTAATCTTTTCATCTTGCTTTCTTTTATAATTTCATTATTTTTTACTTTATTTTCAGTCGCCAACTTTGTTTTAGTTGGTGATGGAACATACCCTACGGCATCTTCTTGAGGTCTTGCATCTTTCTTCGATACAGCTTTAGCAGCTTTAACGATTTCTTTTCCAGTGTGTTTACCACCAGATGCTCCCCATACTTCTTCTGTGTTACCGTTCTCGGCACCAGTATAAGTTTTATTCCCCATTTTTGAAGACCCTTCTAATGCATCGATTGCTCTTTGCTTGAATCTCTCACCTGGTTCATTATCATATTGAATTTGGTCCATGCCGTTAGGATTAACGTCCATTTCCTCAGAATCTGTTTTTTCTAAGTCACCCTTAGAGATTGAATCCGCATCGTCAGTTGACTCTTTATCGTATTCTCCCATCTTCTTGGTTACTTCTTTATAGTAATCCTTGTTCACATCTTTTTCTTGCTTCTGAACTTTCTCAGTTGAAGTTAACCCAACTGGTTTTTTCTCAGCCTCAGCTAGAAAAGAATGTAAATGTGATTTTATTTTATTTTTGTCCATATTACTACGTTTAATTATAAATATCTCGGTTTTTAGTAAAGTTACTTAGAATTATCATTTTTCCTATCTAGGATAGATTTTACTTCTTCTATTGTTTTTCCAGTCTCTTTTGCAATGGACTCATAAATAGAAGAATCTGATATTACTGAATTCTTACTTCCCTTAGTTTTTACTACATTATCAACAGCACCAGTAGAGCACCCACCGTTCTGTGCTTTCTTGTTATTGTTTAGTTTTGTACAGTCATCGAACTCAACAAAATGACCGTCTGGCCATTGAGTATCGGTTTGTGCGTTCTTACCTTCCCTAGCAACCATTTCATTTGCTGGGCCTTTCTTGTTTAACTTATTACCAGCAGTCATAAAGTCACTATCACCTAAAGCATTTGCATCATACATGTAATTACCAGCAGATTGGGTATCCATTTCTTCTATGTTAACAGAGAAATGATTCACGAAATTAACCAACCCATCGAGTTGATGTAGGTAATTGGTAAGATATTTCTTATCTTTAGTTTCGTAGTACTTATCAGCCGATTGTAATGTTAGTATAATAAACTCTACCATTAATTCCCATTCGTCATCACCTAATGACCTTATCTTATCCACCACACCTTTTAACTCATTTGAATTACTAAGCCAATATAATGGTGATGCTTGTGGATTAGCAAATGGTTTAATCACACTTATAATATCATCTTTAACACTACCTTCATCACCAACCTCATCTTTAATTATTGAATTCATTTCTGTATCAACATTTGTTTTAGTTATTGGTGCGTTACCACCTTTACCTAGTGCTGGTGTGAATTGACCACCGACACTAAAAGTTGATGTCTCTTCTAATCCAGCAATTGAACTAAGTGTTTGTGTGAACGCCTCAGCAGTCTTTGGGTTCTTAATGTATTTTGCAATACCTAATAAGTCTTGTGCTAATGTTGGGTCAACTTCTACTATGTCAGCACCGTTCTCCCAATCATCTAAACCAACACCTGTTGATAAGTGTTCAATGTTATCATTAACGTAGTTGTCAATAATTTCTTCATCCATTTCCCATTCACCGTATTCAACGTCTGGCATACCATCTTCATCTCTACCTAAGTAGGTTTCTTCCCTTGAAGCGTATTCTTCGTATTCATCATTATCAGCAGATTCAACATTGTAAACGAAAAGTTTACCATCCTTTGTAAAGAATGCGTATTCATCAACCCATAATTGTAATTCTAATGTTCTGTTTTCAGCTTGTCTTCCAGCTGGTGGGTCAACTTGATTGTATGGAGCCGCTGGGTCATGTTGTGCCCCAGCTGGGTATCCACCATCTTCCTCTAGCTGAGGTCTTCTAGTTGCCTCTTTACCAATTCTTCTAATTGTTAACCAAGCATTTTTAAATTCCCCTTTCTTATATAGGAACTCAACTCTATTGTTTGTGAATTTTTGAAGCCAATCTTCTACTAATCCTTTAAACATATCCGTACCACTCATGTCTTGAGATAAATCAATATCTTCTTCCATTGGTACTCTTTTATCGTTAATTAATTTTTGTACTAATTTTGTTACTATTCTAACTACAGCAGTTGGGCCGCCAACTCTTTCTAGTTTTTGTAATCTATACCCACCAGAAACACTCTTGATTAATTGTAATTCTGTTAATAGTTGGATTAACTCATCCCATGTCACATCAATCGAGGCCCAGAAAGGGTCAAGTGAATCCATAGATGGTTTAGTGTATAATTGTTTAATGAAATCTAACACCTTTGGTGCTAACTCTGACATTTGAATTTCTTCCGTTTCGGATTCTACTTTAACTCCTGGTACTTTATTTGCCCCAGCCTTTTTAAACTCGTCAGTAACGGCCTTTGCCCCAGATTGACTATAATTGATGTCTTCTTTAAGTCTAGCAGCCGCTTTAGCTTCAAGCATAGCCTTTTGACTTTCTGTGATTTTTATCTTCTTCATTAGTTTGCTTTGTTTTTTAATTGACCTTGCCACATAGACCTTTTAGTCCAAAGAGTCTTATAAAGTTGAGTAATTACATTCTTGGTAATATCAACCACCTTGTCTTCTATACCCTTTTCATTCTTAACTCTATCTTTAACTATTTTGGCTACCTTAGCTTCGAATTCAGATGAATTCAAAAAACTACTAATTTCCTTCTTAACATCGGATTTAGTTAATTCCTCGTCTAGTTTATGTTTATTCAAATCTTTCATCTTTAGTTTTATTATAAATATAAGCTTATAACAAAAAAAGAGGACTT
>JAAHTH010003743.1_pt1 | contig 10126 bp, 12 predicted proteins | sample 6116091 | NCBI WGS metagenome assembly JAAHTH01 (sample SAMN13939990, study PRJNA603662) | sponge metagenome | isolation source: marine sponge | host: Mycale hentscheli | place: New Zealand | collected 2006
CTCTGCTCAAGATTGTATGGGGCTAGTATATAAATTTATTGGCAAAGGCAAAGAAGGTGATGCACAATTAGCTTGGATTAAAACGCATTTAACAGACCCGTTTTCAAAAGCTATGGTTGATATTTCAAACGCGAGGGTGGCTTTAGCAAATGATTATAAAGAAATTAAAAAGTTATCAAAGATAGCTCCAAAAGATTTGAAGAAAAAAATACCTGGGGAACCTTTTACTGTAGGGCAAGCCATTAGGGTTGCTGCTTGGACTAAGCAAGGCATGGAAGTTCCTGGACTATCTAAAGTAGACTTAAAAGAATTAAATAGATACGTTAACAACGATCCTGATTTAAAATCTTTTGCAGATCAGCTAATACAAATAACTAAAGAAAATGGGTATCCTAAGCCAGACACAAACTGGTTAGCTGGAACAATATCCACTGATTTATTAAATAGCTTAAATACAGCAAGTAGAAAACAAGCTTTAGAAACTTGGCAGAATAATGCAGATATAATATTTTCTGAAACAAATTTAAATAAATTAGAAGCCGCTTACGGTAAACCGTACAGATTAGCATTAGAAAACATGCTCGAGCGTATGAAAACCGGTACTAATAGAAAGGTAAAAGGCGATAATCTAACAAATAGATTTATAGATTGGATTAATGGATCAGTTGGTACTATTATGTTTTTTAATATGCGATCTGCTGTCCTTCAAACAATATCTTCTATAAACTTTGTTAACTGGTCAGATAATAATCCATTAAAAGCTGCTATGGCTTTTGCTAATCAGCCTCAGTATTGGAAAGATGTAATAAAGTTAATGAACTCCGATTATTTGCTTGAAAGAAGAAACGGATTAAAAATAAATGTTAATGAAGCAGATATTGCGGAAATTGCCGCTGAGTCAAACAACAAGGCAAAAGCTTTTGTTAATAAACTACTAAAACTAGGTTTTTTGCCTACACAAATAGCTGATAGTTTTGCAATATCCTCTGGTGGTGCTACTTTTTATAGAAATAGAATAAAGTCCTACATTAAAGAAGGTATGTCTATAAAAGACGCAGAGGCTCAAGCCTTTTTAGATTTTAGAGAAATATCGGAAGAGTCACAACAATCAAGCAGACCAGATAGAATTAGTAAGCAGCAAGCAAGTGAATTAGGACGTATTATATTAGCTTTTGCAAACACACCATCACAATATGCTAGAATAATGCAAAAAGCTGGTAGTGATCTTGTAAATAGGCGTGGGGACGCTAAAACTAATATATCTAAGATAATTTACTATGGCGCAATACAAAATGTTATATTTAATGCTTTACAACAAGCTTTATTTGCTATAGCCTTTGATGAAGAGCCTGAGGAAGAAGAAATGAATAAAAAAAATGTGGGTATAGTTAATGGTATGGCAGATTCACTTTTGAGGGGTGTTGGATTTCACGGGGCTGTTATTTCTATGGTTAAAAATGGTATTATGAAAATAGCAGATGGTAAACCTATGCAAGACGCTGCACTTGAAGCTTTAAGTATCTCTCCTCCCGTGTCTTCTAAAATTAAAAAATTACAATCTGCAGGAAGAACATTTGACTGGAATAAAAAAGAAATAAAAGAAAAAGGTTTATCTTTAGATAACCCAGCGTACTTAGCAACCGGACAGATAACAAGTGCCCTTACAAATATACCCTTAGACCGAGGAATTAAAAAAATTACTAATATAAAAGATGCTTTAGACAAAGAAAATGATGATTGGAAGCGTGTTGCTAATATATTAGGTTGGGCAAAATGGGAACTAGAGTGGGCTAAGAATAAAAAATTGGGCTACAACACACAGAGATCCTCTGTTAATAGACAAAGTAGAAAAAGAGGAAGTGTGAAAAGACAAAGTATAAAAAGAAACTAAAATATTAATTATGCCAAAAGATGCGTGTTACCACAAAGTAAAAAGACAATACAAAGTATTCCCATCCGCTTACGCGAGTGGAGCTATAGCTAAATGTAGAAAAAACAAAGGCAAAAAGAAAAAGTAATGAGCAATAAAAGATTCAAAGATCCAGATGCGGAAGTTATAATAGTCGCTGATGACCCCTCTGGATATACAAATTTTAGAGTAAGACAAGAATCCACTGACCGAAATGTGCAAGCCACCAACAATAATAAACAACAATACAGAGCGTTGTATGATTCTAAAACATTAACGGAGGATCTTGATAATGGCGCAAAAATGGCTAATAGAGAAATTCAAATAGAAAAAAACGGAAAACGAAAATACAGACAGGTTTTTTTAAACACTGATTCTGACGGCGCAATTCAGGCGTCTATTTTTAAAAATAATAATGAAAAATATTTAGAAGGAAAAAAAGCCTCTAGAGTAGCTTCAAGAAAAAACAAGCAAATAAATAGAATAGCAAAAAGACAAAACCGCAAAATAGATAAAATGTAATGGCTGTTAGGAAAACAAAAAAAGGTGCTTCACTTAAACGTTGGTTTAAAGAAAAGTGGGTTGATGTAAGAACCGGTAAAGCTTGTGGCCGTAAGAAAGGCGATGGCAGAGGTGTACCATATTGTAGACCAAGCAAAAGAGTATCAAGTAAAACACCGAAAACATCAAGCGAAATGTCTTCATCTGAAAAAGCAAAAAAAATCAGAGAAAAGAAAAGCTTAGGACAACCAAAAGGAAAACCAAGAAGGGTCAAATCAGTTAAAAGAAAAAGATAATGGATACTCAAGATTTAAAGGTATTAATGCTGAATACATCGGCATTTACACTGTCAATGACTTCAGTTGAAGACATACTTAAAATAGTTTTACTATTAGTTTCAATAGGCTTTACTGTTCAAAGATGGTATGAAGTACGTAGAAGGAATAAAGATAATAAGTAGCCTACTGTTCTGCGTTTTTATATCAGCACAAGATATTAAAATAGACAATATAAAAAACTCAATTCAAACAGGTCCGTTGGTTAACAACAGAAATGTTGGTTTTGGGTTAAAAAACATTTTAGAAGAGTTGGTTCAAGATTTAGATTATAATTTAAATGATAAAGCTACTAATATTTTAACTGTAGAATTACTTTATTTTGATGTGAAGCGTACTCAATCGAATATTGCATTGTATAGCAAATCATCAAGTCAAACCGAAATAATTGCTATTGCTAAATACAAAAAGAAAAAAGTAAAAGTAAAAGGAACTTCAAAAGACATTACAACATCTTTAATTTTATTAAATGAACAAGGGCAGTTTACGCAAAATAGTGTAAGTGTTGCATTAAAAAAACTATCTGAAAACATTATTAAGAAATTAAAACTATGAAAAAACTATTGTTTTTATTATTACCATTGTTCTGCTTATCGCAAGATTTAAAACTTGATCACAGTTATACAAACGCTGCGGATTTTGAGGTTGGTGATACCATAACAATAAAGTTTAATACCATACAGGTTACAGAGGGAGCAAATCCTAATCTCTACATGTTTGATTATGAGTACAATAATAAATTATTACAAAAAATAACACATCGGTTTAAAGTTACGGATAACGAAGCTAACACGAGCGCACAAACTTCATTAGCACATTGGGATGGCTATAAGTTTAAAATTTTAAGCACTTACGATGAAGATAATCTTTCTGCACAGTATTTACACGGTTGGCAAAACAGAGCACAAGTAGAAGGAGATACTAATTCTTATCCTACGGATAATGACTGGTCTGTTGAAAGAATAACAATTCAAGATGGTGTGGGAATTACATATAACAATACATTGATTGAAGTTGATTTTAAAATTAAAGATAAAATAAATACAAACTACAGTAATTATAGTGATGTTACACATCTTAATTGGATGAAAGCCCACGATAATTCTGATGATACAGCTTACGACGTTGATGCAATGCAGCAAAAAATTACTTTAGCTGGTGTTGAAGGTGGAGACGCTGGGAGTGTTACTATAAATTTAAATACAGAAAACGATAAACCAACACATTATAAATACAACATATTAAGTAATAATAGTAGTGTAGCTAGTGGTAATTTTGATGCTAATTCACAGGCTATAGTTACAGGCTTAGAAAACGACGTTAAATATACTATTGATATAACAGTTGACGATGAAGCCGCTAGCGATTGGCTAGATGATGTTGTAACTGTTACAGATGTTTTTTTAGTTTTCAAAGAAGCTATTAAAGCCGGAAGTAGTCCAAGCGGGCAAACTAATACTTTTACACACAGTATACAATTTTTATTAGGCGAAGTTAACAACAGTGGGAATGTAGATTTTGATGATTCTTATATCCTGCTAAGTCATATAATGAATGAAAACGTTAGTGAATATTTTACAAGCTCTACGAATGGAGCTAAGAATGTTTGGGGTGAAAAAAATCAGTACGGGTATTCTACAAACGATTATTACTTTGGACAAAGAAAAGATTTTACTCCTACTGATTCTAATAAAGTTTTTGATTTTGGTCACGGACTTATTGGCGATGTAGATTTTTCACATTCATTTGAGCCTATAGTTGTAAACGAAGATAGCGGTATTGCGAGGGGTGTTGTTCAGAATTCATCTGAAAATTTAAATTTAGATATTTCCACAAGTTTAGTTAACGATAAAGTTGAATTAGTAGTTGAGCTCGAAAAAGAAGATTTAGCGGGCATGCAATTTGTAATTCAATTTGACGATGCTTTATTAGAATTTGAAGAAGTTCAATTCAATACCGGCAATTTATTAACTAATTTTGCAACAGAACGAAACAATAAATTATACTTTGGTAGTCTAAGTGTTGAAAACCAAGAAAATATAAAACCTGGCAAACCATATAAAATTATATTTAATCCTAAACAAACAATAACTAATACATCTGGTTTAATTTATTTTCAAACTACAGATGCTGTAACAGAAGAAGGAACTAAAGTAATTTTAAAAATACAATAATGAAAAAACTATTTATACTATTATTATTTATAAGCTGTTCAGAAACTGTATATATTGAAAGACCTATACAAGAAGTACCAGAATCTTTGTTCATGCAAGAAACTACAGGCCTTAAATTAGAAAGTTATATAGTGCAAGACAAAGTTAGGATAAACACAAAGTTACCATCCGATGGTAAATACAGAATTAAGATATTAGATTTTTCAAATAAAATAATAAATCAAGAAATAATAACCGGTAAAGAAGGAGATAACATATTAAACATATATGTTAACTCATTGCCTGTAAGTTCTTATACGGTTGAATTGTATACTAATACAAATAGCTTTATAGGTAGACAAACATTTTCAATGAAATAATATGAAGGAATTAAAAAACCAAATAATAGCTACTGTAGGATTAATTATAACAGCAGCAGGAGGAATATTTATAGCTAATATGGAGGCTATATTTAGCCCTGAAGATGATTCACCACCACCAACAATGGAACAAACAATAACAATACCACCAAGTGTTGTAAAAGATACTTTGGTTATAACTAAAACAGTTATAGAAAAACCAAAGAAAAAAGAAAGAGAGATAGATTGGTAACATGAAAAAATTTATACTATGTGCGATATTTGTATCGGCTGTGGCTTCTGCTCATAGCCAAGTAATTGGAAAAACAACCACCGAAGATTATGTCGGTAGCTTTGAGTCAAGAGAATCTATATGGAGTGTACCAGAATATAATGGGGATCCTGTATCTGTGGCTTTGCTTAACATCGGTGTTACTGAAGAAATATTAAATCAGTATCCTGAATTAGGTGATTATAGAGTTGGATTAGGTTTAACTAATATAACTGTAGCGTTCTTAGATGAAACGTTTCGTTTTGAATTTGTAGAAACAAGAGACGAAATAAAAGATAGAATGATTAAGCAATTTAAAGCAAGCGAAAAAGGTTTCACCGCTAATGTTATTAATCCTATAGGTAAAATAGTATTGGCTAAATACTTTTGTTATATAGAGGTATACGATTTTAGTATATCAGAAGATGAAACTATTAATTTAAAAGACGGCATTAAAAATAAACTTGTAACAAGATTAGGCTTACAAGTTAAGCTTGTTGATTCAGAGTCTGGATTATATATGACAGGTTCTGGTTTAGGTAAAGCTACAACTACAAGAGAATTAACTTTACTCAACAATGAAAATTTAGAAGATGTAAAATTTAACCAATCATCAATTGGAACATCGACTAAGAAAGCTTTAGAAACTGCGGTTGCTAAAGTGGTTAAACGAATGATAAGAAAAAAGATATTTGATCATTAATGAAAAAAATAATAATATTATTATTATTTTCCTCAAGTATATATTCTCAAACATTAGTACAAGCATTTGCAGACAGGTGCACTGGAGAGATTAAAACAGTTTCTATAAAAATGGAAGGATACACTACGGTATCTTTTTATAATAGAACAAAAACTTTTACTGCTAACGATTTCTACAGTGGCGCATTAAGAACTTGGATGGAGCAAACCTATGCTTGGTGGTATGCTTTATCTGCATGCTCAACCGCTCAAACAACACAAACAACTACACAAACCTCTACATCAAATAGCAACAGCGGTTCTGATTCTAGTGGCGGATCTTCCGATAACTCAGGTGATACTGGAAGTGACAACAGTGGAGATAGTGGTGGAGGAGATGATGGCGGCGGAGACTCTGGAGATAATGGTGGTGATTCTGATGACGGAGGCGGCGACTCAGATGATGGTGGAGGTGACAGTGATGATGATGGAGGAGGAGATAGTGATGATGATGGTGGTGATAGTGATGACGACGATAGTGGTGGAGATGATGACAGTGATGATTCTGAAGAGGAAGAACAGCAAGAAGAAGAAAAAGAAGAAGAAGAAGAAAAGGAAGAAGAAAAAGAAGAGGAAGAAGAGGAAGAGGAATCTGAAGAAGAATCTGAGGAAGAAGAGGAGGAGGAAGAGGAGAAAGAAAAGAAAAAAAAGAATACAAATCCTATAATAATATCAGCCAATCTAATGCGTATGTCTGGATTAGATGGTGCTGCAAACCAAGTTATAGGTTTAGGTTTTGCGCAATCGTCAATGAATGGTGAATTTAATTATTCTGCTAACATGATGGTATGGGATAACTTAAAACAAATAAGTTTAAGTGGCTCAAGAGGTCATACATTTCATAGGTATGATAAAAAAGTTCCTGTTATAATTAAAGAGAACGGTGAAGAATATGTATTTGGCCATTTTTATGACAAAGGAAGTATAGCCAACGTACAAACATTATCTGCAGGATTAATGTATATGTATGGAGTTTATAATGCTTCATTCGGAATTAGCAATGTATATATTGGCCAAAAAGAAAATAAATGGAAAGGATTTGTGGGAGGTATATCTGCTTCAACAAATGTATTATATAGCCAAGGCGATTGGAATGTAATGCCTGCATTTGTATTTTTTGGTACTAAGCCATTCCCTTTTAAACGTTTTACTGTATCACCTATGTTAGCTACCGCTTTAACGCCAGTGAGCTACAGTACATTAGATAATGGTTTTGTTTTTAATGAGCATGCATTATTTGTCGGAGGTGCCAACTTTGATTTTGCTATAACTAAAACATTTAGAATGAATTTAGGTTTTAATGTAGCTAAAAGCACAGATGCATTTCCATTAACATATTCAATAACAATTGGCGGTAAATTTAAATTATAAAAAATGATTAGCGAACACATTAGTAAAAAAGAAGCAACGTTTAGTGCAACAGCAGCAAGAAAAGGCATAGAGAACGAGCCTGGAGAATACGAATTACAAAATATGGAACTTATTGCTGAAAAGGTATTTGAACCATTAAGAAAAGCTGTAAATGGCCCAATAAAAATTAACTCATTCTTTCGTTCAGAAAAATTGAATAAAGCAATTGGAGGGAGTAGTCGATCGCAGCATTGCCAAGGGCGTGCAATGGATTTGGATGACACCTATGGTTACATGTCTAATAAAGATATGTACAATTATATAAAAAATAATTTAGATTACGATCAGATGATTTGGGAATTTGGCACGGATTCAAACCCGGACTGGGTGCATGTAAGTTATGTAGACGCTGATTCAAATAGGCGGCGTTGTTTGCAAGCTTATAAAGATGAAAACAATAAAACTTGTTATAAAGAAATATAAAAAAAGGGGCCTTAAAAAAGCCCCTTAATTATTTATCCATCACAAGCTAAACAATTCTCATCCATTGCAGCTTCTGCAATATCACCTCTAAGAACAGATTCTGTTCTCATATAATATAAGGTTTTAATACCTTTCTTCCACGCTTCATAATGAACTTTATTAATCCACTTAGGTTCTGCAATACTTGGAAATGCTAAATTCAAACTAACAGATTGATCTATATACTGTTGTCTTATTCCAGCTTGATTAACTAATTCTAATTGATTAAGCTCTTTAAATGTTTTGAAAACTTCTTTAGCAGGTGTTTCCCATTTACCCACCGTAATATTATTAAGTTCTTTAACGCCTTGAACTGAACCTCCATCTTTTAATATTTTATTCCAAACTTTTTCATTATTAATTTTATGCTTTTTTAGTAGCTTTAATAATGTAGGGTTCTTGCGAATGAAAGTACCTTTAGCGCTTTGTTCCGTAAATACATTAGCGGCCCAGGGTTCGATACCGGGAGAAACATTGCCACTAAGTTTACTATTGCTAACAGTAGGAGCAATGGCACGGAGATGAGTATTCCTAAAACCTGAACCCCTACACCATAAAGGTTCACCAAACTCTTCTGCAAGTGCCATGGAAGCTCTTTCACTTTCAATTTTAATTTGACTAAATATTTTTCTTGTTTCATATTGTGATAATAATCCTTCAAACGGTAAACCTTGATCTTGTAAATAAGTATGCCAGCCAAGCACCCCTAATCCTAAAGCTCTACCTTTTTCAGCAGATCTTACAGAATTATGAAAGCCAACTTTACCTTTGGATTTTTGTATAAATTCTTCTAACACGCCATCTAAAAACCATATACTATCGTATATAAGATTTGTGTTTTTCCACTCATCGTATTTAGCTAAATTTAACGATGATAAACAACAAACAAACGAATGAGATTCATCCGTGTGTAATGTAATTTCACTACATATGTTTGTCATATGTACTTTTAACCCATGCTTTCTGTATTGCTCTGGATTATTTTTGTTTGTATTTCCCTTAAATAAGATATAAGGCTCTCCAGTTGCTTTACGCTTTTGAAGTAGCTTTCCCCACTTCTTTCTAGCTTTAGCATCTCCACTTTCAACTCTTCGCATGAACTTGTCGCCGACCACAGCACACTGGTGGAGGTTGAGCGATTGACGATTAACGTCTCCTTTAGGTTCTCTAATTTCAAGCCATTCTTCAAAGTCGGGATGTTCAATATTAAGGTTAACTGATGCAGCTCCTCGTCGGACAGATCCTTGATTAGTGGCCAGTATTGTTGAATCGTATATCTTACAAAAAGGGACAACTCCATCACTTGTTCCATTTCCCTTAATTTTGTCGCCAGCGGGTCTGATTTGATTTATGCCAATGCCAACTCCACCGCCGTGCTTAGCGAGTAGCATCATCTCTAAATTTTTATTTCCAATGTCGTATATTGAATCGGCTACATCCATACCAAAGCATGATATTGGCAAACCTCTGTCTGAACCAGTATTAGATAGCACAGGAGAGGCTAAGCATAGCCAACCATTCCATATATATTCAAAAAATGTTTTAGCTAGTTCTGGGCGTCCTAAACGCTTCGCTACTGTTTCACATACACGATTGTAGGCATCTTTTGGTGATTCGTCTTTAATTAAATATCCGCCACCGATAGTCTTTTTATAAACATCAGTTTCACCCCAAGCGGGATAATCAATTCCTTTTTTCCAGTTATTGTTCCACATCTCTTTTTTCTAATTCTTTAAGTTCTTCAACAAGTTTATCCCATTCCTCTTGCCCAATATGTAATTGAAAAGAAGTTAGTGTTCCTTGCGCTAATGATTTTAATGCATCTAATTGTTTTAGCGCATTAGTTAAAGCGCCGCTTAAAATATTCATTTGCTCTTGTAATTGTTTTATGTTTTTTTGTACTCCCATAATTTTTAATTTTTACCAAACGTCTTCAAAATCTTCTCCTTCGTTTGCTTTACTATAGTCAGTCGGCCTAATAGCGA
>JAAHTH010003748.1_pt1 | contig 10119 bp, 11 predicted proteins | sample 6116091 | NCBI WGS metagenome assembly JAAHTH01 (sample SAMN13939990, study PRJNA603662) | sponge metagenome | isolation source: marine sponge | host: Mycale hentscheli | place: New Zealand | collected 2006
GCCTGAAACGTCAACCCCAAATAATCAGATTTTCAAGGACTCGGAGTATAAAGCAATTTTTTTGCTTGCCTGCCATATCAGGCAAACACCGGATTTTCGCTTTCAGCACAAGGGTTTTATTTCAAACACTGAACATAGGCACCGGAGGCTCTTGCCCGACGTTCAACAATTTTTGCAACTCTGTTCATGGCCCGTGTTGGCTTTGCAGCATTGCGGCCTTTAGGATTGGGGAGTGTGACGGCCAGGAGGGATGAATATCGGGGTCCCAAATTGGCTGCACTGCGATTAAAATAAGTTTGGGCGGCTAGCTCCACCCCAAAAACACCCTTGTCCCACTCAGCAATATTTAGATAGATTTCCATGATCCGCTTTTTGGGCAAAATTACTTCCGCCATCAAAGCATAAGGCACTTCCAAACCTTTTCTGATGTAGGAACGGTTGGGCCACAAGAACAGGTTCTTTACCAACTGCATTGTAATAGTGCTTGCACCGTGGGTTTTCTCACCATCAATAGCGTCTTCAATGACCTGATTGAGAGCCTGCCAATCCACCCCGGAATGGCTGCAAAATTTTCCATCTTCTGAACTTAAAACCAAATGATAGATAACAGGTGCCATGTCATCAATCTCTATCCATTCACGTTTTGCGCCATGCCCAACAAGACCTTCGCCCACCATCAATGTTGAAACAGGATGAACAAATTCAAATCGATACAAGACCAATAGAAATGCTGGAACCATGAATATTAAGAACAAAAATGCAAAGGTAAAACGCAATAAAAATCGCTTCACCGAACGGCGTGGCTTCGCGCCGCCAGCAGTGCCAACACGAACCTGGCCCTGCTTTTTGGAGGTCTTGGAACGTGTCTTGCGAACGGTCTTTGCCTTAGGTTTTGATTTTGCTTTCGTTGCCATGATTTCTTTTAGACTAAACTTTCAGGCTGTGAAACTCTGCTTGACGCAATCAAGGCAAAGTGTCACGAAAATCCTGAGAAAATGCACAATTGAATTTATCATCAGGTTAAAATGTCAAAGTCAGAAACTGAGTTTAAATCCTTATTAAAATCTCACGCAACCCTGGTTGAGAATACTCTGATTGATCTATTGGATGATGCGCGCGTAGGATGCGAAATTGAACGCCCATCACGGTTAATGAAAGCAATGCGCCATTCATCGCTTGCCGGAGGCAAACGCCTCAGGCCATTTCTTGTTATTGAAAGTGCCAAAATATTCGCCGTTAAGTCACAACAAGCTGCGCTTGCTGCAAGCGCACTTGAATGCATTCACTGCTACTCTCTGGTTCATGATGATCTGCCTGCCATGGATGATGATGACTTGCGCCGCGGCAAACCCACCACCCACAAGGCATTTGATGAAGCAACCGCCATACTGGCGGGAGATGCGCTCCTTACCCTGGTATTTGATATCCTTGCGAAACAAGAAACCCACAATGATGCCAATACCCGTATCGAACTGGTGAAGCTTTATGCTCAAAATGCAGGCCTTGGCGGCATGGTTGGCGGCCAAATGCTTGATCTTGAAGCAGAAGTGAAGCCTTCAATCAACGAACAGGAAATTCTAACCCTTCAAGCAATGAAAACTGGCGCACTCATCCGTGCTGCTTGTGAAGCAGGGGCAATTCTTGGCAATGCGTCTAAAGAAGATCGAGCTAGACTTTTTGAATTTGGCAAGATCATTGGCCAGGCTTTTCAACTTGCCGATGATATCCTGGACATTACTTCAGATGCCCAAACCATGGGGAAACAAACCGCCAAAGATGCCGGCAAGGGCAAAGGTACACTTGTTTCTCTTTATGGACTGGAAGCTTCCCAAACACGAGCCAAGGAATTGCTTGATCAGGCAATTGTAACTTTGGAACCTTTTGGAGAAAAAGCATCCATCCTGATTGAAGCAGCTCGTTTTACAGTCGAACGAAAAAATTAATCTTGTTTCAAGCGCTTGCGAATGTGCTCAATAATTTTATCTGACACAACTTTGATGCGTTGCAGTTTCGCGTAATCTTCATGAACAATATACCAAAAAGTCCTTGTAAATGAGATTTCATCCGGAAGCACTTTTTGAAATTGCGGATATTTTTTCGCGATAAAGTCATGCAATATGCAAACACCGCCATTGGCAAGCGTGGCCTCAAGCTGCACATGTACGCTTGAGCTGGTAAGATAAGGTTTGATATCTGGCGAAACGAGCGGAATATAGTCAAGCTCCTTGTCATAAATCAGATCAGAAACATAGCCGATGCCGCGAATGCGTTTCAGATCAGATATTTCATTTACTTCGGGATGCGTGTCGAGATATTCCTTGGTGCCATAAAGGTGCAACGTGTAGTCAGAAATCTTTCGAAATTTCAAACGCCCTGAAGTTGGAGCAGATACGGCAATTGCAATGTCTGCTTCACGTTTCGAAAGTGAAAAAGTGCGAGGCATTGCAACAATTTGCAGTTCAAGCTTGGGGTGTTCTTCACACAGTTCTGCGGCACAATTGGCTAGAATGCTCGTTGCCATGCCTTCTGGCGCACCAACTCTCACGACGCCCTAAACACTATCCGCCTCACCGCCAAATTCTGTTTGAGCTGCAATTGCTCCTGTTTCCATCGCCTCAGCGATATTTACAAGGCTTTGCCCGGCATCGGTCAGCGAATAGCCCTGCGGGCTGCGGTCAAACAAGTGAATTTTCAAAGACTCTTCCAGGGCTTTTACGCGTCGGCCAACCGTTGCATGATCAACAGATAGTTGCTGCCCGGCAAGACTAAGTTTGCCGGTGCGGGCAACTGCCAAAAAATATCTGTAATCATCCCAGTTCAAACTGCCCTCATCTTGGTGTAGAGTGGTTCTTGCCTTTGTGCATTATTGCACAATAAAAAGGATTTATAGCCTATTGGTAACCTAAAAATAGACAGATAAAAAGAAAAAAAGTGATTTCTGAGGAGAAAATCTAGTGAGAAGCATCCCCCATTACATTAACGGCGCACGCGTCGAAGGAACTTCCGGACGTACAGCTGACGTCTTTAATCCAGCTACTGGAGAAGTTCAGGCACAAGTTCCACTGGCAAATGCCAGTGAGCTAAATGCCGCTATCGAAGGCGCTAAAAAGGCTCAAGTAGCCTGGGGTGCTGCAAACCCTCAAAAACGTGCACGCGTCATGATGAAGTTCGTAGACCTTCTAAATCGTGACATGCATAAACTTGCGGAAATGCTATCCTCTGAACATGGCAAGACGGTACCAGATGCCAAGGGCGATGTTCAACGCGGCCTTGAAGTTGCTGAATTTTGTATTGGTGCACCTCACTTGCTTAAAGGCGAGTTCACAGAAGGTGCCGGCACGGGTATTGATATGCATTCAGTAAAACAGCCATTAGGTGTTGCTGCTGGCATTACCCCGTTCAACTTCCCGGCGATGATCCCAATGTGGAAATTCTGCCCGGCGATTGCTTGTGGCAATTCATTTGTCCTTAAACCATCAGAGCGTGATCCTTCCGTTCCTGTAATGCTTGCGGAACTTATGAGCGAAGCAGGCCTTCCAGATGGTGTCTTGCAGGTTGTTCATGGTGACAAGGAAGCAGTTGATGGCATTTTGGACCATGAAGACATTCAGGCCGTTGGCTTTGTGGGTTCAACGCCAATTGCTGAGTACGTTTATTCACGTGGCTGTGCCAACGGCAAACGCGTTCAGTGTTTTGGTGGCGCCAAAAACCACATGATCATCATGCCGGATGCGGATATGGATCAGGCAGTCGATGCCTTGATCGGCGCAGGCTACGGCGCTGCTGGCGAACGCTGCATGGCGATTTCTGTTGCCGTTCCGGTTGGTGAAGATACAGCAAACCGCTTGGTTGAAAAACTGACACCACGCGTTGAAAGTTTGAAGATTGCCCCATACACGGCAGGCGATGATGCTGATTTTGGACCGCTCGTAACCAAGGAAGCGCATCAACGCGTTAAAGGATACATCGATGCTGGCGTAAAAGAAGGTGCTAACCTTGTTGTTGATGGTCGCGACTTCAAAATGCAAGGCTATGAGAACGGTTACTTCATTGGCGGCTGTTTGTTAGACAATGTGACAAAAGACATGTCCATCTATCAGGAAGAGATTTTTGGACCGGTTCTTTCAGTTGTCAGAGCAAAAGATTACGAAGAAGGCATCGATCTTGCCATGTCACATGAATACGGCAATGGCGTAGCTATCTATACACGTGACGGGGACACCGCACGCGATTTTGCCAATCGTATCAACATCGGCATGGTCGGTATTAACGTCCCGATCCCGGTTCCACTAGCTTATTATACATTTGGTGGGTGGAAGCGTTCCGGCTTTGGTGATCTAAACCAGCACGGACCTGATGCGTTTAAATTCTACACAAGAACAAAAACTGTCACATCACGCTGGCCTTCTGGCATCAAAGAAGGTGCAGACTTCTCCATTCCAACAATGGATTAATACCTGCCTCCCTTAGCGAGGAGGCAAACAGGAGATCACTATGGATTTTGTTCTAACAGAAGAACAAAACGCCATTTACGATATGGCGTTTGCGTTCGGACAAGAAAACATCGCGCCGCATGCAATAAAGTGGGATGAAACAGAGCATTTTCCTAAAGAAGTTGTTAGCTCAGTAGGCAAACTTGGCATGGCAGGCATTTATGTTCGCGAGGATGTGGGCGGTTCAGCGCTTTCGCGATTGGACGCAACTCTCATCTTCGAAGCACTTGCCTATGCCTGCCCTTCCATTAGCTCATTTATTTCCATTCACAACATGACCGCATGGATGATCGACACTTATGGCACGGAAGAACAGCGTCAGCGCTGGCTTCCGGACATGACTTCAATGCAAACTTACTGCTCGTACTGTCTTACCGAACCTGGGTCCGGGTCCGATTCAGCAGCCTTGAAAACCAAGGCAGAAAAAGACGGCAATGGCTGGAAGATCAATGGATCAAAGAGCTTTATTTCTGGCGGCGAAACATCTGAAGTTTATCTGGCAATGGTCCGAACTGGTGAAGATTGCCCAAGAGGTATTTCAACAGCCATAATCGAAAACCCAATTGAAGGACTAACTTTTGGTGCCAATGAACGCAAGATGGGTTGGCGTTCGCAGCCAACGGCACAGGTAAATTTTGACAATTGTAAAATTCCTACAGACCAAATTCTTGGCGAAGAAGGCAAAGGCTTTAAATATGCAATGTCTGGCCTTGATGGCGGCCGTTTAAACATTGCAGCATCAGCTTTGGGTTCAGCACAATTCGCGACGGATAAAACACTTGCCTACATGCAAGAGCGCAGGGCCTTTGGAAAACCAATTGCTGATTTTCAGGCATTACAATTTAGAATTGCAGATATGGAAACCGAACTCCAGGCCGCCCGTGTATTTTTGCGGCAAGCTGCCTGGAAGCTGGACAATAAAACACCCGATGCAACACGTCATTGCGCCATGGCCAAACGCCTTGTGACCGACCTTGCTTTCCGCGTAGCCAATGACGCACTGCAACTCCACGGCGGATATGGCTATCTGGCAGACTATGGCATTGAAAAGATTGTCCGCGACCTCCGTGTGCACCAAATCCTTGAAGGCACAAACGAGATCATGCGCATGATCATCTCACGCGACATGCTGAAAGAGGCATAGCCCTTGCTGCAAACGGATGAAATCAATATTCGAAATACCGGTAAAACCGGACGCATAACGCTGACCCGTCCAGATGCGCTTAATGCCATGACCTACGACATGTGCATGGGAATTGGTGCTGCACTTGAAACCTGGAATTCGGATCCTGACATTGCCATCGTTGTTATTGATGCTGAAAGTTCAAGAAGTTTTTGCTCAGGCGGCGATATCGCTGATCTTTATAAAACCGGCCTTGAAGGAAATTACGATTACGGGCGCAAGTTTTGGGCTGATGAATACCGCATCAATGAAAAAATCAAAAACTACCCAAAACCCTATATTGCCATTATGGATGGCATCGTTATGGGCGGCGGTGTGGGAATTTCAGCGCATGGCTCGCACCGTATCGTCACGGAAAATACCATGTTTGCCATGCCAGAATGTGGCATTGGTCTGGTTCCGGATGTGGGCGGGAACTTTTTGTTGTCTCGCGCAGAAGGCTCTATCGGAGAATACTTGGCAGCAACAGCTGCAAGACTAACTGCCTCTGATTGCATTTACGCAGGTATTGCAGATTGCTTTGTTCCAAAAGATGACCTTCCAGAACTTATCAAGTCACTCGAAACCAATAGTGATGTTTCAATCATAAAAGAATTTGCCCGCGAATGCGTTCCAGGTGATTTGGCGCTCAATCAAAAAACCATCAACACTCATTTTTCAAAGGCAAACGCAGTTGATATCATAGCGTCACTGGAAGCTGACAAGGACGAATGGGAAACCACGGCCGCAAAACTTATGCGTCGCAATTGTCCGCTCTCAGTTGCATGTGCAGTTGAGATCGTAAGACAATCGCGAGAAGCCCAAACCATCGAAGACATATTAAAGATCGAGTATCGTTTTACCTATCGTTCCATGTCTCATGGTGATTTAATCGAGGGAATTCGGGCACAAATTATTGACAAGGACCGGAAGCCGAATTGGCAGACGGCAACATTAGAAGAATTGACTCAGAACCAAATCAATTCAATGCTAGAACCACTTGGTGCGGACGAATTAACATTTCAGGAGTAGAATAACATGGCGACAATCGGATTTATTGGCCTAGGAAACATGGGCTTACCCATGGCGATCAATCTTGTGAAAGCAGGCCATGACGTCTTGGGTTATGACACCTCTCCAGAAGTTCTGGAAGATGCCAAGGAAGCCCGCATTATTACGTGTGCAACTGCCGTCGATACCGCAAGCGAAGCTGAAACGCTTATCACCATGTTGCCGAACGGCGAGATTCTTCTTGCAGTCATGGAAGAAGTAATTCCTGTAGCACCAAAAGGCGCACTCTTGATTGACTGTTCAACTGTTGATGTTGAAAGCGCCAAGACATTCCACTCCCAAGCAGGAAGCGCCGGCCTTGGTTCCATTGATTGTCCGGTATCAGACGGTATTACGGGCGCAGCAGCAGGAACGCTCACCTTCATGATTGGTGGTGCTGAAGATAACTGTAAACGCGCAGAGCCGATTTTGGATATCATCGGTGGACGCCAAGTGCGTTGTGGTGGTGGCGGCGCAGGCCAGGCAGCCAAAATTTGTAACAACATGCTGCTGGCAACTACAATGATAGGTGTTGGCGAAGCTTTTGCATTGGGCAAAAAACTTGGGCTCGAACCTCAGGCACTGTATGATGTAATGTCCACTTCATCGGGCTCTTGTTGGTCGATCAACACCTATTGCCCGGTTGAAGGTGTTGGCCCTCAATCCCCTGCCGATAATGATTTTAAACCAGGCTTTGCTTCATCGCTAATGATCAAGGATGCAAGCCTTGCACAGGTTGCAGCAGATGCAAGCGGACAGGCAACCCCAATGGGATATCGCGCATTGGAACTATATAAAGAATTTGCAGCGCAAAGCGATGAGGACCTGGATTTCTCAGGCATTATCACTTGGCTTGAACAACTGGACAGGGGCTAATCATGAGCGATGTTGTACTATCAGAAACAAACGGCAATGTTGGTCTGATCACCATTAATCGCCCAGAAGCATTAAACGCGGTGAACACTGCGGTAATGGACGGCATAATCTCAAAAGCAAAAGCCTTTGATGAAGACCCTGACATGGGCTGCATCGTTATTACGGGTGGAGGCAAAGCATTTATCGCTGGTGCAGATATCAAGGAGATGCAGGAAAAATCCTACATGGATATGTTTCTGGCGGACAAACAATCCAAATGGGAGGGCTTCGCCAACACCAGAACACCTATCATTGCTGCAGTAAATGGATTTGCCCTTGGCGGCGGCTGCGAACTTGCCATGATGTGCGACATGATTTTTGCATCAGACAAGGCAAAATTCGGCCAACCGGAAATCAAGCTCGGCGTTACACCGGGCTGGGGCGGTTCGCAACGATTGACCCGTGCCGTTGGCAAGACAAAGTCCATGGATTTAATTCTCACCGGCCGCATGATGGATGCAGAAGAAGCAGAACGGTCCGGCCTTGTTGCACGCATCATTCCTGCAGATGACTTGATGGCTGAAACCATGAAAACCGCCGCAGAAATTGCAGGCTATTCAACGCCGTCTGTCTACATTGCAAAAGAACAGGTCAACCGTGCTTTTGAAACAACCCTGGCTGAAGGTTTAAGGTTCGAGCGCCGCACTTTTTATTCACTCTTTGCTACTGAAGATCAATCAGAAGGAATGGCTGCCTTTGCTGAAAAGCGTAAGCCGGAATTTAAAAACAAATAAAAGCCCTATCATGGAGAATATGTAGGGGGAGGCAAGATGACTGACGTATTACAAGAACTCGAAGCGCGCCGTGAACAGGCAAGACTTGGCGGCGGACAAAAGCGTATCGATGCGCAACATGCAAAGGGCAAACTAACGGCTCGTGAACGCATTGAAATCCTGCTGGATGAAGGGTCATTCGAAGAGTACGACATGTTTGTTGCCCATCGCTGCACAGAATTTGGAATGGACGAAGTCAAATTCCCAGGCGATGGTGTTGTTACAGCTTGGGGAACAGTCAATGGTCGTATGATCTATGTTTACAGCCAGGATTTCACAGTCTTTGGTGGTTCCCTTTCAGAAACCCATGCCAAGAAAATCATTAAGGTCATGGAAATGGCGATGAAAAACGGCGCGCCAATTATTGGCATCAATGATTCCGGCGGCGCCCGCATTCAGGAAGGCGTTGCGTCCCTTGGCGGCTATGCAGATGTGTTCCAGATGAACACTTTGGCTTCAGGTGTCGTACCACAAATCTCAATGATTATGGGTCCATGCGCTGGCGGTGCGGTATACTCCCCCGCCATGACGGACTTCATCTTCATGGTGCGCGATTCATCCTACATGTTTGTTACCGGCCCGGATGTTGTAAAAACCGTTACCAACGAAATCGTATCGGCAGAAGAGCTAGGTGGAGCCAAGACTCATACCTCAAAATCATCCGTTGCTGATGATGCCTTTGATAATGATGTCGAAGCTCTCTCGGCCCTTCGCCGTTTTATTGATTTCCTGCCTCTCAACAACCGTGAAAAACCACCTGTCCAACCTTTCTTTGATGCCGTTGAACGTCAGGATTTATCGCTTGATACACTCATTCCGGATAATCCAAACAAGCCTTATGACATCAAGAAACTGATCTACAAAATTGCTGACGAAGGAGACTTCTTTGAAATCCAGCCTGACTAAGCAAAAAACATCGTAACCGGGTTCATGCGTATCGAAGGCTCAACCGTCGGAGTGGTTGCAAATCAACCGCTGGTCTTGGCTGGCGTTCTGGACATTAATGCGTCGCGTAAAGCTGCCCGCTTCGTGCGCTTTTGTGACTGCTTCAACATTCCAATCTTAACACTGGTCGATGTTCCAGGCTTTTTACCCGGCACAGCGCAGGAATACGGCGGCGTCATCAAGCACGGCGCAAAACTGCTCTTTGCATATGGCGAAGCAACCGTTCCAAAAGCAACCCTCATCACCCGTAAGGCCTATGGCGGCGCTTATGATGTGATGGCCTCCAAACATTTGCGCGGTGACGTCAATTATGCCTGGCCAACCGCAGAGGTTGCCGTGATGGGCGCAAAAGGTGCAACTGAAATCCTTTATCGTTCAGAACTGGGCGACACAAAAAAGATCGCCAAACGCACCAAGGATTACGAAGACCGTTTTGCAAACCCGTTCGTTGCTGCAGAAATGGGTTTCATCGATGATGTAATCCGCCCGCGCAATACAAGAAAAAGACTGGCAAGAGCCTTCGCCTCACTTCGTAACAAGGACCTGCAAAACCCTTGGAAGAAACATGATAATATTCCGCTTTGATTAATCCTATGAAATCATCATTTCTCCCTTGTTTGTTTTTTGCATTGGCGTTTCTGCTACCGACACAAAGTGTCCAAGCCCAATTCTCAACGCGCCCTTCACCGATGTGGGAAGGCTATGAAAAAACCACTGCAGATCATGAAAGGGTAATGCCAAGTTGATTTCAGGATTTATCTCTGATAAGGGTGGGCTATGA
>JAAHTH010003749.1_pt1 | contig 10119 bp, 4 predicted proteins | sample 6116091 | NCBI WGS metagenome assembly JAAHTH01 (sample SAMN13939990, study PRJNA603662) | sponge metagenome | isolation source: marine sponge | host: Mycale hentscheli | place: New Zealand | collected 2006
GCGGCGGGGCGGCCCCCCCCCGGCGCCCCCCTTACCGTATTATCAGGATAACGGGATATGGCCAGCTAATTTGAATACCCGTCTAACCACTAATTACCTGCCTGCGACGGCAATTAACAGTCCATGGGGTAGTAGTTATAGTTTGTCAATTGCTGGAAATAATTTGAGTGTGTCAGTAACGACAGATACGGGTGTCATAGCCTCTCAACTGCAAAATCGCTTGCCCTTTGCGACGGTAACAAACTCCACAGTGTCATCCACCATTGGTATTCCGGGCACTGAAACTGCTCATCAGGCGCTTGTCCCACGTGACGGTAGTCGGGTCTGGACGGGTTCACATGATGTCGGCGGACATAGTATAGGTAATATAAATAGCGTCAGCGCGACAAATGTACAGGCATCAAATGAAGTTAGGGCGACTACCAGGTTAATTTCCCCACGTTTTGAGGACTTAAACAATACGGCCTTCGTTATAGATCCTGCCAGCACATCTATAGTCAATCGAGTTGACGCTACCAGTCAGCTACGCGCACCAATTCTCTACGATAGTAACAACACAGCCTACTATGTGAATCCGGCATCCACATCCAACTTCAACACTGTCAGGGGAAGTATATTCTATGATCGCAATTACACTGCATATTATGTTGACCCGGCATCAGTCTCGATCATGAACGATGTCAGGGCGAGCATCATCTACGATCGAAATAATACGGCTTATTATGTTAACCCGGCTTCGGTCACAAATTTGAACCGACTTTTTGTCGGCGGCAGGGAGCTTAAGGCCTCGCATCAGGCAACCTTCAGTAGATGGAGCAATTATGGCCCCTATGGCAGCTCAACATTTACCCTGGCTGCGACTGAGTACATATGTGGACAACAAACGAGTTCAGTCGCTTGTGGTTTGGGCTTACCCTGCGCCAGATATCGTATTTGTCGTGATTGAGACTGTTCATAGCGATAAAAGAGTGACATTGCACTAAATAGTTGCAACAAATCTCGAAGTTTGGTGAGAGAAAAGGGCTTTTGCTCTCACTTAGTAGGTATAGCGTTTAACTTTGCTATCAATTTCGACAGCGATGCCGGCTGGAACGCGGTCGATCTACAAATTATCCGAAATTACATATCTTCGAAGAGATCCCAAAATGTATCGATATCTTGTTTTAACCATAATACTCAGCTCTACACTATCTTCCACAGCGTTAGCCGGAATGCCCGGTTGCAACAATGCCTTACCCTGGGAGTTGACCAGCAAGGACTGTGAAACCTATCTGCCCAATATTCATTACGCCGATGCGATAATGAATCAGCAGATTTCAGATTTACGTATGGAAAATGGTCGTATGCAGATTGACCGTCTGATTTATCCTACTATCGCTGCCCCCAATTTGTTCTTCAAGGGTATAAAAACACAGTTTGATGCCAACACGGACGATGAACTTGTGGTGATGTTAAACCTGGAGAAAGCGCTTTACTCTGGTTTGGTCAAAGGTGGAATGGCTCAGGATAATTCAAAAGTCGAATTTGACAATAATAAGAGTAATGGAATATTTGTCTATCTTGTCGCGCGCGATAATGACCCCGAAACAGGCGATCGTAAATTCACATATACACAGAGTTACGGTAAATCGCATAAAGACAAAGTCATTCCAATTACAGCCAGCGCTGTCTGGGCGTATGGGCAACCCGCAGCTATGCCCGTTGAACTCAAAACACGCAAGAAATTCAAGCTTATTTACGATCAAGCAGCAATCGATGAGGTGAGTGAAGGTTTCTACGATATACGTATGGAAGTAGTTAAGGACGGTAAGGTTATTGAATATGAATATCAATATAAAGCCGTTCGAATATTTGACAAGCCTGAAGCCTATCAAACCAACCACGACATAATTAATGTAACTGACAGTCAGATATCACTGGGTAATAAAAAGATATTAAGCGGATTTACCTTTAAACAACAAACTCACGATCGCGTTATTCAGTTTGTTGAGTATCTCAATAGTGTTATAGATAAGAAGCAGGACTTAAGTCCTGCTGAAATGAAAATACAGAATTCAGCATTTATCACCTTTAATGGGGATGTTCACAACGGCGGATCGCCTAAAAACCTGATGCCCAGCAAGTTGGCACTTACTTATCAACTTGAAGCGCAGGCAATCATCAAAATCTTGCGTGACCTGCCCATTCCTATCTTTCTTACTATAGGCAACCATGATGGCTATATGAATACGGGTGTTGTACCCGCTAATAATGTTGCACAAAAATATATGAACAATGTCGCCAGGCAAACCATTGGAAAAAATAATACTGAAGATTTTGTCAATAATTACCTGAACTATATAGATGAAATAACTACAGAGAATACCCCGGGCGGCAAAGAAGTTGATGTGCACATGGGTTCTGTTTTCACGATTAAGCCAAAATATAAGAAGTTGCTGAACGCTCATTTATCTATAAATGAAATAACACGTGTCGCTGAACGAATGAATGCTGCAATTTTGAAGCTGTATGCTGAGAATGTGGATCTAAAAGATGAATTGAATCAAAAGTTAACTGAAGTAAGTAGCAGTGGGCAAAGTATTAGTAAATTGACCCGAATGGAAGCCCTGGTAGAAGAGATTGAGCTGGCGCTTCTCAACAAGAAAATACATCTCCAAAACATCACTCGTAACGCACTCAATGAGAAAAAATATAAGATTATTAAAGAAGCCAGGGTAGAAAGGAAAAAGTTTTATGCCGCTCGGCAATATGAAAGGCGCCCAGAAACCTATGCAGAAAACTGGCTACGGGTCTCGGACAGTCGAAGAAACTATGTACTCTACGATGGTATTAACCAATGGCGTCGAACCTATGGTCCAACTTACCAGTCCTGGGGCATAGGTAACAACCTCTATGTCAACGTCAATTCCTATGAATTGCGCCAGCATATGCGAGCGGGCTATGGGATGTACACGGTTAACTATGGTGGTGGCGTATCCCAGTCACAAATGGACTGGATAAAAAGAGCCGTAAGAGAAAATGATAAAAGAGAAGTCGTTTTACTGACACACCACGATTTTCGTGGTGGCCATAAAAATGTGGGACATGGTTATTTTGTTCGGCAAGTACCCTATAAAGGTATGGGCGATGTCGCTGTAAAATACGCTCTGGGCGAGGTTATCTTGCCCAAGGTATGCTCTTCAGCACCCGAGGCCGTCTTGACCGCGAATACTGATATAGCACTATCTTGTCTACAAGATGGCCTGCAGGAATGGATGCAGGCTGAGGAGAAGTTTGATTGCGCTGAGGATCTAAAGTATCACGCTGGTGAAGAGTGGGTTGACGGGAATCTTGTAGCACAGCCTAAAATGGATGCAAGTGACCCATTGGTGGGCACCTGTGATCTCATGACTATGCAGTTTGATCGCGCCCGACATCCTCTTTATTCTGGCTACCAGTTGATTCATCTGCTCGCTACAAACAAGAATATAAAGACCTATATTATCGGTCATACACATTACAATACACTGGAGGTCATGCAGCCGGGTCAGGCCCTGATTAAGGACACTATCATTCTGGATGCAACATCACATCAGCAAAGAAAGAAATGGACGACAACCATTGAGAGAGTGGGCCTTGTAAGGGCCAAATCCTGGTTATTTGATAAATTGGGAGTTTCGTCCAACGAGGAAGAAGAACAGCAAGAGCTGCTTGAGAAATATGCCAATGATTCCTCTGGAACTGAGAGTGCTGCTTTACATATTCTGGACCCACAAGCGCGGGCGACGGCAGAGGCACTTAACCTTATTGTCCTAAATTTGGACAAATCCGGCCATAACTTCACACGTCATCTCAATCACGGCCTGGTCATTATGCGTTTTACTTCGATTGCCAAGCTGTCTGAGCAAACTTTACGGGGACAGGAAGATGCCAAGGCCTTCGGTTTTACCCTACTGTCTGTCAATCAAGGGCAGGGTGGGACACCCCTGATCAATGAAGTGACCTTAATGAGAAATACGAATCAGAATATTGCAACGCCAAAAACGGCCTTTACCGAGGTTGTTGAGGGGGAGGGCACACTTTATATTGATCGTAGTAAACAATTTAGTAGTCATAACACCCCCAGGAGTCGTGACAACCCACTATTTCAACTATTTTATGATAAGGGTGCTCGTCCGGCCAAGGATCCTACCGACGGTATATATGCACACGATCCGGCCTATCTGGAATAATGCTTGCGCCTAAATTGGCTGTTTCAGGTTGGTGTCAATGCTCGGTTTAAAAAAACAAATCAATTGTGGATTTTAATTCGTCTTTCTGAATTGGTTTACGAATAAACTCCTGCGGATAAGTATCCTCGTTTGTCATAAAAATAACCGGAATTCCGAAATATTGTATAATCATTTGTCCTGAACTTAGGTAATTTTTGCTACCTTCTAGTTTGTCACCTAACAATACTAATGCCGGTTTGTATTTGACCGCTGATGTAAAGGCCGCTCCGTTTGATGTGACAACATCGACAACCGGATAACCAAATTCACCTAACAGCTTGCTAACTATTTTTGCGGTCGAAGGATCGCTTTCTGCGATCAGTATCTTTCTGTTTTGCATTTATTATCTTTTGATGATGAATTATTGAATATGAATATAAATAGGCTCCTGTCATTTCACCATGACTTATAATTAGCTGGTTCCTCGCTTATTTTTCTATCCCACCCTCTTTCATCAGCCTACGTAATTGAGGGTCATATTGATGTTCGGCGGCTTCAGCGATAGCCATAGATGCATTTTCATTACTAACTGTTGGTGGCGTTACATTTTGCGGGCCATTGTTCATATTGCTGGATGATAGCGTTAGCGCACTTGCCAGGGATGGGGCCTTTGCATCCCGATTAGTTAATGTACCTGAGCCAAATCGTTCATTAATCGTGGCAATTACTGATGTATGGTCATAGGGAGTTTCACCATAGTGATAACCATCCGGTCTGATTACTGAACCTGCTTGTATATAAGGGGAAATTAGCAGGCTTGGTCACCTAACACCAAAACGATAAAAGGGAAACCATGATGTCTTTGGGAGAGTCCAACCCTTGCCTGGTGGTGTCGCATTAAATGCCGGCATCATATGATCATAACAACCACCATGTTCATCATAGGTGACGATCAATAATGTTGATTCCCATGATGGTGAATTGCGGATGGTGTTGTAAACATCGGCTAACAATATCTCACCATAGGTCATGTCGTCTGGTGGATGGTTGCTGTTTGGCGTGCCAAGATGACTTGTATACCTCGGCTCAATCAGTGAATATTTGGGCAGGCTGTTATTCTGGCAGTCGCTGGCAAATTGTTCATCGTAAAAGGGACAAAAATTGCTGTTATTATTCCAGATATCCCATACATATTTTATCGTCCAGGCGATTGGGGCATCACCGAAATAAACTTTCCAGTTTGCAGTGGAAGGAGTGCCCTGATCCAAAGCCTCAAAAACAGAATCAAGCGGCACGTGAAGATAGTCCTGGTTAGTATAATCAACGTTATTGACAGCACCTGCGCTAGAGGCACAATTCAGGAAAAAACGATTGGGCCAGGTCTGCGTGGGCGATGATGCAAACCAGGTATCACTTACGCCAAAGGCTTTGCCAAGTTTACCGGTGACAGGAAGTTGAGCAGGGTTGCCATTGCTACTATTTGTGCTGAAGTAATGCATGATATCGCCAGGTTTAGCAAGGTTTCCAGCTGAACCTGTTCTTGGCAAAGTTGGCCATTCATCTCCATTGGGTATACCTGATGGATAAGGTGTATTCGGAGCATAGTCCCAGACGAAACCACCCATGCTAGCCACCTGTGGGTTTTGCCCTTCGGCCAGAGTCGTTCCAAACAACTGCAGGTTCATATCCTGGAAAGCCTCGCCCGGATCCGGGTTTGGAATTGTCATTGTAGCTGTATCTGTACCAGGCTGATTCCAAACAGGGTAAATATCAGGGCTGCCAGGGTTAAGATTAAATTCCGTGCCATTAAAGCTTAAACCATTGAAATTCTCACTTGCCGGATAGAGTGTGCCGAGAACATTATCAAAGGAACGGTTTTCAAACATTAAAACTACAATGTGATCGATTTTCGACAGGCTATTGCTCATTCCTTTCTCCTATACCGTTGTTGTTCGAATTGATTATTGTTCATAATTTTCAAGCACAACTTTGCTATAAATATATGAATAATATTCAGGCATATATAGTAAGTGGTACCAAACAGCCGATTCTCTCAGCTCATACTAATTATGATTGGGGATTAGGAAATTCTGGTGCGCTGTAAATTTGGTAAAATCAATGCTTTAGCAGGGTGCTGTCGCATTTGAAGAGAAAAATTGTTAACTACTTTTATGATGGTGAATTGACAAAATATGGGAAACCCAGGCTTTCAGATAAATATACTATGCATAAATAGTATTCATGACTTTAACTAGCATTTCAGCTTTTGATTTAGTCTGCGTCTTTTTGTAAATGCGCTTTAGGTGAGTTCGTAGTGTATTGAGAGTGATATCTGCTTCCAATGAGACTGCCTTCACATCCGGATTCTTTAATAGCTTATCGACTATCCTGCATTCGCTTTTTGTCAGCTTATACAAACCAGTTAATTCAGACACTCCGATTTCCTGGCGTTCTTCAGAACTCGAAGAAAGTTTGTTTTTGCCCTCGGTGGCAAAGCTTATCGTAGTTTTTAAATCATCTTCCCTTATTGGCTTATTTATGAAACCCGAATGATTAGTCATTCGCACACGATGTAACAAATTATCGTCATTAAACGCAGATACATAGATAACGGGGATTTCTAGTTCGTCAATGATTACCTGGGCGGCCGTTATACCATCAATGCTATGACCAGGCATAATGCTCAATAATACGACATCAGGGTTACTGTTTTTTGCAGATAAAATAGCATCTTCACTCGTCGTAACGATCGTAATATCCTGGTAGCCAATGTTCTCCAGGTGCAATGCAATTATGGAAGCTGTTGTTCCATCATCTTCTACAATCAATATTTTCTCTGATTTCATCGGCTAATTGTGATCTCAGTTATTAGTATTATGGTTCCTATCGACCAGGATCTGAATATCTTCCCTTTTTCATCTACGGAAGAGACTCATTCATAACTAGTAAGTGATATCAGACCGGGAATTCTCTCAGCAATTATCAGAAAAAATTAAAATTGATTGAAAAACGGGTTCTAGCAATTAATGTAATACGTTTTGTTCGAGCTGTTTATTTGCGGACGTTAGGACAAAACCTGCCCAATATATGGGATCCTTATATCTTCCATTGGCTGCCATTTTATTTTTGGCGACAAAAAGTGCTTCCGAACTATTCGCCCCATTCTCCCTAAGGGCGGCATAAAAATGTCTCATAAAAACAGACGTGGGCCCATCGGCCACTTTCCATAAAGTACCGATGACGGTTCCAACGCCTCTGGAAAGGAGTCCCTGAGTCAGGCTCCTGGTTCCCACACCGTTATAATATTTACCCAACATCGTTTCGCAGCCACTTACCACCACCAGTTTTGAATAAAATGGCTGACTCAAAAGTTCAGTTAAGGACAGAAAGCCCGCTATTGTTTCCTGTTTCTGGTTCATGCCAGATGTTGCTATACCTACAAATTCGGGATATTCCGGGTCAAAATAACCATGAGTGGCGATATGAAGCAGTTTCGCGCTACGAGTCTGCTCTGACATTAACCATTCATTAGTTGCGTCTACACCAATTGATGTTTCCACATCGTATTCATTACCCGGAAACAAAGTTTGAATACTCTTTGCTTCTGCTGCTGTATTGGGTAATCTTTTTAGCGATTTTTCCCAATTACGAAAGTTTGCAGATAACTCCAGTTTTGCCTTTTCAGGCGATAATTGATCTTCACTAAAAATGGGGTCTGCAAATACTGCAATGTCTATAGTGTTTTGAGGGGAGGGGTTATCATAGATATTACTACCATAGTAGTGATTGGATGAATGTGTTCGAATTAACTGGAAGCTTTTGGCAAGTGACTTATAAGAATGTAAATCATCACTTATGTTGAGTGCAGAAAATGGAACACGATGTATCACATCGTCAGGAACAATAATGATTCGATCATAATCGCCGGATCTAATAAGTTGTAAAGGCAATAATTGGCTTAAGGGACTATTTCTTATCTGTTTGCTTATTGAGTTGTTGGCTATGTCCTCTTCAAGCTCCTCTACCCAGCTTCGTATATTATCTCTATCCGCTAAAGGCACTAGCGACCAACTATCATGAGTGACAACATAGGCAAAGCTTATGTTGTCATCCATATAATAACGAATAAAAATGTCGTTCTTTGGCAATAATTCCTGTGTATCAATTAAAGACAGGAATTTTTCTTTTTCATCTAGTGTCGATATAGGTACTACCGTTTCATATGCCAGGTAGGCATCATTCGCATCATCCACTGCTTTCAATGCGGACTTTTTTTGTGCATCATCAGCGAAAACCAGTTCTCGCTCCGCATCTAATTTAGCCAACCAGAGTTTTTGAAGATCCTCTTGCAATACATCAATCGATGTATTTACATGATTTCTGTTATATTTGTCTACGAAGTTTATTGAATGATACTGGTCTAGTATTTCATAGATACGTCGATAAGCTAAATTATTTTCTTTATCGTTCATCTTATACAATACGTTCACATATTCACTAATTAGCGCATTCTGAGCTGCCATCCAGGGTTCTGAAACACGAAGTTGGTTTTTTATATTTCGTATTATGTTTATTGAATATTGAATTAGGTATTCAATAGTATCGGCATCATTTTTTAGATAATGGAGCTTAACGAGTAAAGTCAGTATCTCTATTTGTCTTCTCGGATAAACCGCTATCTTTTTAGAGATAAACTCACTTGTAAAAATATTGGACTGACCAAATTCAGTCGTAATTTGAGATACTATTTTGTCACTTTCTTTTATGTCTCTGGAACTAATTGCTGCGGATAACTGGATAATGAGAGCATCTAGCCTCTGAGGTACCAGAGCGCGAGTATCATTTAGCACATGCTGTGCACAATTTATTGCTTCAGAATGATTCCCTAATTCTATAAAATCTTTACCCATTTCCAATAGAGCTACTATTTCATAATACTCATCACTCGCTTGTAATATGGAATATGCACATTTATGACGTTCATAAGCAGACTTTAATTCTCCGGTTTTTCTGTCCAATATGCCTAATTGAATAATAGATTTTGCCGATTCAGTAGCATTGGAATCACAAACATTAGTATTGTTCTTATCCACTGATTCGAGATTGTAATCTATATCAAAAGCCTTATTGAAATATCGCCTTGCTGTAGCATAGTCACCTATTTCTTTATATACAAAGCCGGCAGAAAAATAGGCATCTGAATTTTTATTCTCTAGCATAAATTCATTTTTGATAGATAGTCCTTTAGTTAAAAAATGCAGAGATTCTGTATATAGGCCACGACTGGACAGTGATATGCCAAGCTTGTGATAGAGTTTACTTAATAATTCATTATTGCCTCTGCTTCCAAAGTCATTAACAGCTAATCGCATTACCTTTTCAGCTTCCTTATGTTTTCCATTAATGTTGTAGTACAACCACAGGGTGTTTAACGGTTCCACTTTAAGCTCTGGATAATCCCCACCATTAATCTGGATTAGTGCATTTTCGGCATATAATTTCGCATCCTCAATCAACGTTCTATTACCGGAGAGGTAATCATCAGTGGTCGGATTAGTATTACCTGCTATTTCGTTCACAGTATTCCGGCAAGCGCTCAAGTAGTTTTTAACAAACAGGGATTTTTCGCGCTCAGTAACGCTATTAAGGTTACGCATTCCCTCAATTAATACCTGGGCCAGGTTGGATCTCACTAGCTCATATAAGATGGGAGCGGACTTGTCATCTACTTGCAAGTACTGACAATTACTGTCAATTGAATCATTAAACTTATAGTTGAAAAAACTAACAATCGCTTCCAGGTATAAATACTCATTGGGAAAGGGTAGGGGAGAGGCTGTTGCACTATTCGATTCGGCAGAATATTCGGAAATGTAATTACCTGCTGTTTCATATTTCTTCAGGCTGACCAGCATATTTATGAGGGTAA
>JAAHTH010003369.1_pt2 | contig 10117 bp, 5 predicted proteins | sample 6116091 | NCBI WGS metagenome assembly JAAHTH01 (sample SAMN13939990, study PRJNA603662) | sponge metagenome | isolation source: marine sponge | host: Mycale hentscheli | place: New Zealand | collected 2006
GCCAGTGGAGGACTGGATCGGACTGACCGTCTGGACGTGCAATACAACGGTGGCGGTGGTCGTCTGTTGAACTTCGCCGGTGGACCAAGCTCCGTCAAAGGCGCTATCCACTCGATCGTGGCCGCATACGACCTTCGCTGCGATCTCCAGTATGCGATGGAAGCCACTATCGCTGATTATGACGACGGAGGTAATGACCTCGGTCCAGCGGCAGGAATCAGCAACTACTTCATCAAAACGATGAATGAATGCAATTCAGTCGGGCTTCGCTACGAATGGCTGGGTCAAGAGTGGGACGGTATTAAGGGTGATTTTCACGAGTTGACGCTCGGTTGGAATCATCGACGCCCCGCTAACCTGATCATCCGCCCCGAAGTTCGATGGGACTGGATCAACATCGACGATGGTGCTGACGAAGACGATCACGCATCATTCGCAGTGGATGCGATCATGACTTTCTAAGGCGGATTTGATCCGAGGGGAGGTGCCGAACGGACATCCCCAGCGTTCGCGATCACTAAACCGCGGATCTATGATCCTACAAGCTGTTCATTCCCACTCGGAATGGACAGCTTTTTTTGTAGTTTTTTCCAGATACTTCCAATATTTTTAGCACGCAAAATTTTGTTCAGTCATTTACCAAAATCTGAATGTTCGTTCTAACGAAACGTCTCGCGAATGTACTGCAGTAAATCAGCAACATCCTGCACCTCAAGGTGCTGTTCGAGTCCATCAGGCATCAATGACTTCCGCGAGGCTTTGAGTATTTCGATATTGTCTCGCAACACAGTGGTTCGCTTTCCCTCCGCCGCAAGCAGCGTGATGCTGGTCGCAGTTTCAGTTTCTAGTTTTCCGCTGAAAGTCCTGCCATCTGCAGTCAAGATTGAGTAATTAAAGTAACTCGCATCGACTACCCCACTGGGGTCAATGATAGACGCCAGAAGTGCTTCTTTTGTTTTGTTAGTAATCGATTCCAACTTGGGCCCCACATCGTACCCGTCGTCGTTGACTTGATGGCAATTGATGCACAACTTTTTGAACAACTTCCCCCCTCGTGTTGCTTCACCTTCAAGGCTAATCGCGGATGCATATCGAGCTAACACCTCCGCACGTTCAGCAGACACTTTTGGCGACAAAACCTCTTTCCACGAATCTGTTTTGTTGTTGCCATTGAGCAACTGTTGCTGAATGGATGCTGGCAGTTCATTTGAGCTGACGTTGCCACTTTGCACATGCGTTAGCAAGCTGGCTGACCAGGCAGCACGGCTAACCATGGCATTGAGTATCTGTTTTCGCTGCTCCGGACCATGCGACTGCCAGCCCTCGAGCAGAACCTCCGCCACGTCAGGATCATTTATTTTCGCAAGACGTGAAATCACCTGCTGTTGCACGAGCACGGGTGCACGAGGCCCCAACAGCTCAGCCAGCAAATCAAAATCTGACTCTCGATTGTCTTGCTCACGCCCCAACAAGTGTACCGCGATTGCGCGGCGTTCAACTGCGGCAGACTTGTCAGTCGCAGATTCACGTGCCGCTTGAATGCTGTCTGCAATCCTGCGGCGGGCATCATCTGACGCACGACTGAGAGACCACTTACGATACTCAAGTCCATCAAGTGCCATGACCAAGGAAGGAAAGTGTCCGGCCACAGACTTACCTTCTGGTGACACACAGACGATTTCCAGGACTTGGTCAATTGTCTCTGCGTCACCCATGGTAACCGCCTGACCGATCAACTCACGTATCAACTCAGGCTGTGCTTCGAAAGTGATCAGGCTAGCCAAAACGTCAGATACATTTCCCGGATTCAAGGAACTCATCGCAGCCGCAACCATGTAATGATCGCCAGCGTTCTCTGCCATCAGTTGCCCGATTGCTGCTGCTGCAGCAGGGTCTTGATAATTCCCCAAACAAGACATGAGTTCGAGTTTCACTTTGGGGTCAGGATCGTGGATGAGAGCTGTGAGCTCACCGATCTCGACAGAGTGTGTTGTTGCGACACGAACGGCATTTCGCCGCACCCCCGGGTGCTGATCTGCCAGCCCCTTCTCTAGGCTATCGACCGATAGTTGCCCAAGACCTTCGAGGGTCCAGAGTGCATGCAGGCGTGCGAGCGGCTGTTGGCTTGTTTGCAATAAATCCTCAAGCACTGGAACAGCGGATTGGTGATCTCCTCGCACCAGCATTCGCTGCGTCATGTCTCGTTGCCAACCATTCGAGCTTTCGAGTGCAGCAACGAGCTCGGGCACAGATCGTTCAGCGAGAGACTTACCCGATCCAAACGTCTGATCATGTTCACGCGTCTGATTCTGCCGCACAATGCGATAGATTCTGCCGTGGTCCTGCCCCGCTCTGAACCACGGGCGTAATTCGTCCTGACCATTTTCAGGCAACCACTGAGGATGCTCGATCATGTACCGATACATGTCCACAACCCAAAGAGCTCCCTCAGGTCCAGTGCGGACCATCACAGGCCGACACCAACGGTCCTCACTGGCAAAGAAATCTGTATCTGCTTCCTTGGGATCCCGCCTGAAAACAAAACTGACACCTTCATCTCGAATCAAATTGTGTTGCACAAGATTGTGGAACGGTTCACAGGTAAAGGCATGTTGCTCAATTCCCCGCTCGAACAAATACGCGTCTCGGTAAATCATCGGCGAGCACGCAGACGTAAAACGCCCAGACTGGCTGAAGCTGTGATAACGTTTTTGTAAGTTACTAGCAGGATAAACAGGCGGATTGGCTGGCGTGACCACCTGATGCTTGGGATCAGGTGGAGCGTAATGCGAATTTCGTCGTATGTTCTGGTCAGCTAGAACATAGTGCCACAAGGGATGACTATTCTGCACACCAAACCAATTGCCCCAGTCATCGCGGCTTCTTCCATATTGCGAAGGACCACTCTGTGGATCCATCAGTCCCCGGTCAGGACGCAGCCTGAAATCGCGACTGCCGACAAGATATTCGACACCTGTTTGCAACGACTTTATTTTACTGTCTTTGCCATAGCCGCCATGATGGCTTCCACTGGCACAGTAAACCCAGTTGTCGAGTCCCCAGCGAAGACCATTCACACGCAACTGTTGATTCCCTTCGAGAAAACCAGAGTACAGTGGGCGTTGTACATCCGCTTTTCCATCACCTGACGTATCTTCCAAATAAATGATTTGAGGTGCAGCGGTCACAAGGATTCCATCGCCCCATACCAACACACCGGTCGGAAAGCTCAATCCCTCAGCAAACAAAGTGGACCTGTCATACCTTCCATCTGAATCCGTGTCCTCAAGAAAACGCACACGTCCGCCTGGCTGTCCCTTTCCGTCCATGCCAAGTGGATAATCAGCCATCTCCACCACCCACAGTTTTCCATCCGCCCCCCAATCAATGGCGACGGGGTCCTGAACCAAAGGTTCGGCTGCCACAAGCTCAACCCTATATCCATCAGGAACATGAATTGATTGTATGGCTGTCTCGACATCTGTCGGCTGTGGCGCGGCCTCAATCACGGACACTGCTTTGACCGGTTGCTGGACTTGCTTGATACCAGCAGCCAAGAAGTGCGTCTTGATTTCATCCGTAGTCAACGGTCGGTCATACAACGCGACCTCCTCAATCATGCCTTGCAGGTTTGCAAAGTTATCAGCGCGTCCGCCGATTAAGATCTGGCCGCAGTCATCTGGATAATCAATGGGTAAATCACCCGTTATTTCAGGTTCTGAATCTCCATTGAGGTAAACCGCGATTTGCTGATTTTTCCTGACCATGACCACATGAGACCAACTACCCACAGGGATAATGGTCCGTCCAGCGAGCAGCTGATTTTTTCGATTCCCGTTGAAGACAATCAGTTGTCCCATATTGGAATGGGTACCGCCGATTCCAAGATTGTCACCAAACGCGCCGTCGACACCATCCATTGCTCGTGAAAACACATAACCCGTGACCGGTCGATTCTGAACAGGCAATTCATTTCGAAACCAAAGTTCGACACTGTAATTATCATTGAGGGACGAGATATTTCCTTTGACACGACCTCCCGAAAAATTGACTGCACTTACCTGCTTACCCAATGGTTTTGCACCAGCCTCGTAGTCAGCCATGCTGTCACCAACAGCATCGATTGCGTTTGGCGGGGAATCGTCATGCAGGCGCCAATACGCGAGAGGCTTCGATGCTACGACCGCTGCGCTGTACTTTTGGCGGGATTTCGCATCTGCGGGCTTCGCACTCAGCACGACTTGCGGCTTGGGTTGTGGAGGCGCAACCATGTTTGAGGCTTTGTACGACGCAACAACATCATCTCCGGTCAGCACGCGATCAAAGACTGCAACTTCATCGACTTTACCGTCCAAGGTCGCTCCGCATCCATCGCTGCCAATCAACAAACGGGTCAACGGGGCGATGACAGATACGGGTGCCTCAATTTCCGGTTCAGCCCGTCCATCTAAATAGACGCGAATTAAATTTCCATCTTTTGTCAGCGTGACACATTGCCAATGCCGTTCTGAAACAACAGTCTTGCCAGCCCATACTTTGCCACCATGCCGCAAAACCAACCTACCCGCTTGTTCACCCTCACCGAGACCTGCTATCTCAAGAGTCTCAGCTCTGGTCAACAATAGACCGCAGGTGGTATCACGCACATTGACCGGCAACATGTTTTGAAACCACATGCTGACGCTGTATTGGTCAGGCTGTTGTTTGAGGGCTGCGTCCACGTACCCGCCGGCAAGATAAACCGAACGATTGCCATAGACTTCCATCTGGATCCCCTCAGTCTGAAAGCCATCACCATCCGGGCCTGGCAAAAACAAAGCGACACCGCCCTGATGAGTTGCGGGATTCACATTGGTGGAATCAACAACTCGTTCTGCAGTCATATCATTGAACGCCCAATGTGCAATCGGTTTCCTGCTTTGCAAGTCTTGCCCATAAGCGGAATGGGGCGTCGTCAGTGGCCGTCGTTTTTCTCCTGCAACCTGCTCAAGCAGACTCAACAAGGTCTCGACAATCAAAGGCTCAGCTTCCGTCACCAAACCCGCCGTGCGTGCAGGCCAAGTGGTATACCCGCCCAACAGATGCTGTTCTGGTGGAGGGATATAACCGGTTGCCCCGTTGGCAAGTTCAAGGTTGAAGGTAGCTTTGAGGGGACTTTGGCGTTTGAGTTTGAGCCCCGTGATCCCATACACCTCATTGGGAATCGCAGTGATTCCGAGCTCGCCAATTCGAACAGCCTGCAAAACGACTTCCGCAACAGGGTTAGCGTGAATCCACTCGACTTGCTCAGCGTAGACTTCCGGCCGATTTCTGGGCAATAAATCTCCGCGTCCTGCATTCAACGGACGAGCCCACTGACGACGATCTTTTGTCGGGAGTCGCAGACCAATATTCAAGCGTTTTTCGGCCATTGCCAGCTGATGATCTGCCTGATATTCAATCGACTTCAGAGCCTCCAGCACTCGAGTCGCAACACGATCAGAATACTGCTGCCGGCTGATTGACTGACGTGGTTGACTATAGTCCATCCAATGCAAATCACCGCTGGTCCCCTGTGACATGATGCCAACAAAGCCGGGTAACTTTTTGTTGAATTTCTTCTCGATCCGCTGCCGCAGCGAACGCGACACCTCTCCAAAATAATCAGCGGAAAAACCTCCTCCGCCAAAGTAGTGCATCGACAGATTGCCCATCACACAAATCGGTGATTCATCCACACTCGAGACAACACTCAACACCGACAGCCATGGATCAATTGGGCCGGCTGGACTTGTGTAGGTTGGATTTTGGTAGCCAGGGTGCATCATCGCACGTACCGTCTGCTGACCAAACGGATCCACGCCCATTTTATCGCTTCGAGTGATCCAGCGGCGACAGTTCGTCAGTTCGCTGCCATCCACAACAGTCCAACCGATCTTGGCTGGCTTTTGATTCCGGTAAGCCTTGATCACCGACTGTGCAATCCTCGCCGGAACGTACTGCACATACGGTTCATCGGCGGGACACCCAAGACACAACATGGCCGCGGGCGCCATGTGTGTATGCGTTGCACTAATCAAAATGCGATCTTTACGCATCCCGGTTTCCTGTGATACCAGATCTTTGACTTTGTCGCACAACCAAGTCGGCAACATGCAGGAATCCACGATCACAATTGCAATCGTTTCGGATCCATCACCAATCACAAGCGCTCGTGCATGCAGCGGATCAACCACACGATTCGCTTTCGCCGGTAGAAAACCGCCGTTTTGAAATGCAGGTAAGGTTTGCGGTGAAATGTCGACAGCAGCAGCACCTGCATGCAGTCCAACTGCATTAGCTGCCTGAAACGTTGCTCCCGTCAGGAGCGTCATGAAACAGCAGCCAAGAATCAAAAAAGATTGCATTTGCGTTTTCACCTATACCCTCTGGTCTTCGCTTACCAAATCTTCCGTATCCCGGCCATTCAATGCGGTAGCGCAATGACAGCTCTACCTTTTCCAAGCACATTCAAGCAAAGCTGTCCTGCTGCTGAACCTTTCCACAAGTGACAGCATACCGAACGAACACAGGACTCGTCGCTCTGACACGCCGCGTTAAATGAACCTCTACAAAGCCTGCCACAATGTCGTCGACCATACTCGAGCCTGTTCGCGCACGAGCTTCATTGCTAGCCTTTTATTGCGAGAGTGCTAGCTGATGCTCAACTCAAGAAACCGAAAAAGAAAATAACAGGCTTTTTGAAACGCCGATTTTTTTCTTGACACCCGAACCAATGCATATACACTTGTCCACCATTCGCTAATTATGGCGAAACGGGGCTAGTCAGCGTTTGACTGGCATCACTTTCATCACACTCTTGGGGCAAAAGAGTTATGAGTAATGCATGGGGTCGTAGTGTTTCGGTTCTCGTTTTCACTGCTGTCTGCGTCATCGCAGCGGCGCAAGAGAAGACACAGGAGGCAAAAGGCAATTCCGAGCGTGGAATTACATCGGAAAGTCGCGAAATGGTGAAAGGCAGGCTACCTCGGTACTTTGCTTCTCTGGTCAACAGCGAGCAAAGGATCGAGATCTACCTAATTCAGTCAAAATTTCGCGGTCAGATTTCTGAACTCAAACAGCAATTGGAGAAGCTTGAAGCAAAGCAAATGCAGGACATTGAAGCGGTGCTGACTGCAGATCAGCGAGACAAGTTATTCGATTTCCGTAACAACTCACGCAAAAAACGAAGTAAAGAACCTGCCTCAAGTGAGCGTCGCAATCCAACCCAACCGGAGAAGGATTCAGCGAATCAAACCTCGAACATGTCCAACAAATAGAGTTTGTTGTGAATACTGAATGAGTCGACACGATCAGAGCAGGTGGTGCGCGGTCCCAACCGCGACACCGCCTGTTTTTTATCAAGCAGTCGTCTCATCCTTGCATTTCATCTTTGCGTTTCTTTGACTGGTCACGTGATCGGTTTCTCAACGTTGCTTCCTGGCAGTAGCATTGCCCTGAACACAATTTGATTTTCATCAACCAGAGAAATCAATTACGTGATCTAATACAAAATATGATTTAGTACAAAGAGGTGCGAAACTCTGGGGATCGCCATGTTTTGCCCCAAACTCTGGACTCTGAAAATCCACCCTCAACCTATCCACCATGAATCACAAGTACCAAACCTCACTTTTATTTCTCACCGTCGCGTGCCTGTTTATCCAGCCATCTTCAAGTTCAGCCGACAACCCTGATTCCGCAACACCTCAACTGAGCTCGTCTCCCAAAATCCAAGTGACAACCACAGACCTCCCCGAACTACCACTTGAACTTACAAGTTTCGGTGGTGCCGTTGCGAACGGAACGTTGTTTATCTACGGCGGACATTCAGGAACGGCACATTCGTACTCCACGGAAGAGCAGTCCGATGAGTTTTGGTCATTGGATTTGCAGGCGCCCCAACAGTGGAAGCAGTTGCCTTCAGGTCCCCGTTTGCAAGGCTTGGTAATGCTGCCTTATAAAAACTCGGTGGTGCGTGTGGGCGGCTTCACTGCTCGCAACGCTGAAGGTGAAGAACACGATCTACACTCCCAAAATCAGGCCAGCCGTTTCGACATGGCCCAAAATCGCTGGGTTGACCTTACCCCACTGCCGGAACCACGTTCGTCGCTGAGCGCTGCGATTGCTGGTGATCAGATTTTTGTCATCGGTGGCTGGGAACTCAAAGGCGAAGAGACAAAGTGGCACAGCACGGCATGGAAATTGAATCTTGCAGATCCAAACGCAGCTTGGCAGGCGCTCGCCAAACCTCCCTTCAAAAGGCGTGCTTTGTTTGCAGCAACTCACAATGGACAAATCCATGTGATCGGTGGCATGAATTCTGAGGGTGGCCCAACCACTCGAACCGATGTTTATGACCCCGAATCAGATAGCTGGTTACAGGGCCCCAAGCTACAAGGCAAACCTCTCACAGGATTCGGCTCGGCCGCTCATTCTCTCGGTGGACATCTCTATGTCAGCACCATCGACGGAAACGTGCAACGACTCAATGAAGCTGAGAAAAAGTGGGATGTGGTCTCCGAGTACGACCCCGCACGATTCTTTCACGTGATGGTGCCGTGGACCGAAACGAAACTGTTACTGGTTGGTGGTGCGAACATGTCTGTAGGCAAGTTCACCGACTTGGACTCAGTGGAAATTGTAAACGAGTAGCCCTGTTTTTCAGAATTTCGTTTGAGTAGAGCTAACCATCACTCATCACCAGTTGTGCGTTCAGTGACCACGCGACTCATTTCCAGCATCCGAGCGATGCTACGGAGCCTGCTTACCAGACTGCGGCATGCAGCCACATGCTCACTCTTTAATTTGTAGACCAACACCTCTGAATACAGGACTTTGTCACTGGACAATTCAATGGCTTCCGCCCACTGCAATGCCTCACCAGGCTGATGCTCATTTTCGAATTGAAGCTCAGCGACTCGTCCCGACCAATTTCCAGCCGAGCTTTCCACGCCCTCAGCACGAACATTAAAAGTACAACAATCGCTTGCCTCTATCTCCACCGCTGCTTCCACCATCAATATCCCAGCTCTATATTCCTCTGCCGTTTCGTAGACTGCCATTAGCATGGTCCCCACCGCTGGAACCTCTGATTTCATCATGGTTCCCCGGCGTGCAGCCGTATGTTTTCCTTTACCGGGATCTGCGTGGTTGCTCGTGGAAACTAACGGCGACGACTGAAAAAACGCAGGCTCAGTCTGTGACCCGATACTCGCGTCACTTCCTTGGTCCCGCGATTGGCCATACATACATAAGTCCTTTCCTAAGGCTTGGAATCGTGGTGACTTCTTGATGAAAAACACCTCATGCTTACTCAGTCGCGTAAGCCTTCCATGGGCTCCGCACAGAAATCGCGAGCATTGCGGATTCACGCAGCCCAAGGATGGGCGCGGCACTCAAACAGAACAATCCTTCGAATGCAATCAGCATCGGGTTGCCAAAATAGCAGCGAGTGTCGTGGCTGCTGTTTCGATTCGATAGATACGTGTGCCCAAGTCGACGGCTTTAAAAGAATGCGAAACAGCCAATTTCACCTCATCATCGGTCCATCCACCTTCGGGGCCGATGGCCACATGAAAAGTCCCTGAGGCTGCGACTTCGCGAGTCAGATGATCCATGGCTGGATGCGCAATCCATCTTGTTCCGGGGCCACATGCTGAAAAAAAATCGTCGGCCCGCACCGGTGCTCTCATGTCCATTAATTGGTTTCGGCCTGACTGTTTACATGCCTCAATCACACCACGACGCAGTTTTGCAAGCAACGCCTCGGTCGGTGGGCGTTGTGTACGCTGGGCAATCAAGGGTGTCAGCGAACGGACCCCCATTTCTGTCAAACGTTCGACCAGTTCTCGGGAGCGATCAGGTTTTGGGAGTGCAATTGCGAGATGGATCTCGCGTTCAGGTTCACGATTGATCACTTGGGCAGGATCGGCCTGACAATGGCACTCTTTGCGGCCCACTTGGACAAAGTGTGCAATCGCCTCGTGTCCACGACCGTCAAATAGCACCAGATCGTCCCCAACCTGAACTCGCATCACGCGACTGGCATGCTGTGCTTCCGCCTCAGGCAGACTGACCAATCCGCCCAAAATGGGTA
>JAAHTH010002787.1_pt1 | contig 10114 bp, 7 predicted proteins | sample 6116091 | NCBI WGS metagenome assembly JAAHTH01 (sample SAMN13939990, study PRJNA603662) | sponge metagenome | isolation source: marine sponge | host: Mycale hentscheli | place: New Zealand | collected 2006
AGGTATTGATAAAAGTTGGACGAATGAATCATTTGTAGAAGTAATAGGTGTTTGACCCCCATAATTATCCCCATTAATAAAATCAAAAAAGTCATCACCCATATCCTCATACGAGGTTCCTGCGGGGTATACTCTTACTTTGAAGTTTGTAAGCTGGGTTTCATATAATGAATTAGTTACTTCAGTATTATAATATGTAGCTAATCCTTCAAATGGTGTGTATGGGTTATCAAGTAAAGATTGAGTAGTTACTGTTAAATTAGAACCACTAAATTCCCCATCATAAAACTCATCTTGGAAAGATTGAGTAATGGTTTGTAGACCCACTACTGTATCGAATGTCTCTAACCAAGATTGAGTAATTGAAGTTTGTCCAAATGATTCTGATCCTGGATTTCCTGTAAAGAAGTTTGTGGTAGTAGGACCATAATAATTAAACCTTTCCATAGTACCACCAGTTCCACCTTCAAATGAATTCATGTTAAGTGAAGCACTTACTTGAATGTCTTCAAAGTAAAATGGTGAATTAAACCCTTGTTGAGGAGTACCTTGATCAACACTTCCGGTCTCAGGAGTAAAAGCTACAGGTGTATCTTTTGTTATACTTGGTGGGGAAAATCTATTCCGCTCAAGCATATGTTGTTTAATTACTATTCCAGTAGATACACTAGTACGCGCGGGTACATAAGCTTTTATCGCCTTAAATAAAGAAGCATCTACATATTTTATTAATCGAATATAATCATAAATATTTCCTTCAGTATATTTCTGGAAGAAATACTCTGCAGATTCTCTTAATTTAGGATAGTAATCTAATGATTCAGAAGTAAATCTAGGATCAGCTAATGCATCACTAACTACCCCAAACCCAAAAGCTTGAATTACATCATCATTTAGATTATCTTGTGGTGAGAATGCAACTTCTAAAGACGTAATATCTTCAGTGTAACTTCTACTAACTTCATAATCTTGTTCTATGCTAATTTGATTAGATAAAACATTACCATAATCCTCAGCATCGTCAATTTGTATTTTATTTGAAATTCTATTTCTAATTCCTATTGCAGGTTGATCTAAGAAATATACTTCTTTATTTGGTTTACTATATGTTCTGGTTGTTGTATTATCATAATATTGAATGTGATAATTACTTGAGGTTTCACCTAATGAAATATTGAAAAATGATGCTGTTATCAAATTAGGTGCCATAGCTGACACTGCAGGATGCGATGATACTAAAGATTCTGTGTATGAAGAACTTACTGATGATGAAAATTTAGATTCTAATTCATTCCCCAAAGGAGCTCTAAAACATACTATATCAAATGAACTACCAGATCCAGAAATTGTATTTCCTTCAATACTTTCAGGATTCATTACGAAATCATTAAATACAGCTTCACTTATTTCATTAGAATAATATCTAAATTCTTGAAAGGAACCAGAAAACATCTTTCCAGGTTCATTTAAAGTATGAGGTCCAACACTTGAACCACTAACAAATCCCCCAATGTAAACACCATCATCTGATGTAAATCCATGATTTTTCCAAGATTGATTTATTGAAGAGGAGATTGAACCTGAAGCTACAATTGATGCACTTCCTTCAAATCCTATTGAATTACCATCATTTCCATTATATATTTTATTTTTAGCATATAATGTATATGTTGGATTTCCAAAATCTACTTTTTCATGGTGTACATCTTTTTGCAACATAACACTCCACCACCCTTTATCAAAGAATGGAAGATAAATATCATCCGATACTACAGTTCCTCCTTCAGAAGTAGATCCTGATATGTAAAATCTCATAATACCCCAATCTTTGTAGGTATCATCATTTGAGCCTGAGTATGATCCTGTTGCAGATCCTGTATAGAATAAAGCAATACCCCAATCAAAATCTGTTGATGTTGGGTCCCCATCTGATTTTTTAACAGCTAAAGATTGTGTAAAAAATTCACCTGCATACGAGGATGATGGGTATCCTGTTGTTTTAAATCTAAATTGAACACTATCAGGGGTAATTATTTGTGTATCAACTATCTGGTTTCTTAAAAGTGGTTGCCAAGGTATAACTGCAGAAGCACTTGCTACGTTTTGATTAGCTACAGGAGTAAAGGCATAACTATACCTATTATACCAGTAATCGTAATCATCACTGTTATCTTTGTTTTTACCTCCAAATTCATTTATTCTTAATATAGAATCAGGAATACCCCAAATATTAATTAATTGGCGTAAACCCGAAACTGTTCCTTTCTTTTTAACAAGATAAGCCATATTGTGGTAAAGTCGTTTGTAAATTTCTTTACTAACTTTATCAATAACACCTCTCCTTCACCTCTCCCCTGAACGCTCAACCACTAATAAGAATAAACTAACAGACCCCCAATAATTTACTACTGTGTCATTATTAATAGCTATGTAATTGTCAACTACGTCATTTCCAGTGGGAGGGACATAGAAGCCATCTTCTTCTCCTGTTAAACCAATATAATTATTTTGGTTATTGAAATTATTTCCAAATCCTTCATAACCTAAAGATTTAATAGCATCTTCAGATAATTTTAAAGGAATACCCTTATCTAAGGTATTTGTTGTATTTCTAACTTCAGAAACTGCTTTTGTGTATAACCATATTTCATCAAAATGTTGCCCAACCATATTTGAAAATTCAATATAGTTGTTATTATCTTGATTATCTCTAATAAATTCTGGTATAGTATAATATAGCCAATTTTGGTTATTATTATCATAAAATGAAGCACTTAATAAAATACCTCCATAATTAGCTTCTATCTCAACATCACTACCTAACCATTCAAATACTTCAGTACTTTCTACATTTTGAAGTTCATATGGGAAATTAGACCCTGATGATTTTGGATAAGCTGATGATCCAGATTCGTAGTATAAATAATATTCATACCCATCAAAGTTTTTAATAATATTAGTAATATTACTATCAGCTATGGCTAAACTTGAAGATACTTGAGAAGAACTACTAGTTGAGCCTGTGATTGAAGAATTAATAGTATTAATTTCATCTTGATAAGACTGTATTTGGGTTACTTTCTCATAGAAATTTTCTATTCTTTTTTTAGCAGAGGAGAAATTAACAAATTCATTAAAAGTATCAAATGAATAATTTGGTGTTATTTTAACACCCTTTTGATTTAATATATTTTCTAAATTATCCCTTGAGGATGTTGTTGTAGCATCTAATAATTCTGATTGAGATTTTAATTCGGTTGAATTATTTACAAAATCTTTTATTTCTAAATTATAGTTTGGACCTTTTAAATAAGTAACATCATCTAATCCTAAACTTGTATCATTATAAAATTTAACCTCATATGCTTGAGACTCTGCTACTTTAGTAGCTACATAAACTTCATCTTTTAAAGAAAAAGAAGATGGTAAAGCATCATATAATTTTATTAATATTGAAGATTGTTCTTTTGACGTATCTAATAAAATATTAATACCTATGTTGTAATTATTTCCTTCAGATGATATATAAAATTCATCAAAATAATTAGCATCCTCAAGTTTTGATTTTAGATCGTTGAAAGATAATTCTAAATCCTCATTAGATATAAAATTAGAATTTAATCTTATTTCAGTTCTATCTGATGATATTTCTGAGATATATAGTAAGTTTGTTGGTGAAGATGTTAATTCATAATTGACAAAATTATAAACAGCATATAAATCCCCATTATCATATCCTCTCTTAAATACATCACTTGAAGGATCTATTTGTAAAGTATCAGTATTATTTATTCCTGAAGTATCTGAATTTTGGGTAATTGTCCAATCATTATAATCGTATACTGAGTCTAATAAAGAAGTATTAGAGTCATAAATAAAAAGTTCTACTACATTTTCATCAGGTGAAAAAGAACTAACTATTTCTTCACTTGGTATAATAGTTTGGTCAGATAATTCAAACCCATCATTAAATAATTGAGATGGGTTAATTTGGTTTATTGATGATGAAATGTTTAATTCCATATTAATTTTTTATTTATTTATTTTTATCTGATGCTTGTTTAATCATCTTTTCAAACGCCTCAGGATCTTGAGTTATTTGATCAACAATACTTGTAGCATTATTTTGTCTTAATTCTAAATTTTCCTCTCTCAATTCTGCAATTTCATCTAATAGTGCTTGAATTTCTGCTGCAATTAAATCAGCGCCAGCATATTCTCCACTAGTTTTAGCTAAAAATTCATGTGATTCTAAATCTCCTAATTTAGGAATATCATAAAAGAATTTATCGTATAATAACCAAAAGTCTTTTAAGGTAGCCAAATCTAAATCAAAGAAAACTGGATCTGGTGTTGTTGATAATTGGGTAAAATTGGTATCTACTGTTTCATTAAACTTATCCTTATCAAATACTTGCCTATTTAAATTGGCAAATTGTCTTTCACTTTGAGACTTAACAACAGGTATTAATTCCTCCGGTGGAGGAATTGGTAACTTTTTATTAGGTAAGTTAATTTTTCTCTCCTTAATTTTGAATTTTCTTTCCTCTTGAAATTCTTTATTATATTTATTTTTATCTATCATTACCCCTTAGCTACTTTAAATAATATATTTTCATCAAATACTTTTGTTGTATTATCTAATTTAGTTTTTACTAAGACTGTGTAGTATCTTTCAGGTTCTAAACCATTCATATAAATATCGAAGTAACTTGAAGTTTCATCTGAGCTAATTTTAGTAAAAGATGAGTCAAAATTGATTACAAATTCATTAGTTTCTGTATCTTTTATAGCATATTGTGATACATTTTCTGGTAAGTAATAATTTTGAGTATAATATGAAGCTGTAATAAATTGTCTATCTGGGTATTTTGGTATAGCTGATAATCTGAATCTAGCTATACTTTCTGAGTAATAAACCCCAGTATTATTATATATGTTAATGAAACTTTCAGCTTGAGATAATACAGTATTTGTTGATGATCCTGTATTGAATGATGAATCATCCCATCTAAATTCTAATTGAGGGGGATATATAGTATTAGTATCTATGCTAAAATATCTAAATGTATGTGAGTTGTTATTAGAGACATTAAATTCATCAGTTGAATCTTGTTTTATAATAAACCCATCATTTGGAAAACCATTTCCAGAGTCTAATGAATTACTATACCAAGTATTAACTGTATTTGTAACATCTATATTAATATCAATTGAATCGCTATAATTAAAAGATTGTGTATGGACCACATCTAATCCTAGATTTGAACCCGTATACCAAGTACCCCCACCTATTGAACTAGAGAAAGAGGCAGTTGCATAAGCTCCAAATGAAGATGTACCCCATTGGTTTGAATCTTCATAAGTTTGCCATTTCCAACTTACACCATTTGTTGTAGCAGGTAAATCCCTAAAATGGCCAGTTCCCATATTCCAACTTCCAGATACATGATATACATTTAATTTAGTATCTTTATTTAAACCTGTAACCACTGCAGCGTAGTTATTTAGAAATGTTTTATAAGATGAACCTGATATTTTATTAGTTATAATATCTGAAATTTCATTAGATGAAAATTCAATTAGGTATCTACTAATTTGAGGATCCCCTAAGTACATATAAGTAGAAGCTTCTAGGATTTGATCTAATCCAGTATTCATATTTACATTCTCAGTGTAAATTGAAGCATCTTTTGTTGGGAATATTTTATATATGGCCATGGTTTTATTTTATTATAATGGTACTACTCTACCTTTAATATCTGTGTTTGGAAATTTAACTTCAAAAATCATAGGATCTAAAGATGGATAAACTACACTTTTTATTGTTGCTCCTGGTATATCATATGCATATGAACTATATCCATAATTTTCTCCTACTTTATTTGTAATTCTAACATCCTGTACTGTTTGAACACCTTCTACTTTATCTAATAAGATTGATAGATTTTTTAACATTATAGGTTGATTAATCTGCCATTTATCAATATTAAAAAAATCTTTAAGTGAACTTATACATTTAGCTATTACTTCATTATTGTTAAAATTAGGTAAAACTATAATATCAAATTCAATACCTATATTAACAACAAATGCATCTTTTATTTTAATAGAATCATTAATCATTCTATATTCTGCTAAGTATGTTGAAAGGTTTTTCTTTAATGAAGTTGATGCTGTTCTTAGATTTTTATTTATATCATATGACAGGACATATAAATCTAAAATAGTTGGCAATTCACCTGGTTGATATTCTGCAATCTTAACAGGAGCGGCAAAAGCTTTAGCTATTACTCCTAAATTAGAAGGCATTGATAATGCTCTAATTAAATAATCTTGTGGGGTAACTGTTCTTAATTGGTTTTGAAAATTACCTAATGCGTTTTGTCTCAATTCTTCTATTGTATCCCCATCTTGACCACCATCAGCAGCTAATGGATTATTGGATGCTATAGAGTTAAATGTAGTATTAGCTAATGTTGTATTTAAAGTATTAGAGTTTACAAAAGTAACATTTGAAGTATCTACTATAGTCATTGCTCCTGACTCAACATTTGCATTAACTCCACCCCCTGTTAAATATCTAACAGTTAGTGTTGTATTTGAAGGAGCAATACCATAAGTATCTGTAAATACAAAATTCACAGGTGAAAATGCTGTTGTTAATTGAGTTCTTTCAAAAGGTAAACCTGAACCTACATTATCTGGGTTTGGTACTATTTCTTCTGTAGTGTCTCCTGTTGAACCTGCTCCAAATTGTAATTGTAAAGATCCTGTATTTAAAAATCTTGTAGCAAATCTTCTTTGTACTTGTTTTAATTGTAATAAATAAGGTACTTCTGCATCTGCTGTAGTATTAGGATCATTAGTATTAGTATTTCTTATAGTATCAAATACAGCATCTTGAGCTAAATTTGGCACTTCATACCACTCATTACCATCACTATCAAAAACATCTAAAATTCCTATAATATTACCTATGTTTATATTTCTCTTATCAAACTTAACTCCATTTCCAAACGTAAATGTAGCAGTATTAATAGTTGCTGATATTGATTTTCTTGTTTTCTTTAATAAGAATGATGTTGGTTCATTTCCTGAGATTTCATATATTGTAACTTCTGTTGGATCTAATGAACTTGAGGCAGAAAAATCAATTACATCTTCAATTAAAAATTGAATATTTGTATTATTAGATGAAATTTGGGTGTTTTCAGGAATTTTAAGACAATAATCAAAATCGGGAACCTGAGAAGATCCTGAAGATTTTGCTGGTAAGGTTTGATAAAAATCAATATTAACATTAGCTGCAGTAGTAACTTTAGGAGTGTATCCTAACATATATGACAAATTAAATAGATTTGGTGTTTGCCTTGCATACTGTATGAAAGTTTCCTGTATTTGATTGTCAAGATAAAATGATAAAACATCACCCACATAAGAAGCCATTTCCATGAATAACATTCCAGTAGATGTATTTGAAAAATCATTGTAGGTATTAGGAAAATATGTTTTAGAATACTCTATTAAAGCACTCCTAAAATAATTAAAATCTCTATTAATATATTTTATATCTCTCTTTAAATTAGCCATTATTGTAATAATATATTTACGTTATCTTCAATTCCAAATGGTAAAATCTCATATGAAAGTATAAAATTTATTTCATTCATATCAGGTTTATTTTGGAATTCAATATTTTTAACATTTACTGATGGGAAGTATGTTGTTATTTCTTCTTGGATTATTTGTTCCAGATCTTCTAATGTTGAATCTTCTACATTTTCGAATAATAATGTCCTTAAATCACCCCCAAAGTAAGGATTAAATACCCTTTCACCTCTATTAGTCAATAAATAATTAATAAGATTTGCTTGAATTTGATCTTTTGTTTGATATGTAGGTTTAAATACAGCATTTCCATTTAGAGGAAAACCAAAACCTACAGCTTTTCGAGCTTCAGTATCAATTGGGAATTTATTTGCAATTATTCTAGCCATTATTTAGTATTCATTAAGCTTGTAATTTGATCTATACTTACACTACCCCCACCTAAACTTCCATTTACTGGATCTGATGATTGTGGTCTAAAAGCTTGTGCATTATTAGATGAAAAATTTAAAGTAGTTCCATTTAAAGCTTCCTCATATTTTTTTCTTTTATCTTCTAAAGATAAAGAAGGTGATGGTGAAGAATTAATACTACTATAATCTATAGGATTACCTATATTAGATTTATTTTCAGTAATTTGAGAGGTATTAGTTTGTGACTTAAATGCTTCAAATAAGATATCTTTTAATTCTTCTTGAATTGCTTCTTTTACTGCAGACTTTACTATTTTTTTGAATTCTGATGATTTCATATCACTTTTGTTATAAATATTAGTTTAAATTATTTTTACTATAAATTAAGATTTTTCTTTACACCTTCCAAAATATACTTAAAAACTATAATTTTCTTGGAGTGGGTGGTGTTGGAGAAATTAATTTTGGTTTTGATTTTCTTATTGGGTTGTATAATATTGGATTTTTTAGAAGATAATTATCGATTCTAAATTTAACTTCATCTATTAATACACTTACTGATGAGCTATATGAGTAGCCATTATTGGGGAGGTTGTATAGTATTGTTTTATTTTGTGTGTTTTGAGCTAGTATCCTTCATGAATCAAATGAAAATTCATTTTTAGGATCATATTGTATAATTAACCTAAATCCTTTATAAAATAGAGGATTACTTGAATTAGCACCTAATTGAGATAATAAATCATCATTTGAAGTTGTATTAACATTTGAAAAATTTAAATCATCAACAGTTAATATTTGAAAAACCCATATATTCCCATTTATATCTGTTGAAGGTGTGGGTGTTAAAGGAGGTACACCTTCAGGTTTAATTTGTGGAAATTTAACATCTTCTTTTAATATCCACTCTCCATTACTGTTTGATAATTGTCCAGAATTTAACAATGCATTTGTTATATCTTCTTGAGTAAGTCCTTCTTTAACCACACAAGCATTTATAGCTATGTCTAATTGGTTTAATTTTGTTATTATTTGGTCAATTATAGGAACAATAGGAGATAATATTTGAGGAATCATCTTTACAGTACCTTTACCAGATTTTAACAATCCACTTATAATATCTAAAGCATCAGCTAAAGTATTTGTTACGGTTAATGGTGAAAAAGGTGGTAAAGGGATTGGGAGCAATTTAATTACTTTAAATCCTATATTTAAACCTGTTATAATTCCATCTAAGGTTTGACCTGTTTTTAATATACTATTTAATACACCTTGTACTGTAGTTAATGTTGTAATAAGTTGATTTTTTTGAGCAATTGCTCTTTGTAATTCTTCTTTAGGAGGACAAACATCACCCTCAAATTTTTCTAATAAATTATCAGCTACATCTTCTACCTTTAATATAGATTTAAGAGCATTTTGACCTAAAGATGTTACTATTTTTGAAAGCATTATTTAGATTTAGTTATTTTTGATTTATATTTTTCAATCTTTGAAATCATTTTTTGAGCTCTAGCTGCCATTTGTGTAGCAGAAGCATTATGAGCTCCTGAGGGGGTAAAAGGTGCTATCATTATAGGGGCAGCACCTAAAATATTCCCAAGAGCTGTTATTTGAGTTAAAAGTTGTTCTAAATCTTTTAAAAATGTATCACCTAAAATAAATGACTCTTTAGCATTTTTATCACCTAATAATACTTCATTAGATTGAACTACGGTTTTTGGTGAGTCTATATTAATGTTATTTATAGAATTTAAATTTATACTATCTTTAGATGAAAATAATATTGAGTCTGTTTTAGAATTAAATAATAATCTACCTGAGTTTAGGATTATTTGCTCTCCTGAGAATTTGGGAGGTTCTGTAGGAGCTTCTTCATATGAATTATAACTCTTACTAGATACTTCAATTGGGATTTCTTGAGTTGAAGTTACATATATTGAAGATAAATCTTTATTAATATCTTCTACTTGAGGTACCCAAGGATCATTTCCATCTTCATGTTGACCATTTCTTATAATAGTTAAAGGATCACCATTTTCTCCAGTATTTGACCAAGGATTTGAAATTTCACTATCGTTAACTGTAGA
>JAAHTH010003752.1_pt1 | contig 10114 bp, 14 predicted proteins | sample 6116091 | NCBI WGS metagenome assembly JAAHTH01 (sample SAMN13939990, study PRJNA603662) | sponge metagenome | isolation source: marine sponge | host: Mycale hentscheli | place: New Zealand | collected 2006
TCACGAATGTAGATATCTGCGTCGATGATAGCAATCTGATCGAAGGTACCAAAGTGATCAAATGCGTTTTCTTTTTCGTAGATTGGTAAAAACCCACCGTGCTTTTCATACGACTCAACACTACGGTTGGTCGCAAAGACGTCAGGTTTAATACGGAGGATCGGAGTCCTCTGGACAATCTGAGTTATGTTATGTTTTTCACAATATCGAGTTACGGAAGAGATACAGTGTTCGTATAGTTTTGAGGGGTTGCCTACTGCAACTTGGTATATCAATCTTTTCATTATTATATTATACTTCAGGTTCTCCTAAAAGGCAAGTGGTTATTTTCTATTACTTATTTCTTACTCGATGCGGGTTTATGTCCACTACCGACATACAGACCAAACCATGCTGCACCCGCACCTACTATTGTAGATATAAATGCTGCTTGGGCGTTGGTTGGGTCAGGTTGTGCCATGAACCATTGAGTTGACTCCCAAAAAACATACCCATAACAAACCATGAGTAGTCTTGGAATCAAACGCAGGGTATCCATCAAACCTGCTGTTTGGTTGTACCAAGTTTTACTTTGGTCAAATCCTTGTATAGTTAGGAAGTCAGACTTATCAACCTCGTAAGTCTTCTCCGTAACCAATACCTGATTGTCACTCATCACTCTCTCCTTTTCTATTCAGTTCGTCTATTTCTTGCTGGGTCATTCCAGCAAGTTCTTTAGCACGAACACCCTTACACATTTCTCTCACTTCTGCAAAATTGTCACCCAGTTCAAGTTCACGGTATCTTGCGCAAACCTTTAACATTTCTAACTGCTGTTTCAGTTGTTCATTTCGAATGAACGCTGCACGGTATTCCTTAGTGCACGTAGTAGCAAGGGGGATGTTAATCCTTAACCCAAAACGGTATCCATCCGAGTTCCTACGACTTTCTGATGGGGGATAGTTCCCGTAACCACTTGCTGACCAGTCTTCTCCAGCATTTGTATTGTACTCACCATACGGTTCAATGTATGGACCATTACAATGCCCACTGCTACCCAAATAACTTTGTCCATATGCAATCATAGGAACTGCCATCAGTACTACTACCAGTAATATTTTCATCAGTATCCCCCGTTCAACACACGTTCAACTTCTTTAATATCGTACTTAAACTGATTGATAGAATCACTGAGTTTATAGTATGACTGTTCTAATGCTCTGAACTCTGCTTCACTTGCAGTCCTGCTTAGAGCATTACTCAAGGCATTTGCCTTCTCTCTTAACTGCAACAACTCTGTTCTAAGTTCGGAGAAAGAAAGAACAAACTCTTCTCGTCCCATCGTATAGTTCTGATTTAAGTTCTTTATTTCTGTTGAGAACTTATCATCAATAGAGTTTACTTGACTACTGATTCGTGCTATGTCTATCGTAGCACCATTAAGTTCATTACTCATTTTAGCAAACACATTAAATGCTGCATACATAGAACCGATAAATGCGAGTCCAATCGGAACAATCGTTATTAGTTTTTTGAAGTCAATAGATCCCATTCCCGTCTCCTTGACATAACAAATACATTACATAGATTCGAGTCGCGTCATTAGTCTTTCTGCTCTATCGCCAACCTGACGATACCATTTACTGTCTCTTCCTTCTACTGCTGCTGTCGCCCAGTCTTCGTCGTCTATCGCACTATTCATGTTTCTAAACTTTGAAAGGGTAGGACGACCCATATTGAACATCATGTTCGCAAGGATCTCTTGCACTTCATCAGGAAACGAGTTCCATTGCGGGTATAATACTTCACATTCGTCAAGTGCGGTGCTCACGTCTTGTACAAGGCATTCGTTTACACGATCTTCAGAGACTGGAGTACCTGTTCCAAGTCCAGACTCTGGGTCACTATCAAGTACAAGGTGACCAACACCGAAGGTCGGATGACCCTCGGTGTCAATGTAGATTTCGTGAACTACACCTTCGTCAATTTTCAATTGAGCATATAAATTATCTTTATTCATGATTATCCGTTGCCGGCATTACCGTCTTTGCTGTCTGTAGAATCATCACCACTGCTCATTTCCCAATACTTGATCGGCGAGTACTTCGTCATCCAAGCAGCAGCAAGTTGCGCAGGTGTGATAGGTTTCAGGTAGTAGTTAATCGGAACACCCTGAATGCTGTCGTTCGCGCGAGTGACATAGTCGTCAAATGCGGTCATGAGAGAATTCATGTCGATTACTTTGTTATTGTTATCGTCGATCTCACCGAGGCTCGAAACGACGGACGTCAAGTAGTTACTATTGAGCGACATAAACTCGGCACCAGAACGCGCACTGGAAGCACCCGCACTCATGTTGTTTACAGAACTATCGGTCGCACCTTGGATAGCACCAAGTTGACTCATTACTTCTTTCGGGTCAGGGGCGAGAGTTTTGACAGTCGTCTTAATGTTGTTGCTCTTCAGCGAGGGGATAATACCCATCGTGACAAGAGAGCAATGCGTTTGAATGTCTGAACGACTCAGCATCTCTTTGACACTGTTGCTCCAGTTTGCGTCAACGCCAAACTTACCGGACTTCTTGGCAAACCAACCGCCAATCTCGAAGTCGACATTTGACTTTGTTGCAGCAGATCCAGAGGACTGTGAAGAGTCGCTGGTTTCAACTTTCAGAAGATGCACCATACCAACAAAGGAAGAACCAAAGGTCGCTCCGCTGATGAGTTGCATTCCGATAGTGTCTTGATCTTTGAGTGCTGACTCGAGAGACTTCTCATCGTTCGTTTCGATTAATGATGCACCCTTGCCTGCTTTTTTATTCTTGACCAAGGAGTTCCAAGCACGGATCGCTTTGTCTGGGTCGAGGATGAAGGGAGCAAACATGTTGGCAGACTTGTGAGTCGCAGCAGCAGTGATGAGGATTGTTCCTTCAATTTTGTGCTGAGTAGTTTGCGCAAGTGCAGCTGCATTTACAGCGGATGATGTTTCCGCTCCGATTGTTGGACCAAAGACCATTGACAAATGGGCACTGGCAGCAACTGCGAGTGAGGAAGCATGTGCGCTGGTATTATCTTTTTCTGATTCGTTACGGATATATTGAGCATTGACGTTGAAACTGTCTGCAGCAATATTCATTGCTTTCAGGTCAGACTTGTTCCAGTCCATCGGACTCTCAACGTGTGCTTCGATGACTCCACCAAGTTTCGCCTTTTGTGCGGAGATCTTTGGCATTTGAGTAGTAACAGTAGAGGCATACTTTGCAGCGGATTTCGCCATATCTGTCTTTGCTTTCTCGATACTCTTTTGCAGAGGTTCGAGATCTTTTGAAGACGCACCCATATTGATCATCTCTTGCAGAGTCTGATCTAGTGATCGTTTCGTCTCTATAAGTATATTGAGAGCATCCTGATCAGCATCGATTGGTGCTTGTAGTGCGCTGACTTCTTCAAGAATCGTAATCTTGTCAATGTCAGCAATATTCCCGAGTACAAGACTTGGGGAATAGGGTATGGTAGTGGGCATAAGTTCTCTCTTCTTTTGTGATTCAGTATCACTATTTATAGAAAAGAGACTCTCAAACTTAAGTTTTTATTGTATTACTCAGTCCTGATCCTTTCTTAATACTCTTAAGATGATCTTGCCAGCCCTGTGAAGTTCTACTTAGATTACTCCCTACCTGAGAGACAGTATGAGGAACAGCAAGGACTTGAGTCCATTCACCGCTCTCTACCATCTTTTCTTTCTCAGATATTGAAATAAGTTTTGTAACAGTTTCACCTGTTTTGTTATTCTTTAAGTCATATGTAGGCATAAGTTCCTCAGGGTATTATTCCCCCTGCGTCATTGAAATTCATTCTACCTTATTTTGGGTAAAAAGGCAAGCACTATTTTATCAGTCCTGGCCATGCTTCGTCAACAAGTTCTCGGTCAAGAGTTGTCTTATGTTTTTTGTCTGTCATGTCAGCAACTATGATAGCATCTTTCTCTGGAAGTACTTCAAGAAGACCGATCCATTTCATCTCGCGTTTGAGGTCGTTTAGTTTCTCTGCTTGCATACCTTTAATGAAATAAGATAACTGCATATGAACTTTGTTCCAAGAAGTCGCTGAAGTTGGTCCAGCAGGCGTGAAGGGTGGTCGACCCTCAGGTAAAGCAAACTGAATGGCAGGATCAAATACACAACGAACCCAATCCAGATAAGAGGATTGTTTCATAGCATATGCCCTCATCATTTTGATCTTTTGTTCTCGTGTATCACAGTTATCTACTTCTTCACAGATTTCAGATAAGTCTCTTGGTCGTCGTTTCGTTTCTTGGTTGATCATAATTTAACTCCTTTCAAATGTTTCCTATGTATCTTACAATTAATAATGCCATTGATGTAATCGTCCCTTATGAGGACGTCTCTATTAAACTGTTCCTTTGCTTCCAGATAACTCAGGTCGCCTTTGCTTTTACCAAAGGTCAATATCTCCCTCGTATAAGCGTCTCTATTGCCCGAGGCAACGTTCTCCATGATAGTGGGGGAACTGCTATAGTACTCTCGCCAGTCGCTCTCTACGACCGTTCGAGAGCGTCTCTTGCGGGTCTTAGTGATGGGTAGAATCTTCGGTTTGGTGAACTGCTTCTTACCGATATATTTCATACCAGTATTAGTTTCACTTATCATATAGATAAAACCCATAAATCCTTCTGATCTTATGTTTTCATAGTCAGATTCGGTGAAATGGGATCCTTTATACATCCATCCAGTTTTTTTACTCATATTATAGATAGTCTTTTAAAATGTCCCTCTAAATCCAAACGTGATTCTGTTCTGTTCTCTTCCTTCATCACCGAACGCGAATCCTCTTGTGGTCGTTCCCATCGTTGCTTCGAAATCTAATGAGCGACCCTTAGAGTCCTCAGGCATGAGACTGAACTTCCTACCAAAGTCGATCGATTGATAGTTGTCCGTAAACTTCGCTTCCCATATCCAACGGAACTCATAGTTCTCATGGAGATACCAAGCAATGAGAGCAACAGCAGTGACACCTGCAACTATGATGAGTGCGTCTGTCGCATCATCGCTACTACTTTTAGGTGGAGGTAACTGCGTTGATTGTGCACCGCAGAACTTAACATTCCTGCCATTACCTGTACCAACCGCACCTGCTGCACAAGCAGCATCACCAAGTGCCTTTGCGTCGGGCGACCTTGATTCTTTATGATACTCTGATGCGATGACAGGAAGTCCAGTCTGCGCCATTGCGTCTTTGACCATTGCAGCAATCTCTGCTGCTGACTTATTGAATCCTGTCTGGAGGAATACGTAATCTGCATTAGCATAGTATTCTTTTTTGACACCCGGACTTAAATGCACACCGACAGGTTTGTTAGTTTTACTCTTGAGATATATGACAAGAGCATTAACAGTTTCAGCAGACCAATATTCGTCACACTCTAAACAAGCGACGTATCCCGTAACCAAATAGTCAAAGCGATCGACCATATCTTCAAAATGTTCTTTTTGCTTTGTTAGGTTTTGTCCAGTAATACTTGGACTATCATCTGGAGTCAACCAAAGGACAGGTTTTAATCCCACACCATTAAGATCACTGAGGAGAGAAGTCCAGTTGTCATCTTGCCAATCATTGGGGTCGATATATTGCTCATCTCTGGTAGTTCCTTTATCTCCATCATTACGAGTGTAGAGATAAACGTGAGTGTTACCCTGCGCCACCATGTTCTGCACATAGTTCGGGCGATTTGCCTTTGGACTAAAATAGTTCAGACTCATTAGGTAATCATCTGCCATCAAAAAACTTGCATTCGACCCATGAAGAGAATAGTTCTCATCGTAGTCAAAGGCATTCGCTGTACCGCCAGTACTCAGATACATCATCATTGCAAAGGCAGTCATCATTTTTTTCATAGGTTACTCCGCTACTACATCACTCCCGCACATTGGACAATATGCTGGTAACTCTGGGTGTTCACTATCTACTACATAAACTTCACAATAAGAGTCGCAAACTGAACATCTTATTTCAAATGTTATACTATCATCATCATCATGCATGTGCCACCGTCCCCCAGACGTCTTTCCAATCACCACTCAGTGCGCCACGAGCATAGTCGGTCGCGCGATTCTCAAAAAAGTTAGTATGAGTTGGTGCGTTAATCATATGTTCTACCCACAACAGCGGGTTACGTTTTACTTTAAATATACCCTTTAGTCCAAGACTAATCAAACGTCGATCAGCGATGTACCGAATGTATTGCTTAACATCTTCCTTAGTCAAATCTTCCATCGGACCAATAGCAAAAGCAAGGTCGATAAACTTATCTTCAAGGTCAACCATTTTGGTCGCTATAGTATAGATATTAGATTTTAAATCGTCGTTCCACAACTCAAGGTTTTCTTCAACGTAAGTACGAAACAGTTTAATCATAGACTCAGCATGCATCGTCTCGTCGACAATAGACCAAGTAACAATCTGTCCCATACCCTTCATCTTACCATGTCGTGGAAAGTTCAGTAGCATAATGAATGAACTGAACAGTTGCATTCCTTCTGTGAATGCAGAGAATGCTGCAATGTTAGTTGCGATAGATTCTGGTGAACCGTTATTACCCGAGAGGTCGAGGAAGTACTCGTGCTTCTCTCGCATTGCTTCGTACTCAAGGAACTCGTTGTACGTAGACTCTGGCATACCCAGCGTCTCGATTAGATGAGAGTATGCTGCAACGTGTAATGCTTCTCGTGCTGCAAATCCACATAACATCATCCGTACTTCGGGTTGCTTGAAGTAAGGCAAGTAGTTGTTTACATAACCACCCGCAACGTCAATGTCGCCCTGAGTAAAGAATCTAAAAATATTCGTGAGGAATGCTTTCTCCTCTAAGGACAACTTGCGTTGCCAATCTTTTACGTCTTCTGCCATAACAACTTCTGTGTGCAACCAATGTGATTGCTCATGTTTTAACCAAGCTTCATACGCCCATGGATACTGGAACGGTTTGAATGAATCTCTCTCGTCGGTTAATTTAAGTTGCATTATTTCTCCTTATCCTTCGCATGCTATGCATACTTCGTCGTTTACGATTGCAGACATATCTATCTCTTTAATAACTTGCCTCTCTATTCGGGCACTCACCTTGTCTGCCTTTCCCAGTTTCTCTGAACGGCAATAATATAAAGTCTTCAAACCTTGCTTCCAAGCGAGGAAGTGAATGGCATGAAGATAAACAATATTGACATCTGGTCTAAAGAACAAATTTAGGGATTGTCCCTGATCTACGTACTGTTGTCGATCAGCAGCATGTTCAATAACCCAACGCTGATCTATTTCCATTGCTGTCTTGAATACGTCCTTCTCGTCTTCAGAGAGGAACCGTAAGTGCTGACAGGAACCGTCATTAGCAATAATGCCTGACCAAATCTCGTCGTAGTCTACCTTGGTTTCTCCTGCTTCGATCTTACCTTTGATGAGCGCGTCAAGATATTTGTTTTTATTAAGGTGTGCACCCGACAACGTGTCCTGACGGTAAGCATTTGCACGAAACGGTTCGATGCTAGGCGAAGTGTTACCCATGATAATACTACTACTTGCATTAGGAGCGATAGCCATGACATGACTAAACCGTTTTCCTGTGCCTGTTGCATCAGGTGCGACTCCACGATCCTTACCAAGTTGTAAGTTTGCTTCATCCAACTTTGTCCTTATGTGACGGAAAATTCTGTTGTTCGTTGCCTTTGCCATCGCACATTCCCACGGAAGGTTTTTCTTCTGTAGGTATGCGTGGAATCCAAGAGCACCGATCCCGATCGATCTTTCTCGATGTGCGGAGAACTTGGCGCGGGATACTTCGTCTGGGGCATTGTCAATAAAGAATTGAAGAACGTTGTCCAACATCTCTGCCATATCTCGTAGGAATAGTTCACTACGCGACCATGAGTCAAAGTACTCGATGTTAACAGAAGAGAGACAGCATACAGCGGTACGTTCTTCGTTTGTTGGTAGAATAATTTCAGAACATAAGTTGGACTGATGAATCTTAAGTCCTTGGTCTTTTAAAAACTGAGGCAAGTTACGATTGCTTGTATCAATAAAATGTAGGTAAGGTTCACCAGTCTCCATTCGGAGTTCAAGGATCTTTTGCCACAGTGCTTTTGCTGAGACAGTTTCACGAATCTCCCCAGAGTGTGGATCAGTCAAGTTCCACCCATCGTCCGCATCAGAGTCTATCATACACCGCTCAACTAACTCCATGAAACGATCAGAGATATTAATACCGTGGTGAAGGTTTAAACAACGGACATTAGGATCGCCCGTAGGTTTGCGCATCTCGAGGAACATCGTGATGTCCGGATGAGAGATGTCGAGGTATGCAGCATAGGATCCTCTTCTCGTTTTACCCTGACGGTAAGCGAGCGAGGAAGCATCATACGTTTTGAGGTGAGGCATTACGCCAGTTGACTTGGCATCAGTTGCACGGATACCAAAACCAATACCCACGCCACCACCGAGCATAGACAACCAGTTAGTCTCGGATAGATTCTCTACCAGACCTTCTGCTGTGTCGTTGATGTAGTTGAGGAAACACGAGATTGGCATACCCTTTTGTACTCGACCATATGCAAGGATAGGGGTAGAGTACGACAACCAGTGCTTTGAAGCATAGTCGTATAGGCGTTGCGCGTGTTCAGGGTTGCTTGCGAAAGTTGTGGAAACATATGCAAATCGTTCTTGAGGGGACTCTTCATCGTCCCTCATGTAACTTTCTTTTAGTCGTTGGACTCCGAGTTTGTCAAATAATGCATCACGTGACAAATCAATCTGGATTCCCAGATAGTTCTTCTTCATTCATTAATCCTTTCAGTGGAAAATTATATAGCGGATTAATTACTTATACTTCGAATCTTTAATCGCCTTTTTTCTTTTACCCAGTATTTCTATATAGTTCCGAGTAAGCATCTTATACTTCTTCGGTTTGCCCATAGTGGCAGTATCTTTTGGGATACCTGCATCAGCGGTAGTTGTAGTTTCACGAAAATCGTCAATGGTTTTTGAATTGGGCATCTTACGTAAAACTTCCTTCATGTCATCTTTGAATTTCTTGAAGTCTTTCATCGTCTTAATTCCCCCGCTGATACGTATATGCTTTGTTGACTGGGCACATGAACAACTTCGTATATGTCAATGCCCATTATGCTATCTCTTGGATAGGTGTCCATTTCTACCTTGATGCGATCTCCTTTTCGGCAAATATCATCTTCGCCATTAGAGAACATCTTATTTCCTTCTGCCAGTTTATAAACTCCAGGAGACAGCATCCCGTCTTTGGTGCAAAACCACTGAGTGCTTTCTTGGAGGAAGTCAAGTTCATCTATCTCAGATGCTTCGATAATTCTTTGCACTGATTTGTCGCTTAGATTTAACTGCTCTTTGATCAGAAGTAAGGCAGCAGCATATGAAGCGATTTTACTTTTACCGCCAGGAATCTTATTGAGGAGTTTTTTAAGATTAAAAACGAGGCGATGGAAATAGTTGTAGGCAGACTTCTCTTCTTGCGTTACTGGTTTACGTAACTTCTTGCCAGTATCATCTATCAACCCCAACTTGTAGGCATTTGTTTCTGTCCAAGGAGTCGTCAGTAAACGTAAAAACCGTAAGGTATACGCCATGTCTCCTGCTCTAGAAAGTATTCCCACTTATATTTTCCTCAATGCTTCTGCGACGACTGGATCTACGCCAACCATCGTTAATTCGTTTTCCTCTATCGCTTTTAGGTATAGCAGGAACGTCTTTAATGTTTCAAACCCATCTGGCCCAACTCTATACATCAACATGATGATTCCTGGTTCATTGCCGAACACATTCAGGATCACCGTCATATGATTTAGTATAAGTCTTTCCGCAAGGTTTCCGGTACGAATGTATCTGTTTACTAATCGTTTAACATACTTAAAACGATTCAAATCATCGTAAAACTCTTCTGCCTCTATGCAACGAGGATTGTAGTAATGCTTCGCTGCATAGAGTAAGAAGTTATCATCATTAATTACATCAAAAAGTTTCATAATGTTTCCAAAGTTATCACATACAACTTATCTATAACTTTAGATTTTCTTTTTAATCTCAGCGATGAT
>JAAHTH010003753.1_pt1 | contig 10111 bp, 14 predicted proteins | sample 6116091 | NCBI WGS metagenome assembly JAAHTH01 (sample SAMN13939990, study PRJNA603662) | sponge metagenome | isolation source: marine sponge | host: Mycale hentscheli | place: New Zealand | collected 2006
CAGATCCAAGTAATGATATGGATTTTAGCGCAGGTGTGATGCAATTTGATGATGGAAGTGGTCAGGTAGCTACAACAGCAATAACAAAACAACTTGATGCTAATTTTGCGGCTGGTACAAACCAAGGTGGACTTGATACTGGCACAAAAGCAGCTGACACAACTTATCACTGTTTTTCAATTTATAATCCAACGACCGGAGCGACTGATGCTTTATTTTCAACCAGTTTAACCTCTCCAGCATTACCAGCTGGCTTTACTAAGAAAAAAAGGGTTGGGTCAATAATTACTAATGCAAGTTCAGATATTATTGAAGAAATTCGAGTGGGAAATCAAATTTTTTACAAATCACCAATTTTAGATGTTAACACTACGGTAAATACAATTCGTAGCCTTCACACATTAACGATTCCAGATGGGATTGAATGTTTAACATTTTTGAATTTATACAGAGGCAGCGAAGCTAGTTATTATATATGCTCTCCAGAAGCAACAGATCTTGCACCAAGCACAACTACCTCCCCTCTTTTTTCAATCGGTAACATTATTGGAACTGGTGGTGACAACGAGATGGGATCCTCAACGTTTACAGTTATGAGTAATACGTCAAGGCAAATTGCAGCAAGATCTAATGGGGCGGCGTCGACATTAAGATGTGCAACACTTGGATACACCGATTTAAATTTATAAATATAATTAACATGACAATATATTTTAAAAACAAAAACACCAACGAAGTTAAATCTTACGACATAGAAGACATCAATTTCCTTGGTGCTTCATTAAGGACTGACCCTTGGGAACGAATTGAAGAACCAAAGGATGTAGCCTTAAAATCTATAAAAGAGGAGAGAAAAAAACATCTGTCAAAATTAGTATCTGCAGAAATGGTAAAGCCGCTTTTTTGCAAAACTATAGATGGTGAAAATTGCTATATTTCAACAGATAAAACTAATAAATTTTTAGGTTATTTTGCTTTAAGTGAAAGTTCAAATACTGTAAGATATTTTAGAGCTGTAAGCAAAGACGGGGAGCGTCTTAATCATGATTTAAAGCTAAATAAAACAGAATTAAAAGAATTAGCGGTTCATTATGAACAGCGAGAGGATCAACTTGAAGAAATTGAAAATAAATATATTGATTTAATTGATGCTACTAAAAGCAAAACAGCAATAAATAATATTAAATTTGAAGAATTGGAGTAAATATGTCGATAATACCCAGCTTGTCTGAGCCCATTATTCCAAAATTAATAACAAACTTAAATACAACTGAATAAATATGTCATTAATACCATCGATAGTATCATCTGGATCATCGCAAGATCCTAATAATAAAGGCTGGTTTACAACACCGGCTGCTCTAAGTGCAGCCTATCCAACAGGTGAAAATGGTTGGTTTGCAATCGTAGGATCAACGGACACTGTTTGGGTTTGGGATGTTGGTACTGGCGATTGGGTTGACAGTGGTGCTAGCGGAACTGGCGATGTAACTGGCCCAGCAACTTCAACAAACAATAATGTTGCTTTATTTGATGGCACGACTGGAAAAGTTATCAAAGATGGGGGAGCCTTAGGGGCTTTAGCTTCAAGAAATATTGTTGCGTCTGCTGATATTGATTCTGGTGCGGTCGACACCATTCAACTTGCTAGCGATGCCGTCACTACTCCAAAAATTACTGATGGCAACGTTTCAGACGCAAAATTAGGAACTGGCATCAATGCTAATAAAATTAGCTCTGGCGCTGTTTCTAACACTGAATTTGATTATTTGAATGGAACGACTTCCAATATACAAACACAAATTGATGCTAAGCTAGCCGAGGCGAATTCAATTTTTATGCCCGGCTATACAAAATATTGCGTTGATAATCGTGATGACTTGGCTACGGTCATTGCGTCAATCACGAATGAAAGCACAGTCATAAATATCTCACAGGGAAGTTTTGGAGGCGCGACGCCCTTGTCGATCAATAAAGATAATATTGCTCTTATCGCACCGCCAGCAACACCTGCCATAGTTGAATTTGCTTATGAAATTTCAACAGCTACCACTGCTGATCAAATTAGAATGCGATATATGCAATTTGACAATGATTTTAATGCAGGATCACGCAGATCAACTTATAATCACTGTACTTTTAATCAAGATTTAAATATACAAACTTCTGCAACTGCTGGATACATGACTTTTGCCAATTGTGAATTTGCTGCTGATACAACAATATCAGTCCAAAACACTTTTGGGTCCACAGTTTATTTCATTAATTGTAATTTTGCGGGTTGTAGCTTTTCTTTAAATCAAGCTAGTAATTTGCAAGTAATTTTTAGCAATTGCTCTAACTTCATTTCATTTCCTACTAATGCTACTTACACGCACACAAATATTTTGACCAATGGTTATGCACAAAATAGTGTAACAAAAACACTTTTAGCGACTGGCTCTGGAACTGCTGGTCAAGTTCTTGCTAGCGGTGGAGCTGGGCTTCCAGATACTTGGGCAACCCCTGTTTCTTCTACTACAGATCTTAGCGATGTTTCAGTAACTGCACCTCTTAATAATCAGGTTTTACAATATAATTCAGCAGCTTCTGAATATCAACCTATAACTTTAAGTACTGGTTCGGGCGATGTCACTGGTCCAGCAAGCTCAACAGATAGTAATGTTGCTAGCTTTGATGGCGCTACAGGTAAGATTATTCAAGATGGTGGTATTACTACCTCGGCAATTTCCAGTGCTATAAGTCAAACAAACACTAACACTACTGACATCGCTTCTAATACTGCTGCTATTGGAACTAAAATTTCAGCAAGCTCAACTGACACTTTGACAAACAAAACTTTAATAGCACCAATTGTTTCTGGGCTTGAGTTATCAGATTCAAGTATTATTTTTGAAGGTTCAGCTACTGATAATAACGAAACCACTTTAAGTGTTGAAGATCCAACTGTTGATCGCACTATAACTTTTCCAGACCAATCTGGACGCATACCACTTTTGAGCAATAATTCAAATGATTTAATTACAGCAGCGCCTGTTGAAATTAACATTCTTGATGGTGTTACAGCAACCACCGCTGAAATTAATTATTTGAATGGGGTAACGTCCGATATTCAAACGCAAATTGATACTAAGGCGCCCCTCGCTTCACCTAATTTTACTGGAACGGTTTCAAGCAACAATTTAAGCACCGTTGGAGTTTCTGCAACTTCGGTCAATACTACTTCGTTACAATCTGGAAGTTTTCAACTTGGATCAACAGCGACAACAGGTTATGTTCTTAAAACTGATGCAACTGGAACTGGGACATGGCAACCAGAGTCTGGTGGCGGTGGTGGTGGAGTTACATTGCCTTACAAAATAGTCAGAACAACGGGTGGCGACTATTCGACCGTTTATGACGCAGTGCAAGCAGGTGAGCAATATATTTTTGTTGATGGCACCATGATGCCAGTCATAGAGACAAATGACATTGTTTCGTCTGGCCAAACTGAAGTCATTAACAATGTTTATATCAAAATTATTGGCGAGTGGCAACCAAAAAGATTTATGCAATCAACCAGCAACGATCTAGTGATTGAAGCTGGCAATGGTATATGGTCAGGAACGATTAGAATGCAAATTCCTACTAGCCCTACCGAAGCTGAATTTTTAGGTAGATCTTTTTCTTTTGGTACTGAAACTAACGAAACAATTCTTGACGGAATAGTGTGGGACACAACCCAAATGACAGCAAATGATTACGGAAAATTTTCACCAACAGGCGTCTTTATTTCTATAAACGTAAAAGTCGCACTGCCAAACTATTCAGGAAATGGCCTATCATGGAATCTAAATACTATTAATGCTCCTTCATTAGCACAAGGTCAAACAATAATTAATGGCGGTGGTCTAAGTTGCGCCAAAGGTATTGAACTTGGTGACGAGCTAATCATTGATGCTCTCGAAATCCGCGGTGAATTTACCAGAAACAATATTGAATCCGACGTGTTATTGGGTTCGGCAGTTGTCTTTGGTGACCCAAGCAATTTTCCAATGGTAGAAATTAAGAAAATCAACTGGGCTGTGTCAAATATTACGTCAGGTGATGCCTACGCAATTGTCGCTGGCGGAAACTTAAGTAATTTTGATAAACCTTCCAACCAAACTAATAGCACCACTGGGAAATTAGAACTTTATTTGTACTATGATGAATCTAATTTAGATAATATTGATTTTGGTGCTGGCAAAATAGTTCAAGCGACTGGCGGCACCAATGTTACAGTCAACAATTGTACTACTATTGATTCAGTGGACTACAATTCTTCTGGCTCTCCAAGCTGGACTGGTTGGAAATTTAACAATTGTGAATTTAGCAACATTACTTCGATATCCGTTATAATTCCAAATGCAGTTTACGAAAATTGTACTTTTGCTTCTACGGTACAAAGTTTTTCTACAGTGAACGAACGAACATTTAGAAATTGTACATTTAATGGCTCTGTTAGTCTGGCAGGAAATAAAAATAGGGTTGATAATTGCACAGGAGCTTCAACTTTAACATTTAACGGCAACGACAATATTATTTGTAATTCAATGATTGACAGTGATATTTCAGGAAATGGTGACAGAAGTAAATTTTTATGCAACAATACTATTTCATTCAATTCAGGAATCACTGTCAATGGCGATTACAACTACTTTGCTGGTAACACTTTCAGGAGAGCTTTAAATGTGAATGGACAATATAATTTACAACCTGCAAATTCTAACGTAATTTATTAACAATGGAGAAAACAATTAGTTTTTTTAATGAACTAGGGGTAGCGGTTTCTAGTGCAATTATAGTCTGGGTTATCTACTCAATCCGCTGGTTTTTGTTAAAAATTAAACATCTCTTCATTCAAGATCACTGGAAAAAAATTGAAGAAAAGATCGAGTCTCACATAAAACCCATAACTGATTTGGCCATTGAAAATCAACAAAAACTTGAAGATATGAAAAATTTTCAAAATGACATTTATCAAAAATTTCGTGAAGTAAAACATGAAATCAAAAACAATACTGAAAGTTCAATCAATCATCAAGTACTTGATTCTCTAAATAATTTGCAAGATTATATCAATAAATTAGACAAAAATGACAAATGAAAAATTAAAGTTCTTAGGATCAACTATTTCAAAATTATTTCGTTATTTAAATAAAAATGTAATTCAAGCAAGAATTTTTATGCTCTGCTTTAGTTTGTCGATGCTTATGATTGCGGGCGCTGCTGCGTTAAGTATTGTATTATATGCTGGTTCAATGACCTTATTAGAATTTTTACATATTGTTAATAATATTATATCATAATGGAAGAATTGACAAAATATTTAGGCAGTTTAGCTGGTATAGGAGCGTTATTTTTAATATTTTTTAAAATAATTTATAATCTTGGCAAAAAAGATCAAGAAATTGCAATAAAAAATAGAAACAATAAAATAAAAAATGATTTTATTAAGGCTTTTCGTAAAGCAAAAAAGAAAATTTCTAGTCTTAGTGATGATGAGCTTGATAAACTCCTGCGCAAGTAATATTGAGTTTGTGCCGCTTGATTCATTTTGTGATCAGGCTGAAATGATTTATTTGTCGCCGAGTGAACGACTTAATCGTCGCAATAGAGAAAAACTGGCATTGTACAACTGTTTATGTGTTAAAGATCAATTAACTTGCAAAGCTTATGATTTATAAATTATCGGATTTAAACAGAAAAAATTTTAAAGCAATAGAATTTTATCATTCAGATATTGCTTTAAAAAATAAAATTGATAACCAACCAAAAGAGCAGGCAACTCTTGAAAACCTTGATATTTTGGCTGATAAAATGCAAGAAGTTAGAGACTTGCTAGACTCGCCTATAATTATTACTAGTGGCTACAGATGCTTAGAGCTTAATTCAAAATTAACAAACTCAGCTAAAGACTCATTTCATCTTTATGGCTTAGCAGCTGATTTTATTGTTAAAAATATGAGCGCAGAAGAGGTTGTTAAATTTTTATCTAATGAGATATCAGTAGATAAGGTAATCGCAACCCATTATAGAAAAAATAATCGCAATTCACAATGGGTACATCTTCAAGTACAGTCAAATTGGAAGGAGAATCGAAATCTATTTCTAGGTGAAGTAATTACAGAAGATGGTACTGATTATCGAAAAATTTAATAATACATATTTTTTAAATAATTTTTGACATCAACGTTTATATAACTGAAAAATCTTGTTAATCTTAGGATATCGCGACCTTTAAATCTTAATGCGCTAAGATCGTAGTAATATAAATCATCTAAACCCTCCAAATAAACGACGTGGTTTTGGTGAATCAAGCGTCGCTCAATTGTTTTTATAGCTTTTGTTGCACTGCACCTGTAACCGACTCGAACCTTAAATCTTGTAACTATTTTTTTACCAACCTTTTCAAATTTTCCATCAATTGCGTAAACGTGCCAAAAAGGCTCTAACTCATAAGGTTTTTGTGGCTCGGATTTACAAACTAAAGAATTTGTATTGGCTGTTATATTTGGGTAAATCGCGCTAAGAATCTCATTATCAACTACAATATTATTTTTCATAATTATAAATTTTATTAAGTGAATATTTTGGAAAATTAAAAACTAAATTTTTGCTATTAAACCATTTTTTTATTACATCGTAATCATTACGCGAAAGGTAGTAAATTTTGCAACTATCTAAATTGCACGGACTAATCGATTTAGGATCGTATCTGTTTCCAAGCTCATCAGCGATATAGTGCTCATTGCAGTTGCCGCAATTGTTTAGTGTGTATGGACAATCAACATGATTTAGATTTAATTGATTTATAGAAATTGCGTCAGGGTAATAAATATCAATCACAGTTTTGCATTTATAATTTTCAAATAGATATTTATAATCCCAGATAAAATAACCTAAAAAAAGACCTACAATTGATGAAATAAGCATTAATTTAATGTTTTTGGTTGATAGACTCTATAAATATCATATCGTTTCGGAAAAGGGGGCTTCATTCCAAGATCTGTATAACTTTTTGCAAATTTATGATATTGTGACCTGCGAACAAAATACATAGAACAATTATTACAATTAATCATAGTTTTTGTGAAAGGGCAATCATCATCATAAGCAATATGAGATTTATCAGCCGGATAATAAATATCAACAATATCATTATTGCAAAAATCCATTGTTTCCCAAACGGCCCAGAAATTAAAATTTACCATTGCTAAAAATAAAACAACTACAAATTCCATTACTCAAAAAATTCTTTACATATTACTTTTTCAAAGTAAACAGTATTATTACATAAATACACTTTTTTTCCCGCATCGGAAAATTGCTTGTGGATATTTTCTTGGTGTTTACTCATTTTGGTAATTCCAATCTTCTTAAACTCAATAAAAATTGATTTTTCACAATTCTTGTTAAATTTCCACAATGTCACATCTGGCCAGCCTGAGATAGTACCTTCTGCTTTTTTGATAATTTTTGTTGCCATATTGCCGTAACCGCCATTGTCATTTTGCTGGAAATAATATTGATATCTTGAGTCAATGGCCGCTAAACTGTCAAATATTCTTTTGCAATTCATCTGCAATTGTTGCTCTTTAAAAGACTCTTGTTGCAACAGCTGTAATTCATCACCATTCAGATTATCTTTCTTTTTAATCGCAGTAATATCTTTTGACGAAAGTAAGTTTTTTATCATTAGAATCGAGGTTGCGTGAAGAAGTCGGCCGGTAAGTAATAAGTTAACACTATTAGTAATATAACTTGTATTTGTAAAATTCGATATGCCATAATTTATTTAATTTTAGTAAATATTGGTGAGCCCTTGGTGGAATAAGAGACTTTATTTTCAGTGCCTATCACCTTAGAATATTTAGCTTTAGTACGCCTCATAATTTCAGCTTCAATTTCTTTTTTAGCATCTGTATTCTTGGCAATCAAGGCTTGAGCCTCCTGTCTATCGTTAATCAATTGATCTAGCTCATCTGTTTCTTCAAGCTCTAAAATATCAAATCCTTCCGGCTTGATTTGCCGCATCATGTCACGGACGCGGGCTGTTGCTGCGTAATCATCATGTACAGTAGGCACTTTATTATTATCAATATCTTCTTTAAATAACTTAAGACTCTTATTGATAATATCTTGATATTGCTGGTAAATTGGATGGGCGAAGGTAATTAACTCATAATGCTGATATAAATACTCAAATTCATCATACTTCATCGCCTGCATCATGTTACCCTTAACAAATGGATCATCAGAAGGAAATTCAAGATCTTGAATCTCGATATTTTTTTCTCTAGGAAGTAAAATTGATATAACGCCCCATTTTTTGCCTAATACCATCATCTGGTATTGATTTTGTAGCATATATTTAGCCGGAGCACCAACATTTTCCTCTAAAAGACCCTGCAATGCATCATGACGCGCCGTTTTTAGCTCAATTACACCTTGGCCTATATCTTTATTAATTGAATAATTCGGCAAGTCTCTAACTTGCAACGATCGATCGTGAACTAAATCTATATAGCCGTCGGGCGAGCAACAAGCATAATCGTGCATATCTTTATTAACTACAAAATCATGTTTTTGCTCTAATTTTATTTGTTTATTATCATAACCCGCATTGAGCTCACCCTTTAATCTTTTAAAGACGTAATCCTCCATGACATTACCAAAGGCTAGCAAGGACTTCATTGCCGCTGTATCTTTGCGGGCTAAGTCAAAGCCAAATTTTACCTTTAAAAATAGTTCTTGAGCGCTGGTGAAAGGCTTTTCCTTATATAAATCAATACCAATGGCCTCTAACTCATTTTTACAATAATGATGCGCGAGGCCATAAATTTCAGAACCGCCGATATATTGTTTTTTTGCTGCCAACCATTCATCAGTGCCTTGCTTAATATTATCCATATACTATTAATTAAGTTGCTTAATTTGCTCTGGCGTTATAATTTCTTCATAAGAATTAATAGCATCCTGTTGCAAGCTAATGACCTCTCGGCAATCATTTATAATTGCACTGTAACGCTTATTTTCAGCTCTATATTTACGCAGAAGGTTTAATAAATGCTTTCGTTTGTTGTAAGTTTTAGATTTATAATCATCAAATTCTTTTTCAAGAATTTTATTATCTTCAAGTAATAATTCGTAATCAGATGAAAAACAATCGTTATTTTTAGTCATTTTTTAATAAATTAAGTTTAGTAGAATACAACTCTTTAATTTCTTCTTTGTCGGCATCACTCATGCCACTTTCAGCAATTTCTTGACCAATTTGCTTTAGAACTGTTTTGTTGCTTGTTTTTTTAATTCTAATTCTATAGTCATCTAGAAGCGATGGAAACATTTCAATTTGATTTTCATCTACAACCACTAGATCTTGCTTCGGCTCTTCTATTTGCTTCATTGCTGCATCGAGATCTGGTGCGTTGTGGACAGGGGTCAGAGGGGTCTGAGGGGTGACATCTTTAATTTCAACTTCACCTTCCATTTCTTCTTTAGAGTGTATACCTTTAAGAATATCAGCAAATGCTTCACGTAATGCAAATGCCCTTGCTTTATAACCCAGCATCTGTTTAGGGTGCGTTTTCCAAGTGCCGCCCTTACCCCACAAATTGGCAGCTTTAGCATCTTTAATTGAAAATTCTTTAACGACTGATTGACTCATATCTTTTCTTTTAACTTCGAATTTTACATTTAAAGTTTCATCTTCAAGCGACCCTGAGTAACTTGTTTTGTGCCATTCATAAGCGCCGGATGATTGCACGATTGATAATTGTGCATCGCCCCAAACGGTAGGCATACCATTAACAACAGCTATATTTTGTAGTGATGCTAGGGGAGGTAACCCAATCTCCATGCCATAAACAATAGCAACGGCGGCGTCTTCTGGCTTATCTTTGTAAGTTTTTGGCACTAAGTTAGTTTTGCTAACAGTGGTAGCAAATTTAAGTATAGATTCAAAGCCATTGAATGCTAAAGTTTGAGCGCCTTGAAATTTTACTATTTTTGAGTTTTCGTTTGTCATAATTCGTTAATTAAGTTAGTATTAAAATTAATATATAATTTTATAAATGTAAAGATAAAT
>JAAHTH010001362.1_pt1 | contig 10109 bp, 19 predicted proteins | sample 6116091 | NCBI WGS metagenome assembly JAAHTH01 (sample SAMN13939990, study PRJNA603662) | sponge metagenome | isolation source: marine sponge | host: Mycale hentscheli | place: New Zealand | collected 2006
TAATTGTGTGAAGAAGTTATTAGGCAAAAAAAAAAGTATAATAATGGTATTGTATTAGATATTAGAGGAGTCAGAGGGGGTAGTGGAAATAGTTCACTAAAACCCTACACAATTATTAAAACTGGCCAGAAAATTAGTGAAGTAATTAATTTAAATTAAAAAATATATAAATGAGAACAGAATTTGAAAAATACGCAACAGGACATTTAGGGATTTCTTCCTTAAAATTACATGACTACCAAAATAGTATGACTCCTTACATTTTAGAAGAACGTGAAATGAGAGCCACACAAATGGATATCTTTTCTAGATTAATGATGGAAAGAATTATTTGGATAGCGGGTCCTGTCACTGAAATGACTGGAATTATAGTACAAGCACAACTAATGTTTCTAGATAATGTAGAAGAAAAAGATATCACTATGCATATTGATTCTCCTGGTGGTTCAGTAAAAGCTGGGTTAGGTATGGTCGATGTTATGGAGTATATTAATTGTGAAATTGCGACTGTTAATACGGGGATGGCCGCTTCAATGGGTTCTGTTTTACTAGGAGCTGGAACAAAAGGTAAAAGGTCCTCACTAAGATTCAGTAGGACTATGTTACACCAATCTAGTGGTGGGGCGATTGGTAATATTCAAGATGCGAGAATAGAAATGGAAGAATGGGAAAAAGTAAATAAAATACTATTTCAACTCCTAGGAAGGTATTGTGGAAAAACAGCTAAAAGAGTCGAGAAAGACGCAGCTAGAGATTTATGGTTAAGTGCAGAAGATTCTTTAAAGTACGGCATTATCGATGAAATTGTAAAAAAGAAAAAGTAATATGGAGTTAGTGGGTAAAATAATCTTAGGGATATATGTGGTATCATGTACTACCGTTACCGTATCTGCTTTAGTAGATTACTTTATTAAAAAAAATAAAGAAAGTTAATGGAATCAGAATATATTTGTGATAAATGTAACCTACCGATGCACGACATTAGAGAGGTGGGTTATTTAGGAGACCCTAAAGGTCCACATACAGAGTTTGAATGTCACCCATTAATGGAGTTAATGTGTTTATGTCCAGAATGTACACCGGTAGAATTTTTACTACATAAAAATAATGATACGGTTATGGGCACCAATGAAGAGTAATTTATTTCTTATTCACAACCCATATAAACAATACACTAGAATTTTTAATAGGTCTAAAAATGAAAAATGGGTTCTTTTTAATAAAAATAAAATTTTAATTAACTATACTGTTAATAGAATGAATACTTTAGAAAAAGTCAACTTAACTACTGATGAATTATGTAAATTACTTAACATAGAAGGAACACTAAAAAAAATGATTTTAGAAATTTATGAAGGTTGTAAGTTAAAACCTTATGATACAAAAAACTACGACCCACAGATTTCTATTGTTACTAGGAATAGTTGGATTGGTCCTTCTTTACAAAAAAAATTAAACTTATGAAAAATATAACCTATCTATTTTCTTTATTTATTATTACCACTGTTATTTTCTTAAATGTCTATGGTCATCCAATACCTACTATTAATACAAAAACAACAGTGTGTATTATTCCTTTAAATGGTGGGGTGAGTAAAAGTCAATTAGACTCTTGCATTAACTATTTAAAAACTACCTTTCCTAATACTAATGTTATTATAGGTAAAAATATAACATTACCTAAAAATTGTTATAATGGTAGAAGATATAGAGCCGATTCTATTCTTAATTTTTTAAATACTTTGGATATGGATGTGGATAAAATTATAGGATTAACATCTAAAGATATTTCAGTAACGAGACATCTAATAAAAAATGGAAAAGAAGTAACCTATCCTGACTTTGGAATCTTTGGATTGGCGAGATGTCCTGGAAAAGTATGTGTAATATCAAGTTATCGACTTAATAAAAATATAAATATGTTCGCTAAGACCGTAGTCCATGAATTCATGCATACATTAGGGGTTGGTCACTGTGAACATAATTTTTGTATTATGCAAGATGGGAAGGGTTCAGGGAAAAATATGAAAGAATCTAATAGGATACACCACGATTGTTTACGTCAAGCAAACTACACTTTAAATTATTAGGAAACACTAACTTTATTACCAAATGTAGAAATAAGTGAGTCTGTGTCCATACACATTCCACCTTCACCACCCAAAGCGTTGAAGAATTCTTCATTATCTGATGGTTTAACCTGTACTAAATAATCAGTTTCGTCCTCACCCATAATAAAAACAGGTACCCCTATTTTTGCCATTTCTAACACTTTAGGGTTTTGGACAAATTCAGGAGACACGTTAAAACACCCCGCACTTAAATCAAACTTTCCACTTTCGTAATATTTTTCAATTAAGTCAATGTATTCTTTAGGGATTTCTCCTTTTTTATTAGCTTTATCTAATGCTTTAGCTAATGTAGCGTCAGCCTTTAATCTTCTAGTTTCTGGTACTAAAGCATGTATAGCGTGACCAATTTTTTCACCTTTAGGTCCTTTAAGTGCTAGTACGTTTGGTATGTCTTTTTTACCTTGATAACCAGGATTATTGTACTTACTACTAATGGAATAAATTCCTTTAGATGCGTATTGTGCTTGGAGGTCAGCTAGAACAGCATAATTCATTCTGCCTCTATATGCTGGAGTATCAGCTGTAACGTCTTGGACTTCAGAAGATGCACACCAGTCATTATACTTATTCCATTTTAATCCAGAAGCGATGCACCAATCTTTATATGTGAAAGTTTTTTCTTTTTGTTTATCTGCCCCCGCTACACTTTGAGAGTAGTCTATCAACTGGTGGTCCTTATCAAAAGCTAATACTAGGTTAAGTCTAGGGTCTACTATAAAAAATGCTTTATTATCATAATAACCTCTTTTATTAATAAACTCTAATTCTCTATTTATCCTATCCGCTCCTGGAACAACATTAGGGACTTTTACGGAAGGTTGTTCTAATTTTTCTTTTAAATCTAAATGCATCCAGGTTGGATTTTCTTCAGTGTATAAACGAAGTACTGTTTTACCGCTTTTTAATTTTACATTTAAAAGAGTTGTGAGGTAAGGACTAGTATGTTTACCTTTTTTATCTACTTTATATTTAGAAGCTACTTTCGGTATACTTTTATGAACCCAGGTTCTAAATTCGTCACCGTGTCTTTTAGTGGGGAATATAATAGTTCCTTTAGGAATTTGTTTACCACTTTTTATAAAAGTAATAAAATTTTGTTGTATTTTTTTATTATCTTCAGCGTCAGGTACTCCTGTCTCCCTAGTATCGTAATCACTAGGGCCAAAAAAGTTATTAAAAAAATTATACTGCTCTACCATTAGTAAACCATTAATATTTTTACTATTTTCGTGTAATCCTAAAATTCTATTTTTTTCTTGTTCAGTAATCAACATTATGACGTGTTTTACAATAAATATTCTTATATTTATTAATAGTATGAAAGTATTAATTAAAAATAAGTTATTAGATGTCGAATTAATGGACACCCCAGAAAAAAAACAAACGGGGATGATGGGGAGAGAAACTCTTGACGGGGCTATGGTTTTCCCGTATGATTATATCGACGATAGAAGTTTTCATATGGAAAATTGTAAAATTCCTTTGGATATTATTTTTATAGTTAATAATAAAATTAACCAAATTATCGATAATGTCCCACCGTGTGAACATGGTACTATTTGTCCTAAATATTACGGGAGAGCTGATACAGTTATTGAAGTACCAGGTGGGTTTTCTCAACAATACAATATAAAAATAAAAGATAAAATAGAATTATTATGAATAGAAATATGAAACTACCAAAGGATGCGGCTCAATACTATGATTGGTTAGTGGGTCAATCTTATACTTTAGAAAATCAAATAAAACAAATACCAAAGATAACTCTAGAGGAACAAGCAAGAATGGGAGCTAATTCTAGTGAATATAGTGAAGAAAATCTTAAAAAAGTAAATTCACTTTTAGCGAGAAAAAACCAAATCGAAATAGTAGCTAGACGTATAGTTGGTGGATTAGCGAGATAAATTATGATTCCATTCTATAATCTCGGTAGTCTGGGTAGACTGGGAAATCAGTTATTTCAGTACGCTACGGGAAACGCTGTAGCGTTACGTCTAGGGGTAGGTCTACAACTATCCGAAAATCTAATGAAAAAAAAATGGCACGGTCAAACCTGTCTAATAAATAATTTTAATTTAAACGCTCAATTTAGTGACAAGTGGAGATATAAAAAACAATACAGTGAGGTGTATCTTACAAAAAATCATCTTTTACATAAAGCTAACGACATATCACCATGTTTTAAAGAAATAAAAAATCATACTGATTTAGTTGGTCATTTTGATAATCATTTATATTTCCATGAATTTAGAAACGAAATAACTTCCGAATTACAAATAACAAGTGGTGAGGAAGAAAAAGCACAAACTTTCCTTAAGGGTCTAAAGAAAAAATATGGTAAAAATACAGAAATAGTTTCTATTCATTTTAGAAGAGGAGATGTAACATCACAACAACCTAAACTTTACCATAGTGGTACATCTAAAGCCCTTTTTAACTGGGATAGTGAGTTTGGTAAGTACTTAGAAGAATCTTTAAAGTATTTCCAGGAAGATAAGTATATTTTTTTACTTTTTACTGGTGGGGTAAGGAATGAAAGTACTGATAGACAAGATATGTTTTGGCTTAAAAGTGCTTTTACAACTGAAAAAAAAGAGGAGTATCTTTTTGAAGAACAAAAATTTATGAGGGACGAAATGGTTAAAAGAGGATTGACTCAAGATAATATTGTATACGCAGAAAACAATACCACGTTAATGGATTTTGCTTTGATGAAAAATTGTGACCATAATATTATGGGTCTCCATTCAACATATTCATGGTGGACATGTTATTTAAACACTAACCCCAATAGAAAAATTATCTCACCTAGAGTATTTAAAGACCCAAAAAAAGGTCACTACCCTGAAGATTTCACATTAACTAACTGGTCTTATGAAGAAATTTTAGATTTAGAAGCAGAAGAATTAATACATCGTAATGAAACAGGGCCTGTGAATTATAATGGGTTTCCTGACAATAATCCAATACATCTTACCCCATTATCACCACAAGGGTACCAAGGTTCAAGAGCTAACTAAATTTAACTTTTATTTTAAAGTTAGGGGTTTTAATTTTAACGTTTTTTTTACTTTTAGAGATAACCCTTAGAAGTGATTTAATTTCAGAAAAAGTTATATCCATTTGTTTTTTTTAAAATACCACCACATTCCACCTATCGTTACAACCGTAAGACCTACAAATATCCAAAATCCGTGGTCACCTGTTAATAAAGGTACATCATCAAAATTCATTCCCCATAATCCAGTATAAAAAGAGAGTGGTAAAAATATAGTAGACCAAATTGTTAATAAGTTAAGTCTTTTATTCATTAATTCATTTTGTGACTTATCTAACATAGCTTCTAAAATCATGTGGAGTTCCAGTAAGTCTTGATTATCCGTCTTGGTATCGATTAAATGTTTTTTAAGTCTATAAAATTGTTTGATGTCGATATCCTTTCCCTCAAAGATATCCTCTTCAAACCTATCTAATTTTTCTTTTACGTTTTCCATATGTCTAAAGTCCATAATAGTGATTCAACAAAATAAAGTAAACCTACCATCATCATTCCGTAGTGTGTCCATTCCCCACTATGGCCATATGTAAAATCCTGATAGATAGACGGAATAGCTGATAACATTATCGAACAACTAAACAATACCTTAATCCATTTATTATTTAAAAATTTTTTCATAATTAACAATTTGAGAATGTTTCATAATTAACCGCTAGATAAACTATTAACGGTATCCCACCCAAAGGTATCGAAGGTTCTTCTGTATTATAACCCGACATTACTGTCACCATATCCACATCAAGTTCATTATTATCACTCCACCAAGTATCCCAATCAAATCCATTACCTGGTACCCATGCTATCCCAGCGAAAAATCCTTCTAAATAAGATGGCATATCAAAAGCGTTAGGGTTTATTTCACCATCTGCAGAAATAGAACCAATTAAGTTAGGGTATATTAATTGGAATAGGTCACCTAAATTACTAACTTGTCCTTGTGTAATACCATTTAGTGTCTGACAACATCCACCACCATTTTCTTGGGACCAACTAACGTTAGTTAAACTATCTAAAGCAGAAGTATCTCCCATTATATAATTAAATAACATACTTAATGTCATACCAGGTCCACTTACATTATCTGGTGCTATTGTATTATAATCACCTAATGATGGGTTAATCTCCCCATCACCATCTGCGTCAACCCAAATTGTACCACTAGGTTCTTGTGGGGTATAAGTAATACCATCAAATTGAAAAGTCCATTCAATAACAGAATTACAATCTACAGTTTCAATAGTATTAGGGTCAGTATATATGGTAATATCCTCTCCATCCACATTAATGACAGTCTCAATTTCTGTATCATCTACACTATCATCACCAGTATCATCCACACTATTATCGATAGTATCACCTGTAATAACAGTATCATCTATAGTGTCGCCCGTAATAACAGTATCATCTATAGTGTTACCTGTTAAGTCAATATCGTCACCACCACCATCATCACCACCGTCACCATTACCACCACCACAACAGTTAAGTGCTCCACAAAATTGTTGGTAAAAGTCGGTCGGGTAACCTGATATTTGTCCATTTGCAATTTCAATTGCATAAGATTGGCATTTTATACATAAAGCATCAGTACTTGCATTACTTTCTTCACTCAGACATTCACAATCATTACAATCCGCGGGTAATTGGTAAGCGATAATATCTGTAAATACCCCATCTTCTCCTGGGTCAACAGTTAATACTGGGTCCGTTGGTGTCTCGTGTCCTGGTGTTACAGTATACGGGGGTGGGTCAATAGTACTTGTAGGTGTTTCATCAGGGTGACCTAAGTCACTGGAAGACAAAAATGGTTGAAAGGTTCCACTTCCACCTCCTGTCACATCGATTTCTGGTGGTAAATCCCCCCTATCTTCTTTTTTACCAGATTTAGTAAGAATCCCACCTTGTTTCCACGCTGCACCTGAAATGTAAGAACCCGCTGCCGATGCTCCTGTACCTCCTTTAGGACTACTAGAAGAACCTTTACCGGCACTCTCCGTGAGGGAGAGACCCATCATTTTCCTCATTCTTGCTATTTCAGTAAGTATTTCCATATTATCTTATAAATAGTTGGAATTTCGTGATTTTTTTCGTATTATTGTAATATAGGTAAAACACTAAATAAATTATGTTAGAATTAATAGTAATAGGACTCACAATTGTTATAGGATTTTGTGGTGGACTATATATAACACTTAAAATCGGAGGAATACTATGAAAAATGTATTTTACAAATTCCTAAGTACATTTTCAACCATTATAGCTGCATTATTTTTAATTAATGGTATAATATTCACATTTGTAACGACTATTTTAGCGATAATTTTGTTTTTACCTTTAATTTTAGTATTATTAGTTATAATCGAAATAGAAAAAATATGTCATACAATATTTTAAAAATAATGAAAAGTCAACAAACAGGAAAAGTTACTCATGTACTGTTAACTGATGGTCTTTCACAAATCCTAGACTTTAAAAACTTAAAAAAAGCACTAAAGTTTGCTGAACTACTAAATGAGAACTCAGATAGTGGATGGATTTATCAGGTAAGAGGTAACGGTAAAATAATTAACACACAAAAAGAAAATAAATGAATGTAATTGTAATTTTAGGTCTAGTTTTATTTGTATGGGGTAGTATAGGTACTATCCTTTCCATTAGACTAGAAAGAAAACGAAAAAAATTAGAAAAACTCTTAAAAGAAAAAAGAGGTAAACGTGTTTCTACAGCTTATATAGAAATGAATGAAGCAGTTAAACATAAAAGAAAGAAAAGGAACTATAAAAAACCCCAAAATTCAACTCCTAGACATAAAAATGACCCGACGAAGTCGAATCCGGGTTCCGGTGAGCAAAAAACAGCGGTTAAAACGTCTAATGAGAATGAAAATAAAGGAAAAAAGAAACCTTATAAGAAAAATAGTAACAAAAAAAGATATTACTACAAGAAAAAGAAGAAAACAAATACCCAAAACAAAAAAGAACCAGTGAGTAAATAATATGAAGAGAAGAACACTAAACGAATTAAGGCAAACCAGAGAATATGGGTACACTCCACCATCCCCAACACGGTATCCATCTATAACTCCACAACCAGCGCCGCTAAAGAATGAGGTATTGGATAGATTGGAGGGACTAAAGGATAAAGTGTTCAAGTATGGTGATTACCATCACTACACCAAATACGATTTTAATGTTCAGAAAACTCTAAAGAAATTGGATGAGGTTATAAAAGCCGTAAAGTCTGGAAATACGAACTATGGTGTAAAACACTTAATAAATAATATAATCGATGAAGACGATAGAGATTGAGATAGGTGGAACGGGCCACGAAATAACCAGAAGTAAATTCACTAAAGAAGAACTTGATAAGGTAAAGGAATATTGTAAAGAAAATGATGAGGATATTGAATCGGTCCTAACCAATGACTTGGAAGAAGTGTTGGAGGACCGAGGTTCCTGGTACGACTGTGACGACCTCGGACATTATATGGGTGGTAATTTAAATTGTAAGATTTATGTAAATGAGGAAGATGATGATTATGAGTTTGAGACCAAAGATGCTGAAATCCAATATAACACTAAAGATGAATGGCCTGAATTTGAAGGAGGAACAATGGTAAGTTTCTCAACATGGGAAAAAGGCAGTATGTATAAATGTGATTTCGAGTTGGGGGATGATGAAGAATTTGATATTAAGAAACTAAAGATAATGGTTCGTAAGATTGAAACCCCTCATAGTTACTTTGAAATTATTGAAGAACTGTATTATAAAGATGAACCACTAAATGGGGATACCTTTGGTGATACAACAGGGAAAGCCTTTGATGTGGAAATTGATGAGTAAAGAATGAAAACCGAATATAAAGATAATAAAATAATAATCCCAGTAGAAGTTGGTGATATAATGTTAACTGGAAGATTCAGAAATAAACCAGTAAAGGTTGAAGATATTGGTATTGATGATTTGGGACAACCAACTATAAATGGAAAACCTATACTAAAATTCCGTCTTCCCAAACTAATGGGGGATAATTAATAAAAATTAAATATGAAAAAACTACTAGAAAAAATTAAATGTTGTAATAAGAAAGATTATGGTGATTTTGTAAGATGGTCTGATTTACCTCTATATATGAAAATTGGTATAGGTGGTGGATGGATTTCTATTATTTACCTTATACTAGATAATTGGAATTATTCCCATCTTCTTTGATACTTTGTTCTTTGGTCCACATCAACATAATGTACTGTATCATGTTCTCCACAATGAGGACATCTTAACTTTTCTAAATGTGGTGCTTCGTTGATTTTCCATTCTTCTCCACACTTCTGATTACTACATTTGTAGATGTATGTATGTCGTATGAATACTTGGTGAGCCATAAGGAGTAGTTGTTTACTTAATAAATATGGTAATAATCCTGAATAGGGAGCCTCTAACCAAAAAAAGTTAAAAAAATATTAATCTTTATTTTTACTTAATCCCTATATAGAACATATTAGTAAATCTTATCCGTGATTTTAGTAATGTATAGTAGCTGAATTTCCTAAAAAATTCCTGGAAATTCTTTTTTACATTTTAAGGGTTTCACCAAACCTTGCGTCGCTTTTCCCTAAAAAATTTCTAAAAATATTTTTTCACAGAAAACTGTATAAATTTCTTTTACAGAACCGTCCCCCCGAATGACCCCCTAAAAAGCCGCTTATAAGAGGGGATACGACCAGGGGGGAGGGGGCCAGCTGCCCCATATATAGGGGGACCAGGAGCTCCGTACGGTTAATGTCTATACCCTCCCCGTCCCCAATAATCATCCGTAGGTTACACACCCCTGCCGTCACATTTAACTTTGTTATTAAAAAACGGTGTTCCAATTCGGGTATGGAACAAAGTTTTTGGTGTCTTTGGGGGAGGCGTCTCGG
>JAAHTH010001263.1_pt1 | contig 10106 bp, 23 predicted proteins | sample 6116091 | NCBI WGS metagenome assembly JAAHTH01 (sample SAMN13939990, study PRJNA603662) | sponge metagenome | isolation source: marine sponge | host: Mycale hentscheli | place: New Zealand | collected 2006
CAAACAGCAAAACCTCAACCTGAAAAGAAGGAGAAATAATGGCTAAATCTCCAGCATGGCAACGTAAAGCAGGGAAAACTAAAAGTGGGGGGCTAAATGCGAAAGGAGTCGCTTCTTATAGAAAGGCAAACCCAGGCTCTAAATTAAAAACAGCGGTTACAACAAAACCGTCAAAACTAAAAAAGGGTTCTAAGGCTGCGAATAGGAGAAAGTCCTTTTGTGCTAGAATGGAGGGAATGAAAAAGAGGAGAACAAGTGCAAAAACTGCACGAGATCCAGATTCTAGAATCAATAAATCATTAAGGAAGTGGAATTGTTAAATGGCTAAAAAAGGTTTGTATGCAAATATTCATGCTAAAAGAAAAAGAATAAAAGCAGGTAGTGGAGAGAAGATGAGGAAACCTGGGGCAAAAGGAGCTCCTACCGCTGCTAACTTTAAACGTTCAGCTAAAACAGCTAAATAGAAAGGTTAGTAATGGCAAAAACCGTCTTTGACGTGCTAAAAGAAAAAATCGAAGTTGACAAGCAAACTGCAATAAATTTTCTTGCAAAAGCAGGAGCAAAAGATTTTTCAGAATATAAAGAATTAACTGGTCTTGTTCGGGGTCTGGAGACTAGTTTATCACATATTGAAGACCTCTCGCGCAACTATATGGAAGATGAAGATGAGTGAAATAAAAGTAACAGAAGAGAACCCACAATCAACAAAAATATATACTTATGACCCGAATATGTCGGATGATGAGTTAGAAGTTCAATTACCTAGACCTGTAGGGTATAGAGTCCTTGTGGCCATGCCTGAAATAGGAAAAACCTTTGATGGTACGAATGTGTTAAAGACAGATGCAGCTATGCACAATGAACACATTATGTCTATTATAGGTATGGTATTGGATATGGGAGACCAAGCTTATAATGATAAAGAAAGGTTCCCAGATGGTCCTTGGTGTAAAACAGGGGACTATGTGATGTTTCGTGCCAATACAGGCACAAGATTTAAAGTGGCTGGTGTAGAGTATCGTTTAATGAATGATGATTCTATTGAAGCTGTAGTAACCGACCCTCGCGGTGTATCGAGAGCAATATAGGAGATAGCATATGGCAATGGAAAAAGTAGAATATAGCTTTCCTCATGAAGATGATGATGACAAAGTTATAGAAGTAGAACCTTCTTCTGCGGAAGAAATTAAAAAAGCTAAGAAAGAAGAACCTCAAAAAGAGAAAGTAGAGGTTGAGGTTGAAAAACCAAAAGAAAAAGAAGTAGAAATCGAAGTTGTCGATGATACTCCTAAAGCAGATAGGAATAGAAAACCTTCTGCTCCTCCAGAAGATTTAACAGATGAAGAGCTTGAACAGTATTCGGACAAAGTTCGTAATAGGATTAAGCATTTTAGTAAAGGTTATCACGATGAACGTAGAGCAAAAGAAGCTGCTTCTCGTGAACGCCAAGAGCTAGAAAATTATGCTAAATCTATTATGGAAGAGAATAATAAGCTTAAGGGTGATTTAACTAAAAACCAAGAAGCTCTCTTAAAACAAGCAAAGTATAATGTTGAAGAGGATCTAAAAAAAGCCAAGGCAGCTTACAAAGTAGCCCATGAGTCTGGCGATTCTGATGCTCTACTACAAGCACAAGATGCTCTTACTACTGCTAAGTTAAAAACTGATAAGTTAGCAGATATAAAAATACCTACTTTACAGCGAGCTAATAATAATGTACAACTAGATACTAATAGTGCCCCTAAACCAAAACCAGCCGATGAAAAAGCTGTGGCATGGTCAAAGCAAAATCCTTGGTTTGGGTCTGATGACGAGATGACAAGTCTTGCCATGGGGGTACATACGAGACTTGCAAAGCAGGGTGTAGACCTGCAGAGCGATGATTACTACGATGCTATAAATGCACGTATGCGAGAAGTGTTCCCGAATAAGTTTGAGGACACTGACAAACCAGAGGCCGAAGGGTCAAAAAAGCAGTCGAATGTGGTTGCCCCCGCACCGCGGAGCACAGCACCTAAAAAGGTACGAGTAACCCAAGTACAGATTGCTAAGAAACTCGGAGTGCCACTAGAACTATACGCCCAAAAGGTTGCAGAAGAAATGAGGAAAACATAATGGCTGAAAATCGAATAAACCGTGAAATTTCAACACGAGAAAAAGTAGAACGAAAAAAAGCCTGGACCAGACCAGAGGTTTTACCCTCTCCAAACCCTGAGCCAGGATACGCGTTTAGATGGATTCGTGTAGCAACACAAGGTCAAGTCGATCCAACCAATGTGTCCTCAAAATTACGTGAAGGTTGGGAGCCTGTAAAGGCAGTAGACCATCCAGAAATTACAATGGCAACTATCGAGAATGATAAATTCAAAGATAACATTGTGATTGGTGGTTTAATGCTTTGTAAAGCTCCAAAAGAATTAGTTGAAGAAAGAACTGACCACTTTACAAGACAAACAGAAGGTCAGATTCAATCAGTTGATAACAACCTTATGAGAGAAAATGACCCTAGGATGCCTTTATTTCATGATCGCAAGTCTAAGGTTACTTTTGGAACTGGCAATTAAATTTTAGTTAATAGGAGACTAAACACATGGCTTGGCCTACAATAGATGGTCCTTACGGATTAAAACCCGTCAACAAGCTTGGTGGTACGCCTTTTGCTGGAGCTACGAGACATTTTGCTATCGCTTCTGGTTATAATACCAATATCTTCAATGGAGATGTTGTAAAACAATTAGCAGACGGTACTATCGCTCGCGATGCTATCACAACGGCTACTACTAATACTGTTGGCGTTTTTTTAGGGGTTACTTATACAAACCCTACTACTTCGCAACTTACCTTTAGTCAATACTACCCTGCAAATACAGCAGCTTCTGATATTAGAGCTTACGTCTGTGACGATCCAACAGCTCTATTTAAAGTAGTTTCTTGTACTGCTGGTGGTGCTGTAGTTACTGCTGTCGGCAGAACTGCTATAGGTAATAATATAAAACTAGTGAATAACGCTGGTTCAACCATAACTGGTAATTCTAAAGTCGCTATGGATTCTGGAGTTGCTACAACTAACACTTTCCCAATGAAAGTTATTGATGTTGTAGAAGACACTGCAAATGCTGCAGGTAACTTCGTAGAATTTATTGTAACTTGGAACTTTGGTATGCACCAGTACCATAAAGCATTGGGGATATAGATCATGGCTATAAGTAGAGCACAACTCTTAAAAGAACTCCTCCCTGGTTTAAACGCTTTGTTTGGATTAGAATATGCTAAATATGGTGAGGAACACGCAGAGATTTTTGAAAGTGAATCATCTGATCGTTCTTTTGAGGAAGAAACCAAACTTTCAGGCTTTTCAGCTGCACCAGTCAAATACGAAGGTTCTGCCATCGAGTATGACAATGCACAAGAAGCCTTTACATCACGCTATAACCACGAAACCATTGCTATGGGTTTTTCAATTACTGAAGAAGCAATTGAAGATAACTTGTATGATTCACTATCATCTCGTTACACCAAAGCTCTAGCTCGTGCTATGGCATACACTAAGCAAGTAAAAGCAGCTAACATTCTAAATACTGCTTTCGCTGCGGGTACTACCTATGGAGATGGTAAGTCACTTTGTGCTACCGATCACCCATTAATTTCTGGTGGTACTAACTCAAACGAGCCTGCTGTTGCAGCTGACCTAAACGAAACTTCACTAGAAGCAGCCGTTATTCAGATTGCAGCTTGGACAGATGAGCGTAGCTTGCTAATTGCTGCTAGACCAAGAAAACTAATAATCCCACCAGCACTACAGTTTGTTGCTACAAGATTGTTAGAAACAGAAGGTCGAGTAGGAACAGCAGACAACGATCTCAACGCATTACGTAACAATGGCTCTGTACCCGAAGGTTACGCCATCAACCATTATCTAACCGATACAGATGCTTGGTTCTTGATGACAGACGTACCTAACGGTCTAAAGCACTTTACACGTAGTCCAATGTCAACATCTATGGATGCTGATTTCGATACAGGTAATTCAAGATATAAAGCTAGAGAAAGATATTCCTTTGGTGTATCCGATCCGCTAGGTATCTTTGGCTCACCTGGAGCGTAAGAGATCACAAATTGTGTTTTTTAGAGGGGGCGGTGAAAATCGCCCTTTCTTTTTTGTTTTTTATGTCGTATAGTAAATTATCCCTGACAACTACGCAGTGTAGTTGACTTAAACTGACAGAGGAGAGTAAAATGGGAACAACTACTTTTTCTGGTCCTATAAGGACTGGTACTATTAAAGAAGGAGCAAATGCTAATATAGGATATGCTCTATCTATGCAAGCTCATACCATAGACTGTTCAGGTGGAGCTATTGGACAATCAGACACAGCAATGATTATACCTGCTAATTCAGCTATTGTTGACGTTGTTATTGATGTAATATCTGCTATTGGAACTGCACCTGCCGTTGTAAGCTTAGGAACGTCTGGTGGTAATGATAACACTATTCTAAATGCTTTTTCCTGTGCAACAGGTGCTGGTCAAATTGGACGTAAGTACCCTACAACTGAAGCTGGTGCTACAAGAGGTTGGGCTAACATTGGAACTTCTGATCTTAAAGTAACTGTAAAGACTACAGGAGCTTCGGATGCAGGATCTATTAGAATAACTATAGTTTATGCTCAAGCTTATAATACTACTGTCCAACCGTAGGATAGGAGATAAATTATGGGTTTTAGATTAGGTGATTCCGATATAGAAGCGGTCACTGTGACCGCATCAGGCACAGTAAAAGATGGCCGTAACAGACTGAAAACACTAGCTTTAAAATCTGCAAGTAGTGGTAGTCCTAGAGTTGTTCTAAAGAACGCTTCATCAGGGGCTACTCTGCTTGACATGTCTTTTCATACTAGTGATGATTTCTACATGAACCTTCCAGGGGCAGGTATTTTATTTAAAGATGAATGTCATGTTACATTAACAAATGTGGACTCTTTTACAGGATTCTTTGGATAATGGCTACTTCAGGCACTACAGCTTTTGATATGGACTTCACAGAGATTGCTGAAGAAGCATGGGAGCGTACTGGCCTAGAGATGCGTACTGGATATGACTTACGTACTGCTCGTAGGTCAATGAATCTAATGTGCATTGAATGGCAGAACCGTGGTTTAAATCTTTGGACTATAGATCAAAAGACCAAAGCACTGGTATCAGGTACTAGTCAATATACTTTAGAAGCAGATACCATTGATTTACTTGACCATGTTATACGACAGAACTCTGGTAATACTTCTACACAATCTGATCTTACTATATCACGTATTGGTGTAAGTACTTACGCGTCTATCCCTAACAAGTTATCACAGGGTAGGCCAATACAAGTATGGATAGAACGTCTACGTGACGCTCCCCGTATAAACGTATGGCCTGTTCCTGACTCTAGTGACTACACTTTTGTGTATTGGAGAATGAGACGTATAGAAGACGCGGGAAGTGGTGTAGAAACAGCAGACATGAACTTTAGATTTTATCCTGCTCTCGTAGCTGGATTAGCTTATCATATAGCTTTAAAAGCTCCTGGAGCGGTTGAAAGGATACCTATATTAAAGCAAATCTATGACGAGCAATATAATTTAGCAGCAGGTGAAGATAGAGAAAAAACATCTGAACATTTTGTACCAAGAGTAAATAGAATATAGGAGCTATAAATGAGCGATAAAAAGAAAAAACCTAAAAAGTTTAAGGCTGGCGGTGGTGGTCTTATGAAATATGGTCATGGTGGACGCGGTATGGGCATAACTAAAAAAGGCGTAAAGCCTTGTAAAATGAGGTAGAAATTATGAGTAGTATAGATAGTAAAAGAGCAGCTAAATTAAATTTTGTAAATAGTGATGTAGGACGTGGTGTAAGAAACCAAAGATCAGAAAGAAAAAAGAAAATAAAAGAGGATTACAAAAATAGAGGGAGTTATGGGGATGAGGAACGTTCAAGACTTTTGGGTGAAATTGATGACAAAAATGAGGAAAATATGAGAAATGTGGGTATGTATGGAAAAGATGCTTATAAAGGTAAATCTTTTGGTTTTCCAGCAGATATGAAAAAAGGTGGTAAAGTAGGAATGCGAAAAGGTGGATTAGCTAGGAGAAAAAGGAAGTGACAGCATTTGCGTCTTCAAAAAATGCTTTAGGGATCTGCGATGTATGTGGGTTTCAGTACAGATTACGTGAGCTTAGAAGCTTAACCGTAAGAGGACGTGTTGTTAATACTTTAGCTTGCCCTGAATGTTGGAATGAAGATCACCCACAAAACGAACTAGGTAAGTATCCTGTACGTGATCCTCAAGCATTACAAGATCCTAGACCTGATTTTGCAGAAATAAAACCTAGTAGAGGTTTACAATGGGGGTGGAACCCCGTTGGTTATGGGGGGGATTTTTATGATTTAACCCCAAACAATCTAGTAGCTAAGACAGCTGTTGGTACAATAACAATTGAAATAACTTAGGAGATATAAAATGCCAAAAGTAGGAAATAAAAAATTCCCTTATACACCAAAAGGAATGGCTATGGCTAAAGCTGCAGCTAAGAAAAAAAATAAAAAAGGTAAGAAGAAGTAGTGAATTACACAGACTTAAAAGCTAATATACAAGATATAGTTGAAAGTACTTTTTCAAATACTCAACTTGCGTTGTTTGTTCAACAAGCAGAAGAGAAGATTTACAATTTTGTAAATATACCCGCGTTAAGAAAAAATGTTACAGGAACATTAACAAATGGTAATAAGTACTTAGCCTTACCAACTGATTTTTTATATAGCTACAGTTTAGCTGTTGTAGATACTAACGGGGGTTATAATTTTCTTTTACAAAAAGATGTTAACTTTATGAGAGAAGCCTACCCTAACCCCGCTACTACAGGGTTCCCTAAACACTATGCTTATTTTGATAAAGATTTCATAATCTTAGGTCCGACTCCTAATGGTAATCATACTACAGAGTTTCATTATGGATATTACCCCCAATCTATAGTAGATGCAGGTACAACCTGGCTAGGAACTGATTTTGATTCTGCGTTACTTAATGGATCTCTTATGGAAGCTGCTAGATTTATGAAAGCTGAACCAGACATTATAGCTATGTACGAAAAAGAATATACACAGGCTATTGCCTTGCTGAAACAATTAGATGGAAAGTTAAAACAAGATTTTTATAGGGCTGGAGAACCAAAGAAAGAGGTAAAATAGATGTTTGAAATGAAAATAAATGTACCTTCGGTTGAAGTTATGACAACGAATAATAGAGGTTTTTCACCTGAAGAAATAGCTCAAGAATGTATGAAAAAAGTTATTTATATTTCAGACAATACTGATCCAAATATAAGAGATCAGGCGAGAGCCTTTTCTAATGAGATAGAGAAAGTAATTGTACAATATATGAAAGAAGCTATATCTAGTGATAGAACTACTGTATATAATGCAATTATGGATGCGGGTCATCCAGAGTTAGCCAAATTGATAAGGAGATTATAAGATGGCGTTTGACGGAAATAATTACATGTGTACCTCTTTTAAAAAAGAACTTCTAGAAGCGGGGCATAATTTTAAACTTTCAGGTGGTAATGTTTTTCAGATTGCTTTGTATACAAATAGTGCTGCAGGGAACAATGGGTTTGGTGGAACTAGTACTGATATGGATGAAACCATAACAAATTATTCTACTAATAACGAAGTTACTGGCACAGGTTATGTTGCAAAAGGAAAAACTCTTACTAGAATTGATCCTACAACTGGGCAAGCAGCGGGAGGTAGTCCAGCTACTACAGCTTATACCTCTTTCCAAAGTAGTTCTGCTGTATGGGCTTCTTCAACTATTACAGCAAGAGGAGCTCTTATATTTAACGATACCGCAAGTAACGATGCTTCAGTAATAGTATTAGATTTTGGTAGTGATAAGTCTTCTAGTTCTGGTGATTTTAAAGTTGTATTCCCTACCGCAGCTGCAGGAAGTGCTATAATAAGGATTGCTTAATGTCTAAACTAGGTAACAGGATCAAAGTTGGTGTTTCTGCTATACCTGGTGGTGCACAAGGTACTCTTACTTTAGGTAGCCCTGAAGACGGATTTTTTGATTTTGCAGAAGGTGGTATAGCAGATCAAAACACTGTTAGATATGTTATTGAAGAAGGTAATGATTTTGAAATAGGAATCGGAAAATTTACAGCTTCGGGAACCACTCTATCAAGAGATACTGTAGAACAAAGTTTAATAAGTGGTTCAGCAGGAACTACAAAAATTAACGCATCAACTAATTCTGTTGTATTTGTGACAGCTACTTCAAGAAACTTTTCTTACCAAACAGCTATGACTTTGATATATGGGGTATAAAGATGACTTACAAAGTATCAGTTATTGTAGATATAGATGATGAAGATAAACTAGGAGAGGCAGCTGTAGCTAAATTAAAAGCAGGTGGGAAGTCTGATTCTGAAGCAAAAGAAATGGTATATGATGGTGATCTTGTACAACCGCTTAAAGCTTTACCTGTCATGACAGACTATTGGGCAGGATGGGCAGGGTGTACAATAAATAAAACAGAAATAGAGGATATGTAAATGCCAGTAAATATAGCAGCTGCAACTTCGATTGTAGGAAAAACAAAAGTATTTCAAATGAATACTACTTCTTTAGATGAAGCATTAGATAACCAATCTGCAACAGAATTAGTTAAAATAAATAGCGTTGTTATTACTAATCTTACTAATGCTGATGCTGATGTTTCAGGGACTATATCAGACGCAAATGGAGGATCAGATGTGATAATTGCTCATTTAATTACAGTACCTGCAAAAACTAATTTAGTCCTTATTTCAGCAGATATGAGAATTTACTTAGAAGAAAATAAAGCTATTAATTTACAAGCATCAGTTGCTAATCGGTTAGGTTATTGTATAAGCTATGAGGTTATATCATAGATGAGTCAAGGTTATAGGCTTAATGGTGGAATGATTGGGTTTAAACACCTTTGGACAAGCGATAAGATAGGTATTTGGGATATTAAATCTCCCTATGTAAATCTTAACATATAACCCGATCCGCCTGGGGAATATCAGTATATAACGCCTGTTAGTCATGCTTTTACAGTACCAGCTGGTATATCAAATATTTGTGTACTAGTTATTGGTGCTGGCGGTGGCGGTATGTATTGGAATAGTAATAACAGTTCTGTTAGCTATAGAATGAATGGTGGTGGTGGAGGTGGGCTAAGTTATAAAAATAATATCACTGTTCTTCCTGGTGCTACCTATGCTGTAGTTGTTGGTGCTGCAGGGAGTAGAGGATATTACTCTACAGGTAGTACAGCAGGTGGTACTAGCACCTTTTCAGGTTCAGGGGCTAGTTTGGGAGCAACAGGAGGAAGTCCTGGAAGATACAATTCTAATGTTGCTGGTGGTGTAGGTTATGGGGGGGATAGTAATCGAACAGGTGGGCAGTCACTAGGTTATGGTTCCAATGGATATGGTCCTGCAGGTGGGGGCGGTGCTGCTGGTTATTCAGGAAATGGAGGAAATGGAGGAAACAGATATACTTCCAATACGGCTACGTATGGAGCTACAGCTGGCTCTGGTGGTGGAGGCGGTGGTGGCGGATGGGCAAGTGGGTCTCGCATTTATTCCTATGGTGGTGGAGGAGTAGGTATATTTGGTGAAGGATCAAGTGGATCAGCTGGAGCTGCAGATTCTAATAATAATGGTGGCTCTGGTGGAGATGATGGAAACTTGTCAAGAGCTCTTTCTAGTAGTTCTAGTTACCAAAGAGGTGGTCAATATGGTGGTGGAGGAGGAGGTTCTTCTTCAACATATCACGGTTATGCAGGGAATGGTAGTCCAGGGGTAGTAAGAGTTGTTTTCGGAATCGGAAGATCTTTTCCTAGTACAAATGTAGCTTTATCTGATAGTGAAGGTAACGTAACAACAGTATAGAAAGTAAAATAAATGTTAGGCTTTTCCCCATTATCACAAGGTCCCGTAGGAACATCTGGTGGTTCTTCTGTTTCAGGAGATATAACTGTAAGTGTATCTGGTGTTGCAGCTACAGGTCAAGTAGGTAGTGTAACCCCTTCT
>JAAHTH010003242.1_pt2 | contig 10104 bp, 1 predicted proteins | sample 6116091 | NCBI WGS metagenome assembly JAAHTH01 (sample SAMN13939990, study PRJNA603662) | sponge metagenome | isolation source: marine sponge | host: Mycale hentscheli | place: New Zealand | collected 2006
GACGGTTGAAATTACGGAGAGGTTGTTTCCGGCGACCAGGTCAATATTGCGACCTACCTCGGTCGAGATATAGCCGGAGGCGTCAGCGAGTCCACGGATGACTCCGCCGCCCACCAAAGCAACGGTGAGTCCATAGGCGTCTGTTTCTGCATTTTGAGAAACATTCGAGGCGACTAAGATATCCCTCCCTACATGAAGCTGGCTCGTTCGGTTGCCCACCCAGGTTCTTGCGTCCGGTTTCGCAAGGGAATTTGCAATCAGGCCATTTCCATTGATCACAGCAATGGTAACTGCCTGCCCTTCTGCTGTAGCGTTGGTGGCATTATTGGAGATGACACCGACGCTATTGCCGACGCAGACGTCGGATTCCCCGAGATAAGTTCGAATACTTGGTTGTGCTGTTGCCTTGGAAATCGCGACTCCATAGCTAACTCCGTTTAGAGGTGAGACTCCCAGTGCATCTGTTTTGACGTCAAAATCGGTATTGTTTTGAACCAAGAGGTTGTCAGAGATTTGCAGCTCGGAATCGTTACCGATCCAAGTGAAAAACTGTGGAGTTGCATTGACTTTTGCGATCGTTCCCGCCCCTGAGACGATACCAGCGTCGATCGCGGTCGCTTCGCTGGTTAAGTTAACATCGCCATTAGTTTTGACAACAACTGTGTTAACGGTTGCCATACCCGCGTCACACGGTTGATCACCCCCAGCTGGGGTTTTGCCATGTCCAACGGTTGCATCCGATATGTAGGCTTCGGTAGTTCCCGTAGCATTTATTTTTGAAACCGAAGCACCAACAGTTCCCAATCCAAGTACCGCTTGGTTAGTTTTCGTTTTGATATTTTGTATTACATCCGATTTTATTTTCAATTGGTCCGCTTTGACGACAGTCGCGTCTTGTGCGACGCGAGCGGTTTGGTCGCTCGACTCATTGACAATTGCAACCGAAGCACCGATTGCCCCGAGTCCGCCTTGTCCTGCCCAGGCGCGTGTGTGGTTAACTTCTTCTAGACTCGCTTGAACAAAGATGTCGTCATCGGCGGCGACGATTCCATATACGTTTGCCTCTGTGTCGCTATGGACATTAACCAGCGCCACGGATGCGCCAACGCCGGCAATTCCTGCTCCCACCCCGCCGGCCGAATTATCAACCAGCATCCATTCTCTGGCTCTGACATCGACGTCATCTCCAGCGATAACCTCAGCCGTTTGTTTGACTGTCGCGATGACTCCAGAAGGTCTGTCGTTGGAATGAAGGTCATCCTTCAGCGTTTTAGGTTTTGAATCTTCTGTATTATTGAAAGTGTCTCTGCGCGACGTGGTAACACTGGCGGCATCGCTGGCGAAGACATCAATTGTCGTGCCATCGGCGTCAATCGCACTCGATTTGACCCCTTCGATCCAGTAGTCGGTATCAAATTCGGAACCGATATTCCAAACTGAGACAGATCCCGATAAACCAGCGACACCTGCACCGACAGCACCGACTTCGGATTTAATATCTATTTTTGATAATCCGTGTAAGTCAACGTCTTGATAGGCCGTCACTTTCGCATCGGCGTCGATGTGTGCCCAGACGAAATGATCCAGTTTCCCAACGTCCACGGCACCAGCAATTCCAGCCGCACCCACTCCTCCCGCTCCATCCGTAGAATTGACGGTTACATTACTGACTGCGGAGACATTGACGTTGGTAGACTGTTTTTCATTGTTGGGGTCGGCTGGATCGATGCCAATGCCGGCGAGGTTTGCATCGACAACGGAGTTCTTTCCGATCCAAGCCTCTACATGGGGATTGATTACCTCAACCGTTACTGCTCCCGCTACTCCAGCGTACAAACCAATGCCACCGGTCGCACTCAAATTGGTAATGTCCTCATTGGAAGTCGCCTGGACGGCAACGCCGAAAATCTGTTCCGATAAAAATTCGCCTGAAGAGTTATACTCTCCGTCGTAAACGACCGTAGGGCGTAAGGTGTCGGTCGCTGCCGAAACATTTGAATTCTCTCCGATGTAGGCGAGTGTTTGTTTGTGAACCTGAACGGTGCTCACGCTTGCTCCCACACCAGCTGCGGCAATACCAACGGCTCCTGTGCCTGCTAGAGAGTCGACCGTCGTGGTGTCAACTGATTCGACGATAACATTTTGTCCCGCGTCGACAGTGACTGAATCGCCTATACGGGCGGTGACCTCAGAGTCGACATGCACGGTGGCGACTGAGCCTGCGAGTGAAAATCCGTTCGATCCAGCACCGGAGACGACGTTGGTGTTGAGTGAATTGTCTACCTGAGCTTGGACAACGACATCCTCCCCCGCGGTGATGTCAGAACCGTTCGCGATTGAAGAATCAATGGTCTGGTCAATACGATTGCTGACGCTTGAGCCGGCGATGGCGACCGCGGAAGCAAGTGACCCGCCGATTCCAATACCTGTTTGAAGGCTCTTTACCTCCACAGTGGTGGTAACGTCTCCACCGGCGGTGGCAGTTGAACTTGAGATTGTGGCTTCCATTTCTCGATTGATGTCGTTATCGACCACGGCAATGCCGACCGCTGCGGTTCCGGATACTCCCAGTCCTGGCGCGAGCGCTTTGATGGAAGAATCATCAACGGCCGAGACCGTAATATCTCCCCCTGCGGTGACGGTTGAATCACCCATGATGCAGGCTCGATTATCAACATCGATCTGATTTACGGAGACAGAGCCACCTAAGGCAAAGGTACCTGCGTAGGCTCCGCCGATGGATAAACTTTTTATTTCAGATTGATTATGTGTTGAAACGTCGACGTCACCGCCGACGGTGACTTCCGAGTCGACAATGCAGGCGCGGAGGGTTGAGTCGATCTTATTAACACCGACCGCAGCTCCAACGGCCGCAGTTGATGCTGCAGCAACACCACCAGTGAGCGCATTAATTGTGTCCTGGTTACTCGCCGTGACCGAAGCGTAGCTTCCAGCGGTAAGCGAAGAGTTGGTAATGTGGGAATCCGTATTCGATACGATTTTATTGGTGGAGACGCTGCCACCCAGCGCAAACCCCTGAGCAAATGCTCCGCCGACTGCGAGCGTTCGAACAATTGATTCGGTATCTGCTGAGACGTTGGCGGATCCCTCTTCGGCTTGAATATCGGACTCAACAATCGATGACTCGACGTTGTTAGTTTGGTTATTAATGCTAACCGCAGCACCCACCGCCGCAGATCCTACGCCAGCAAAATTTCCTGAGAAGGCATTGATTGTTCCATTGGAGGTGGCCTGAACATTGATTTGTCCCCCAGCCTCCACATCACTTTGTTTGATTTTGGCGATTGTGTCCGATTGAATATTATTGACCGCCATCGACCCCGCAAATGCAAACTGGTCTTGGATTGAGACTCCGGCGGTGAAGCTTTGGATTCGACCTTCAGATTCCGCTTTGACGGAGCTACTCCCGGTCGTGTCGGTCGTGGATTGTTCAATTTCAGAGTCAACGGATTGTTGTACGTTGTTTCCAGCGAAGCCACCGACAAATCCGCTCCCTTTCGCGACGGTAGCGGCGCCGGATACCGCAAGGATATCGGAGTCGTCCGTTGCAGTAATATTCACAGTGGTAGCTGTGACGTCGGAGCCTCCTGCGACCCGAGCGCTGACCGTACTGTTAACTTCATTGAGAGCGATTGTTCCCGCGACGGCCAATTTCTTTCCGTTGGAAAAACCGCCCGCTACTGAGGTGATTTTAGCTTGATTGAGGGCGCTGAGTGAAAGGTCACGCTCTAGTTCCAGTTGAGAACCCTCGATGTGAGCGTTTGTGATCGTGGCAAGGTCATTCATGGAAAAGGAAGAGCTGAAGCCAAGTTTTCCGGAGAAATCCACAGCTCCTGCAAAACTCCAGACCTTTGAATTATCCTGAGCCGAGAGGGTTGCTCCAGCAGCGGAATGAACGTCAGCGAGGACCAAAGCTGATTCTGTAATCCAATCGGTCTTATTGAGCGAGACGTTCCCAGCGACTTCAACATTGCCTGCTGAGGCAGCCGAAGCGTTGATGGACCAAAGGCTTCCCCCCTTTTCGCGTTCTGCGATAATTGAAAGACCTCCTGAAGTTTTCTGGATTGTTGCGTTTTCAATCCAGGCTTTTGCGGAACCAGTGAGGATATTATGAGTGTAGGTCCCAGCAAGTCCGACGGAGTCATCCTTGCCATTGATGGCGGCGGATCCGGCGACGGCAATTAATGGCGCTTTACTTTTGGCTGAGACCGATACGGCTTTCGCGATAAAGGTGCCACCGTCGTTGATGTAGGCTTGGGTATCGTCTTCCACATTGTTGATGGCAACGTCCGCGGAAACACTCAAGCCGAATTTTCCGGCCTTCCCTTTGCTTACAAAGTTAGCTGGAATGGGAATGGAAGGTGTAGGTGTTGTGCTGGGTGCTACGTTGGACGCAGATCCTTTTGAGGGAACAACACCTGACAACGCATTGGCATAGAAACCCCCTTCAGAAGTGGCTTTAACCGACAATCCACCGGGGGCGACGAACGCAGATTCATACAAAAGTTCGCCGGGTGATCCGATATAGGCGAGGTTAGTTCGAGTGATTTTGGTGGTGGCGATGGATGCGCCGAATCCAGAATTTGAGCTTCGGATTGCTGATCCCGCGAAAACAAAATTACTGGCGTCACTGTCGCTCGCAACAGGGATTTTGCCAGCGGTTACCTGCGAGCCCTGTTCGATAAATGCGCGAGTGGTCGTGATTTGGCGATTGTGAGCAAAGCTACCTGCGATTCCCGTTTTTTCTGATTTACCGCCGGATGCGGCGAATAAAAAATGGATTAACTTTGAGGTTGCCGTTACCGTGACACTTCCATCGAGCCCTGCACGCACATTTGAATTTTCTCCGATACTAGCTTCGGTATCATCAAAAATATCCGTAAATGACCAGGCACCACCAACCGCTGTATTTTTAGCATCAGTACCGAGTCCAATATCCGAAGTTTTAGTAGCGTCCTTCTTGGCGGCCTTCCAAAGAGCCTTCGCAAAATCGATGAAACCATTGTTTATTAGGGTGTTCCAATGACTACTGCTATTCAATACCTCGGATAAGACGATATCAAGCTCGAATACGCCGGTGATGTCAACCAATATAAAGTTGGTCGCCGCATTCACTTTGACAGATTGATCGATATCCCACGCGGCGGGCAACTGATTAATGTTTGCGTCCGCACCGATCTTAGCGTGAGTCGTCGTGTTGTAGTCTTGGTAGTTAAGAGAACCAGCAATGGTTGACTTTCCATTCAGGCTATGACTTCGCGCCCAGGAATTGCCTTTCAATTTCAATACCCGAGTTGATCCTTTTTTGATTTGGCTGACTGCCTCCTTGAAGGGATAAGTGGTCGTCGCGTCCACTTTGATTTCTCTTTTTGCATCCGCAGTTGCACCATTATCCAGAATTGCACGAGAACTGTTGTTGTAAAGGCCAACAACAACCGCTGTGCTGATCATATTTTCTTTGCCTGCATCGGAAGTTTTATTTTCGATGGCACTTTCTGCTAATGTTCGTGTTAACGATTCTAATCGAGATTTCACGAGGATATCTTGATTGGAATAGAGGTTTGATTCGCTCCCTACCCGAGCGAGGACATCGTTATGGGCTTCGTTTAACGCTAGAGCACTGGCGAAGTCAATTTGCACGTTGGTGCCATTAGTTAAGTTGCTCAGCTTTAGGGCATCGAGTATGGGTTTTATTTTTTTTGTAAAGAACTTTTTTACATTGGCTACAGTAGGCTTTGGTTTAAATGGTTTTGCTTTTTCACCGAGGCCTGAAAGCGCTACGGATTCCTCCTCCGTGTCTAGCTCCGCCTTAATTGTAATCCCTTGATCATCTTCAAAACCGGGTGTCCCGGTGAAGGCGGTTACGTTCCCCTCAACCTCCGCGGCGACATTAGAAGTTGGAAATGAGAAAGCCAGAACTAAGCCGATTCCACCTTCTGTGTAGACGCTACTTGAGGCTTTGCTCTTCGCTTTTTGCTTTCCCTTCGCATGGATGGTGACATCAGTGCCTGCAGAAATGTTTGAATTGGGTGCGATATAGATCGTTGAGCTCAAATCAGTTTGGGCCAGGGCAAGCGCGAATGAGAGTCGTTCTTCGGTGTCCGCAGGATCTTTGTTTTTTGCGGTGGTCGCTTCGGCTTTTGAGGAGAGATCAACATCCGCTTTTATCTCGACTTGATTTTGGGCGTCGATCTGAACCCCCTCTTCGATTGTGACCTCAGCATTGGACTCAGAGAGCATGACGGCGATTGCCTGGTATTTACTTTTTACCTTTACGGTTTCATGGCTTTCCGTTTTTGCCGATATCTTTACTTCACTTGCCGCATCGATGATTGAACCCTGTCCGATGGTGACGGTGGCAAACGTTTTTTCTTTAGCGAAGAACGCGGGCCAGTCAGTTGCCTCTGTAATGAAATCGTCAAGTTTACCGTCGAGGAAGTCAGCGGTTGTTTCGAGGAATGAAATATTTGGGTCGGAGATCGCCTGAATGATTTCCTTAATTGAGGGGATCTCTGAAGCTCCACCCGCAAACGCCTTGATGGTTATGTCTTTGCCCCGAATTTCAACTGTGCCTAAATCAACAAAGGCTGTAGCTTCTTGGTCCAGGAATTTCAGGGCATCACCCACACTTACAGTGCCCGCAGCTAAATCATCAATAAGGGATGCGAACTCAATAAAACTTGCGAGTTGATCTTTTGAGTCGAACGTTACGTCTGCGGGTGTTTGGATGGATCCGGGATCGACATTTGCGAGGAAGGCTGTCCCGTCACCAACCGTAATTTCTTTAGCTTTGAGCGTTAGATTAGCTGAGTCCTCAATTGATGGGTCCGTGAAGTGATCGCCCCCAACTGCGATCGCACGTGTCGATACAGTTACGTTATCACCGATGGTGATATTTCCATTGAAGCCTGGGTCAACGATTTGAAAACCGAGAGGCGCCGCGATCGATGTATTGTCCGCGATTGTATTTTGTTCGACTTTTACATCCAGCTTGCCCCCGGTCGGAAGAAGGTTTAGATCGCTTGTTATCGTCAGCGAGTCAATATTCGCACCGCCGTTAATTGTGACTTTGCTGGCTCCGGTATGCCCATCGAGATCGAGTTCGACGGAATCCTGTCCCCCTTTTGTGTTGATAGTGATTGTGATGGGATCAGTGGGATTGTCCATCTCATAGAACTGAACTCCAGCTGTCGTGTTATCTAAATCGGTCGTTAGCGGGTCCCCGTCTTCACCCCACATCAGATAATTAGTGCCTGGTTGAACTTGCAGAACATAGTCGTCGGCGAAGCCATCGCCTTTGATCGTAAATGCACCTGAATCGAAGGTGGCTGTCGTGGCGAGAAGTTGCCTCGGTTCAAGTGGCCCGTAGGAGAGATTTGTTTTTTTTCGGGACTTTTGTTTTTTTGAATTGGCTTGTTGCGCGTAAATCCACTTAAACATGATGCACCGGCGGGATAAAAAGGTGGGTTGGAAGTGTCTTAGGCAACCCAATGCAAGGTGCGTGCCAAGCAGTGAAACATTATGAAAGAAGTGAAATGTAGTTGTTTATTGTCGGATTTTTTTGTTATTGAAACTTTTATATTATTCGACAAAACAATCAAACGTCTCAAACTGCGACTGCAATTCTTAATTCGAGACAGAACAGCATTGCCGGGTTGTTTAGCTGATACTTTGAAACTTATTTGATTAAGTTTGAATAGGTTATTTCGAATCTGTTACTTAGAACCGACTGAAAATGGGGTTTGATCTTGCCAGTTTATTGCCTGCTAAACCGCTTAAATAAAGAGCGTTCGGACGGCTGGTTTTGGATTGGCTCAAGGAAATGCCATCAATTGCAACTGGTTGATGCGGCAGCTATTTTATTTACGCGGTGCGATTCGGAATCCTCGGTTTTCCCTAAATCGAATAGCCCGTTAATAGATATTAGACTTGCGAAATGAAGACTAGTTGCCCGGAAAGACTATGAAAAATTGGATGCTAATTATTTGCCCTCTGGCAGCGATCGTTTTTGGGTGGGTGTTGTCGGGGGTTGGGTTGTCTTACGAAATCTGCATCACCGCATCGATAACGGTTTGGGTGGCCGCCTGGTGGATTACTGAGCCGATTTCGATACCAGCCACGTCCTTAATCCCATTGGCGTTATTTCCGTTGTTTGGGATTTTATCTCCCGACGATATTGCGCGGTCGTATGGGAACAAACTCGTCTTGCTGATGCTTGGTGGTTTTATGTTATCGGCGGCGATGGAGAAAAGCGGAGCTCATAAACGGATTGCACTTGGAATGGTCAATCTTTTTGGGCGAAGTAGTGGACGGCGACTCGTCTTTGGGTTCATGACAGCCTCCGCAGTACTGAGTATGTGGATTTCAAATGCTGCCACGACGTTGATGCTATTGCCGATTGCAATGGCCGTGGTTGCCCAGACGAAAGATCAAAAACTTCAAATAGCACTGTTACTTGGGATTGCCTACGGGGCGAGTGTGGGCGGTGTTGCGACTCCGATCGGAACTCCACCCAACTTGGTTTTTATGGGTGTGTTTGAGCAAGCCACTGGTTATGAGATTGGTTTTTTTGACTGGATGATGCTGGCCTTACCTATCGTTTTGATCATGTTGCCGGTCGTTGGCTTTTGGTTGACGCGGGGGATTGGTTCCATCGAACCGATCCAATTGCCGAAGGTTGGGGCGTGGCAAAAAAAGGAAACCCGCACGCTAATTGTTTTTGGTTTCACTGCGTTATTTTGGGTCACACGCCAACAGCCATTTGGCGGCTGGGTTGGTTTTGCTGAAGGGCAGGGGATGTCGCTGGCTTATGCAAATGACGCTTCCATTGCGTTGATGGGAGTTCTTGCGTTGTTCGTGCTCCCCTCTGGTGATGGGGAAAAGCTTTTGAATTGGGAGACTGCCGCGAAAATTCCATGGGGTGTGTTGGTATTGTTCGCAGGCGGTTTATGTTTGGCCAGCGCGTTTAAAGCGTCAGGTTTGAGTGAGATGCTCGGGAATTCGATTTCATCGTTGGGGTCACTCCCGGTTATTTTAAGCATCGCTGCGATCTGTTTGGCGGTTACGTTTTTAACGGAGGTTACCAGTAACACTGCGACGACAACGATATTATTGCCCATATTAGTGACTGCAGCGATTGCCTCTGAGATTGATCCAAGGCTGTTTATGATTCCAGCGACAATTAGCGCAAGTTTTGCATTTATGCTGCCAGTCGCAACACCACCCAATGCGATTGTTTTTGGTTCAGAGAAGTTCACCGTGAAACAGATGGCACGCGAAGGTTTGGTTTTAAACTTCGTTGGTGTTTTGATAGTAACTCTGGTTTGCTACGTCCTTATCTAGTTTATAGCGGCCCAAGGTATCGGATTTCTGCGCCTTTGTTTCCAAACGTGTTACTTTTATTCTCAAACCTGCCACGAAAATTTTGAAGCTTCGATCGCCGCTCCGTGTTACGGTTAGTCAGATTCGATGAGGCAATTCGGCAATGCCGCCTTTAGCTCACTGAGTTCCGCAGGCGAAATGGAAGTGCCTCTTAGAGTTAGCTTTGATAAATTTTGAAGACTTTTAAGCGGTTCAAAATCTGTGACTTTTGTGTGTGAGAGGCGAAGCGTGGTAAGCTCAGTTAACGACTGCAATCCTTGGATCTCTTTCAGTGGTGTGTTGCTTAGGTCGACATATTCGAGTTGGATGCAGTTGGATAGTCCCTGGATGTTTGTAAGGTCACAATGGGTGATTTCTAAAGTTTGAAGGTTTACCAACTGGTTGAGTGCATCCAGTTGCGTGATTTTTGAGTTGTAGACCGAGAAACTTTTTAAAGACTTTGTCTTGGCGATTGGTGACAAATCTGGACCGTCGAATTTCGAAATTGATAAATGGACGATGTGTTTCACGTTTCCCAAGGTAGAGATATCTGAGATTGGCTGTTCCAGATGGACTCTAGAAATGTGGTCAATGAAATCAATTCCGGGCCAGTATCCCAAGAGGCCGTATTCGGCTTTTGAAAAAAACTCGGCCGCTCTGTCTTCGGCGACATAAGAAATGGTTCCACCATTTTGTATCACCCATTGCGAAACCTTTTTCTGT
>JAAHTH010001392.1_pt3 | contig 10100 bp, 16 predicted proteins | sample 6116091 | NCBI WGS metagenome assembly JAAHTH01 (sample SAMN13939990, study PRJNA603662) | sponge metagenome | isolation source: marine sponge | host: Mycale hentscheli | place: New Zealand | collected 2006
AAATCTCAAACAGGGTTGGGGTACACCCTTGGCCTTGACTTGTGCTGACGTTAGCCGCCAACCTTAGTGAAAAAAAGCGGGTCGCGTTTTAGGTAGCGGTTGAGGTTTTAGGTTGCAAACATAAAAAAAGCCCCTTAAAAAGAGGCTCATTTGTGGTTATTGGTTTTTTTCTAATTTCCGAAAAAGATATTTTATTTCTCGGTTGTGTTCTGCTGTTAAGTATTTAACTGTTTGAAACAGCATAAAAGTATAAAAAAAAGTAGCTATTAAAAAAACTATCATAGCTAAAAGTAGCGGGTTTTTTTTGTCATTTGTCATTATTCAAATTTTTTAAGTGAAAAAACTAGTGAAATAACCCAGCCTAAAAAAGTCCAGCCTAAAAATAAATTTAAGGCGAAAACTTGAGCAAAGTTTTTTTTATTCCACGCTACTAAGGTAGGTATAAAATAAAAAGCTAAAAATACAAGCCATACAAACCACTCACCCGAACTCCAAAATGTTAAAATCATAATTATTTATTTTTTTCGTTAAAATATACCGCTTTAATTACAGCTCCGTTAATTTCGTATTGTTTGCCGTCTTTAATATTCCTTACTACATTGCTGTAAAGTAAATCATAATCTAGGCATAAATTAGCTAAACCTCCATATACGCCATCTTTTCCGTCCCTACTGACTAACCAAAGTCATTTACCTTTTTGCATAATTATTCTTTTATAATTTTCCCGTTAATAGTCTTTACTGTTCTGTCTTTTATTTCGTTATAGGCATACTCTAAACTCTCCTCTAATCTTAAACCATTTTGGCCAGCTAGTATAATTAAAGTTACTAGAGTATCTCCAAAAGCATCTTTTAGCTCATTTTCGTTTTCAATTTTTAATTTTCTAAATAGTGAGCGTTCTTTTTCGTCTGTTATATCTAGTTTACCCGCCTCTCTAATTACTAGCTCTTTTTTGTTTAGTGCTATTAAAATCTCGTTAGCCTCTTCCATAAATTTAGCGTATTGTTAGTAAGAATTGCCAGCGTGCAAAATGTTTCTGTTTTTAGCCCAATCTAATATTAGTGGCTCTAGTTCGTTAAATTTCATAGTTGTTTGCTTAATTGTAAATCTATTTTTTGTAGTTGTTTAGTTAAATGTACTAGTTCCCCCGTTAGGTAAAAACTATTTAGGGGGTTAGTATCGCTAATCTCGTTTAGTATTTCTGTAATCTCTGCAATTAGTTCTTTTCGCTCTTCCATTTTATTTTAGGTTTAGCCCCCTTTCAGGGGCTGGGTATTTTAAATTCCTAATGTTTCTTTAAATGTTTCTTTAACTATTTCTCTAGCTTTATCTTCTGTTGCTCCAAAATCAACTAAAGTTTCTATAGCTGATAGATAAAGTGCTTTAATTTCCTTTTCTGTTTTTCCTGTTGTTGCTTTTGTAATTGTCATAATTTCTTTGTTTTAATTCGTTGGCACAAATATAAGTAATTATTTTTAATAAACAACAAATAAAAGTAATTATTTTTAATTTAGGCATAAAAAAAGCCTTACAGCTGCAACTATAAGGCTTTAATATTTTGACTATTATACGGCAATTTAAAAAGTTTAAAAAAAGCCTTACGATGTGAGAGGTGTAAGGCTTTTAACGTAATTATTAACTAACAATTTAAAAAATGCACAAAACAAATATACAAAAAAAACCCGTTAACTTAATAACGGGCTTTAATTTTATTTACTTTTTTTAAGAATTTTGTAAGCCTCTTTAAGATCAATGTTTAATTTGCCTCGGTATTGCTCCTTAAACTCTTTAAGCGTTAAGCTTTTAGCCTCCTTATTAAAAGTTGTGTTTCCTATCTTAATCATTAAGGAATAGTTACTACATCTACCGAGTTAGCGTAGCCGTCCTTATTTAATGTTAAGTTTAAAACGTCAGCACTAGTCTGCGACGGAATAACAAAAGCATAATTACCAGCCGTTACCTCTGTAACCGACGTTATAACAACAGCACTAGACGTTGTTACATTAAATAATGTAAAATCTGCATCTGTTAAACCCTCAACCTTAATTTTGTTTAATACGTCCCCATATAATAGAGTTACAGCCTCGTTAAAACCAGTAGTTGTAATATTTGAAACTGTGTAATCAACATCAAATAACCCATTTAAGTTTAATAAATCTGCGTTATCCATTGAACCAGATAAAATTAAACCTATCTCGCTGTCCATTACGTTTTCGTCATATTGAAATGAAATAGTGTTTTTACCTACTGTTGTATCAGTCGCATACATATAGTTTGGGTCTAACGATCCATTTAATACATATCTAGGGTATAATTTAGTCCCGTCAGCCGATAACGTACCAGCTAAAGCCCCGTTACTATCAATTTCGTAAACTCCAAAATCAATACATAACCATTTTTCTAATCTAGCTAAATATTGAGCTGGTTGTTTGAAAAACGCCCCCGTTAAAGTCCTAACGCCTTGCTTAATTCTATAAATGTTTCCGCTGTTTGCTGTTTCATTTAAAGCCTCTGCTCTAGTATTTTCCACGTTTTCCATAAATGGTAAAGGGTACCATCTATCTTTTTGGTTAGCCTCATTAATCTTACCCGTAAAGTAAGCTTGGTCTAAAGTGTCGTTAGCTAAATCAATAGCGTTTAAAGTCCCGTCGTTAGCATATTTAGGAACTATGATTAAAGAGTGCATTACTCCTTGAAGTGGCGAGCAAAAAGGTACTCCCGTATTTCCGCCAGCTGTGTTACAAGTACAAGCCATAATTTTTAATTTTTAAGTGTTACAATTTGTTTTAAAATCTATATATATTGGTAAAGTAAAGCCTAACTCAATAGCACTCAATCGGTCGTTAAAAACAGCTTGCGTGTTTCCTCTTTGGTCTGTATAAACCCCAAAGTTAACACGTACTACGCTGTCAAATGTATTAATACGCCCGCTTTGTTTGTGCCTAATTATTTGCTGTTTATAAGCGTTTTTAATATACCTTAATTCAGGTATTATGTAATCGTAGTGGTCTTGTGTCGTCCACTCTGCAAAGTTAACACTATCTAAAAAATAAATAGTAATAGCACTCTCCCTATCTAAAGAGCTACCGCTCTCGTATGTAAACTCTTGCTCTCTAATAACCTCACGCACGTAAATACTAGGAAATTTCTGCTCATCAAATTGAGCGTTAGCCCATTCGTTGTTTTGCATTTGGGCTGTACCATGTGCGAAATAAGGTTTTTTAAGCTCCAAAGTAGTCGGCAAAGTGTTTAATGTTTCGTCACTTACTTGAAATTGCTTTAAATCGCTATTTACAGCCGTTATAGGGTAGTTAACGCCGTCAACTATCACAATACTTCCAACTCTAGCAAATTTAAGCTCTTTTACAGTAAAAAGCCCGTCTACTAGGTTGGTTGCCTCTAGGTTAAATGTTAAAGCGTCGTAAGCCTCTTTAAGTAGTTGTATAGCCTCCATTTAAGGTGTATATTTATCGTTTAATTCTGTTTGTAAATCTTGCATTTCAGTTAGTGAGAATGCTCTATCGTATAATCTAAATTCGTGTAGTGGGTTGTCTGCTCCAGTATTGTTTACTCCAAAATCACTTAACAAACTTATAATTGAATTTAAAGTATTGTTAAATACAACACTATTTAATGTTAAACCAAATTCAGTATAATTTATCATTAATAATAATTGACTTGTTACATCATAACTAAATACAGTAGTTTGTACTAAACTTGTTATTGCATCTGCTTTTCCATTATACGCTCCACTACTTCTTTTTTCTATATATAATTGATTACTCGCATAGGCAGTATTTAAAAAATTATTGGCATCAGAAAGCAACCTACTTACAAAACCAGTACCACTACTTGCATCTTGTAAGTCAAAAGTACAAACCATAGTAAAACTATTATTAGTCATAAACGGCTCTCCTAAATCACGTGTTATATAATCTGAATTACTCCAACTTTCAAAACCACTATTAGCAAACTTAACACTACCATTTAAAGTCATAGCACCACCTAAACTACCTTTATTATTAAGTGTTAATACATCATTACCACTTAATGTATATGTGGTGTTATCTGAACTATCAACCCATACAATAGGCTTAGAGTGCTTTACATTTAATTCAGTTTGTAAATTTTGCATTTCTGTAAGTGAGAAAGCTCTGTCGTATAGTCTAAATTCGTGTAGTGGGTTATCAGCTCCAGAGTTAAAAGTAGGTGCCAAAGTTGTTAGTGATAATAGTGATATTATTGTATTACCTACATTGTTAAAGCTACCATTAAACCAATTTTCTAACTCACTACCTCTATGTTTTATCAAACTAAAATTACCAGTGTTATGGTTATAACTAATAACAACTGTTCCAACACCTAAGCTATAACCTTCTGTTTGATTTTGATTAACAACCCCAGATGCTTCAATATAATTTCTTTCAACAGTTGAAATTCTACCGCTATAAATTATATTACGGCTTGTATTATCTCTAACTAACATAAAGTAATTTGCAGTGTTTACATTACCACTTGTTAAATTTTGTAAATCATAAGTTAAAGCAATAGTAAAGCTATTATCAGTCATAAAAGGTTCTCCTAAATCCCTTGTAATATAATCACTTGCTGACCAACTTTCAAACCCACTATTCGCAAATTTAACATTTCCATTCAATGTCATTGCACCACCTAAACTACCTTTGTTAAATAAGGCTGTAACGTCATTTCCTGACAAAGTATAACTACTATTGTCAGAGCTATCAACCCAAACAATAGGCTCGTTATCCTCCCCCGTTGTATTACTATGCCCGAAAATGTTAAAAGGTATCATTTTTTAAATAGTTTATTTGCTCTTTTTTCCTGACTTCTACCAACTACATAAGCTGTGCTAACACTACCCCAAGTTACTAAAAAAAATTGTAAAATACTTTCGCTACTTGCTAGGGCTTTTATATACTCGTCCCCTAACATAAACAAATTTAATAAATAAAATCTTAAACCTAATAATTCTAAAAAAACAACTACCAAACCAAAGTAAATAATACTAGGTCTAGCGTTTTTTAAAAACTTACTATCGCTGTTTATATCTGCTAAAATGATCTCTTTTTTAATGTCATTTTGTGCGTCTTTATCGATAGTGAGGCTGTCAACTAGGTCCAGCCCCTTATCAATACTTTTAAAAATTTTCTTACTCATCAAATAAATGTTTATATTTTATATATCTACCATTAACAGCCTCAAAACTACTTCTTACATCTCTAGGAATTACAGCAATAGCAACGCAACAAATTTCTAGCAACGTGTTAACCTTATCAAAATTACTATGATAGTCGCTATTCATTAATACGCTGTCTATACTATCAGTAAAGGCCTCAACCATTATACTCCTATAATCCTCATAATTTTGTATTAAGTAGTCGGCATCTGAATTACTAACCCCTTTTCTTACAAAGCTTTTTAACGCTTTTTCGTTATAATCTTTTACAAGTTCTCCTAAGCATTTTTTAAACTCAAATTGTAGCTCATAAACGCCCCACCCATCAATACCTCTAGAGTGTACTAACCCGTTTATATGTTTTTGCATAGCCTCATTCTTCAATGTTATAAGCTCGTGCATCATTTTAGTTTTAGGTATATCAATATCTCCGTCAGTTGTAAAGCTCATATTTTTTATCCTAGCCTCAACACTATCACAAACATTAAAAAACCTATGATGTTCTAACTTTTTTATTTTCTGGTTTTGTTTTACTTCTTTCTTCAACCACGTACTTATACTATCTTTAAAAAAGTAAAAAATTAAAGTTGCAAAAATCAAAACAACTACTACCGCTGTTGGTAGGCTTAAAATATCACTCGCTAAGGCCTCAAAAACTTTATCCATTACTCTTTATTTTTCAAACAATCTAAAACCTCATCTAAAAGCTCTTCTTTTTGTTTTCTATGTTCCTTAATAGCCTCTATAAATAAAGCGTTTGTATTTGTTTCGTGTTTATCCATTATGTAATAGACTGCAAAGCAAAAGGCAACCGCTAGAGTTACGCTTACCCCGTTATCTATTATTAAGTTAATAATTTTATCTTTCATAAATAGCATTGTTTTAAATGTATAACCTACACTAAAATTAAGTAGTTTAAATTCATATTATCTCTCTTTCACTATCCAAGTGCTATCTAGCTCTAGAGTGCAATTTTGTGTACCTGTTATATTAGCAACTTGCCAAAAAACGTAATCGTTTTGGTTTAATATTACAGAGGTTTGACCATTAAAATAACATACATCTCTACCACCTTGTAAATTATTAATAACCCTTACTTGAGTATATTCTACGCTTGGCGTTCCCCCATTGCTTTTTAGTAAAAATAATTCATACTCGGCGTTTTGCTGTCCGTCTAGAATAAAATCAAAATTAACTATATACTCCCTTGGGTTTATACCTATGTGCCTAAGCTGTCCGTTTGCGGGGCTGTCAAAATGTTGTAGATCAATAGTTGTAAAAGTACCATTTAAATCAACCGATACCCCTTGGGTACTTATAACAGTTAAAACCTCGGCGGTATTGTTTATAGTACCACCTACAAAAGTGTTAGGTATTCCTATATTGTTATCCCAATCACAAGACAAATTACTAGCCGAAAGGTTAGGAAATATATTACTATCATTTGCGTTAAAAGCTCCGTTTCTTGAAATAATAGCCCCTTTTACTTGTATTGTTGAGGGGTTAGGAAAGTTTGTATCTACAAAATTACAAAGCGGGGCTAAAGTTGGTAAGTCGCAATTTATATCAGTTAAAAATCTACTATTCATTTGGAATAATGTACCCTCTTTAAAAAGTGGCTCGGTCATAGTACCCGCCAAACCTCTAACTATTGAAGTTGTTACCCTGTAACCACCTCTCCAAAGCCCGTGCAAAGTAAGACTAGGACTACCTCCAAATCTACCCGTCCCGTCCTCTAAACCTTGCCTATAATCATATAAATCACCTAAAGAGGTGCAATCAATGTAATTAATTCTTACAAACTCAAAAGCATTAAAGCCCGTTGCATCATATAACTCGTAAACCTTAGAATTAGCACCCGTTACGCTTATTAAGTAATCGCCTCCTAAAGCGTTACCGCTACCTATTGCTATACTTTCTGAAACAAACATAGTATAATTATCAACAGATGACGTTAACCCGCTTACATCAAAGCTATAACCTTTTAATTGTATTCCTGTTGCGGGTACTGTAATACTATTAGAGCCAATATCAATAATCCCGTCTAAAAAATACTCTTTTGTGCTGTCAATAGTTCCGCAAATAGTATTTAAAAAATTAGTTTGATTTACTATAACTCTGTTTTCCATTTGGTAAGTTGCCCCGCCTCCGCCTGGCGTTACTCCTCCTGACAAAACAAAAGAGGTGTTATTCCTTAAAAAACTAGTTAAAGTTGCATAACTGTAAGCCGTATCTCCAGCCTCGTTAAACCAATTTGAAACGTCAGCCAAAGGAATTTTTAAGGTATCGTTACCCACTTGCTCAACAATAGTAAATAATAAATTCCTGTATTTATACGTAGTATAATTAATAGGGAACTAAATAATTACCTCTGTCTCAACCTCTGCTATTAAATAATTTCCGCTTATATATAGTTTTTTCATACCTTAAAATTGTATTATTACTTCTTTTGGGTCAAAGTATGTTTCTGTATAAGGTAAATAAATAACTTTTTGCCCCGTGAAATCTCCCGTGGCTGTTATCGTTATTGTGTTTGCTACATCATCAACCGAGTTAACAACGTAATCAGTCCCGCTTATAGTTACGGTATCATTTGCGTAAATATAATCAACGTCTAAAACATCTAGCGTAATTAACCCGCCTCCAATATCCGTGCTAGAATTAATTAACTGACTTTTTACGGCGTTATCATTTAAAAAGTCAAAAGCCCCTCTATTATAATAACCTATGCCTAAATTATACCTATCACTAGCCAAAGAGCTGTTAAACTGATTAGATACGTTAGTAGCGTTTGAGTTATTGATATTTGAATTTCCTGAGCTAGTGCTTAAAAAGTTATCACGCTGGTAAAAGAAATAACACGCCCCAAGTAAATAATCTTTATAACCACTATCTAATAAGTCGGTGTATTTATCTTTAGTCGGGTTTACTATTACATCATCGTAAAAGTCGGCCCCAAAGTCCTCCGTTATTAATTGATCCTCGCATTGGGTTAAATACTCTTCAAATGTAGAAACATTAAAGGTCGCAACCGATATACGATAGCGACCCTTAAAATCATTTTTATTAATTAAATAAGACATTATACTAGTTTTAGTTTCTTAAAAATACTATAAAGTTCAAAAGTCAATTCAACCTCATCACCTTTTTTATGATTTTTATTATTAACTAAGATAGTAAATTTTTTTAAGCCCTTAAACTCTTTTAACGCCTCTTTTTTGGTTGTTGCTTTACTTACTCCCATTATTATAGATTTAATTAAATAAAGGGGCTTTTTAGCCCCCTTAAAAGTTAGTTATTATTAAGCTTTAGTTATTGCCGTTACAGCTGTTGCAATATCTCCATAAACAATAGCTTTCGCTTTGTTAGTCGAAATTACGTTACAAGCTCTTAACTCTCCAACCATAGTAACTAAGTTATTAGTTAAATCGTTTCCGTCATAACCTACCTCAATGTTAAAGTTTTCCCAGTTGTATAATTCAACCGCATTACGATCATATACTAAGAATTTACCAGCCGTTAAACCAGCGTTCTCAACAACAGCAACCCCCATAAATAAGAATTGACCATTTACGTAAACCGCATAAGTAGATTTAGTCATTAACATTAATGCGTAATCTGCTGGGTTTAACATAATTACGTTAGCCATATAACCCTCTAAAGATATTTGAGTTAAAGCCGTTCTTAAAACATCAAAAGTGTTTGGCGTTGGTACAGCTAAAGCAAAATCTCCAGCACTCCACGCCGTAGCTTTAGTTACAATACCCTCAATAGCACTAGCACCACCAGCACCCGCTAAAACTTCGGTAGCTAATTTATCTAAAACAACTGTTCTTAATTCGTCGTTAATAGCACCTCTCATATAAGAAACGTCATTTAACATCTCTCTAGATACTTTGATAAACGCTGTAATTTTTTGTACGTGAGTTCTCTCAATAACAAAATCAAAATCAACCTGATTTTTAGCTGTTCCCTCTGCTGTATAACCAGCTACTCCATCTCTATTTCTCTTATCTACCCATTCGATAAAAGGACTTGACGCATTACGACTAGAAACATACGCTAATACGTTGTTAATTGGCGTTAAAGGTAAATCATTAAATAAAGGTAATCTTTGAGCCTGTACGTAATCACCACCTGAATAATTCCCAGTTGTCATAGTAGCCGACGCTTTAACTTCTAACTGAATTTTTCCAGCTTTACGCTCTTTTAATTCTGCAAAGTCTTTTACCTTTGACTTCATTAATTCTTTTAAAGAAACTTCGCCTTTTTCTTTTGCTGGTATAGACGCTTTAATAGCTACGCCCATATCTTTTAAAGCCGAGTTCATAGCTTTTTGTTGGTCCACTAAAGTTTTGGTAAACTCTTCTTTTAAGCTAGAAATATCCTCTTTAGAGGCTTTTTTTTCAATAGCCGTTTCAATAGCTTTTCTTTGCCCGTCGTTATACTCGTTGTATAATTCCGCTTGCTTTCCAGCCTCTAACTCTGCGAATTTTTCGCCCGTTAGCTCTTTTTGTGTTAAAAATTCTTTGAATTTCATAAGTAATAAATTAAAGTTTAGATAAATTTAAGAATAAGTTCTGTTTAGATTTCAACGGCTCATCATTTTTAACTGACTTAGCTATAGTCGGGTTAAATTTGGCAAGTGTTTCATATTCAAAACAAAGTTTTCTTAGTTGTAATTCTATTAGATCGCCTCCTTTGGCCACCATTTTAAATAATTGCTCTCTTTGTTGTGCTACCCTTTCTAGTACCGCCTCTTTTTGCTCTAGGCTTTTAATAGCTGTTAAATTAGGTGTTTCCGAGTTTGCCCCTAGGCCGACCATAGACCCCTCAACTAATTTAACCTCGTTTAATTCCCAACCTCCCCCGTCTAGTTCCTTCATTTTCTCGTCTACAACCA
>JAAHTH010000713.1_pt2 | contig 10097 bp, 11 predicted proteins | sample 6116091 | NCBI WGS metagenome assembly JAAHTH01 (sample SAMN13939990, study PRJNA603662) | sponge metagenome | isolation source: marine sponge | host: Mycale hentscheli | place: New Zealand | collected 2006
AACCTAGCTGATTGTTTTGACATTCGTATTGCAAATGGAGCCAATAATTGGGTTATGGGTTCTGACAACTACTCTACTGTTGCTAATTGGATAAGCACAGGTGTCCGAATGGATAGAGAAATCGGTGGTGACTTTACTATCGGTGGTCGCGGGGCTAACCGCACCTTCCACGGTAAGGTTGCAAGTATGGTATCAACCACGCTCAACAGAAACGTGGCTATGCCGACTTCTACTGAGATAAAGCTCATGATTACTGACCCTGTTAAATGGGTTGCTGATTACAAGGTAGGTCAGACTTACCGGAAAAGCTCATCATACTTCACATCTACGTGGGCTATGCAAGATAACTTCTCAAGTTATGCTACGCAGGTCTGGTTGATGGGTGATGGAGCAGCCGATTCGTATAGCAACGGTATCAGAAGCTACACCGCAGCTACCAACAACGATCAGAATAAGATGCAGTTTATCAACATGGTCTCAAACGACATCGAGAACGTCACGATCTCTGGTCTTAGTTAGTAAACCATACCGCGTCAAGTACCCTCAGCAATGGGGGTACTTCGTGGTATTTTAATATTATTTGGCGAATTAAAGTGCCAATTTAGGGAAAATGGCCGTATTATATTATGAAGCGCGGCCTTTCCCGTCTTTCTTCTAAACAAACGACTCGACACCGACGCGGTGTCTAGTATCTTAACCAACATTGGAGGTCTGAGCATATGTCATCACCTGACGTAAACATCTCGACAAGCCGACATCCTGAATACATGTACAATCTACGAGATTGGTCAACATGGCGTTGGATATGGGAAGGTGGCGACGGATTTACCCGCCAATTCCTACAACAATACACAAACCGTGAATCTGCCGCTGACTACGAGAAGCGACGAGAGATCACACCAGTCCCAGGATTTGCCAAGGCAGCACTGGTTGACATCAAGAACGCAGTCTTTCACCGTATGGGTGATATTGTTCGACGCGGCGGCAGCCAGTCGTACCAAGCAGGCGTTAACGGACAAAAGGGCGGCGTGGATCGACGCGGCTCATCTATGAATCATTTCATCGGCACACAGGTTCTACCAGAAATGCTGGCAATGGGACGATGCGGCGTATTCGTCGATAACATCGCACCGACCGGACCTACACTAGCCGATTCTCAAGGGGCATCCCCCTATCTTTACATGTATCCTGTTGAGGATATTCTTTCTTGGACTTGTACTCATCCCGAGGATGAGAGTGAGTACCAAGCCATTCTTCTCAAAGACTGGTGCATCGACTATGAGACCTCATGGGGTCAGATCAGGATGCCGAAAGGCCGCGTCGAGCGTTACCGTCTAGTGTACAAAGAAGAAGATGGCTCGGTATGGTATCAGTTCTTTAACTCTAATGGTTTACCTATCAATCCTGATGGTACAGAAGGTGGTTCACCACAAAAGACTGGCCTTACTAAAATCCCATTTGTCATGTTTGACATTGGTGATAGCTTGTTCAAGGACATTGCAACACATCAAATCGCATTGCTTAACCTAGTGTCGAGCGATGTGTCATACGCACTCAAATCCAACTTCCCGTTCTACACAGAACAAGTTGATTCACGATCGGTTGGAAGTCACCTCAAGAGTGACATCATGTCGGACGGAACATCAACCGGTGGTGGTCAAGGCAATGCAGATAACGAAATCAAAGTCGGTACTGTTGACGGTCGTACATACGACATCAAGGCAGAACGGCCCGGATTCATCAGCCCATCCAGTGAGCCACTCAAGGCTTCGATGGAACTCCAGCGTAAGTTGGAAGATGACATCCGCAAACTTGTCAACCTAGCAGTTGTCAGTCTTGGTAACAGTCGTGCTTCTGGTGAAGCTCGGAACATGGATAACCAAGGACTTGAAGCTGGTCTTGCTTTCATCGGACTTGTACTTGAAGGTGCAGAGAGAAAGCTAGCAGACTTCTGGAACTCATACGAAGGTGCATCTGTTGATGACACAATCGTCAAGTACCCAGAGCAATACGGTATACGATCAAACACAGAAAGGATTCAAGAAGCTGATAAGCTGACTGACCTTATGTTCTCGATTCCCGGACACACAGTCAAGAAGGAACTCGCTAAGGACGCTGTTACAGCACTACTTGGCGGACGAACACCTGTTGATAAGTTGACTAAGATATACGACGAGATCGACAAAGCACCTTATGCTACAAGTGACCCACAGGTCATCCAGATGGCTAAGGAACAGATGCTTGCCAGCGACGAGACTCTATCTAACGCCCTCGGATTCGACGGTAAGAAAGAGATCGAGAAGGCTAAGAAAGATCACGAAGATCGCATCGAACGTATCCAGCAAGCACAAGCAAGTGCGTTGGGTGCTGACCGAGACCCACAGGCACAAGGTAACCCAGAACTATCTGGCAACCCTGACGCTGGTAAAGAAGAACGGGGTGCGGTAAACGATACAACCACACAGGACTCGACTAAGGTTCCTACTCGTGGTAAACAACAAAAACTCAACGGAGCAGAATAATGCCTCAACAACTATCTACAATCCCAGCACGGTTTATACAAGCCGGTGTCGGAACTGCTAGTAACTCCGCTGAAAAGCTGGATGGTGCTGCAAACAACCGAAAAGCACAGAACGGTGTCACTGTCAAGAACCTTGACGCAAGCATCGAAATCTACGTCGGTACAGAGACCTTAACTACAACAAACGGATTTGCCCTCAAAGCGGGTGAGCAGATCACAATCAGTGCAGAAGATTGCTGGAACATCTACGTTCTAGCTGCAAGCGGTACACCACAGTACACTTGGATCGCAAGCTAACGGAGCTATTATGTCAGACCTTTACGCATCATACGGAACGGTTTCAGAAGCGGAGGCTTACTTCGCAGTTAGACTTCACGAAGCTGCGTGGTCTGCATCGAGACCTGCTGATAGAGAACCTGCTTTGATCGCAGCTTCTCGAATCATCGACAGCCTAAACTACAAAGGCATGAAGCACTCAGTTTACTTGGTGCTTGAAGCTGATCCAGAAGCTACACTAGCTACCCAGCGGGCAGCGAACCTAACACAAGACTTGGAATTCCCACGGGGTTCTGACACGTTGGTTCCTTCCCGAATCCAGTGGGCTTGCTTTGAAATCGCATACGCACTATTGGACGGTGTTGATCCAGAGATGGAACTAGAAAACATGTCCATGACAAATCACGGAATCGGAACAGTACGATCATCGTACAACCGAAACCAAGAACCCCTCGAACACTTTATGAACGGGGTTCCGTCATCTATCGCTTGGAAATACCTGAGACCATTTCTCAGAGACGACAAGGGTAGACGACTCTCTCGGATTTCTTAATCCGACTATGGTTGATGATGACCTGCCGCATCATCCGTAGCATTTAATCAAAGTTGCAGGGTTACTCTTAATGAGGTTCCAAATGTTTCTTACTACTATTTTACTCGCAAGTTTTGACAATCAAGAAGGTGGCAATGAGGGCAGCTTTAATCAGCCTGCACCAACATCCCCACCACCGGCTGACGCAGGCAAGACCTTCACACAGGAAGACTTAAACCGTTTCCTCGCAGAAGATCGACGCAAGACCGAAGCCAAGTACAAAGAGAAGGTTGACACTCTTGAGACTTCTTATCAAGAAGCTCTTAACAGCAACTCTATCAGTGACTCTGATCGGCAAGAACTAGAAAATCAACTTGAAGACTTGCGGGCGAGACATCGCACGAAAGAACAACAGCTTGCCTTCGACAAGAAGCAAGCAGAAGAGGCAGCGAACCAACGCATCAGTGAGCTTGAAGCTCGTGGAAAGATGTGGGAAAGTCGCTTTACGGAATCAACAATTAACCGCGAATTGCAAAGTGCTGCTGTAGAGCATGACGCTTACAATCCAGAGTTAGTTGTAACACATCTGAAAGGGTCTACGATCCTATCAGAAAAGGTTGACCAAGATGGTAAACCTACAGGTGAACTCGCCCCTATGGTCACGATGGCCGTTAAGAACGAGGAAACAGGTATTGTTGAGTCTTTGAAAATGACCCCAATCGAAGCTGTACAGTACATGAAAAAGAACCCTGAGCGTTACGGCGGTTTCTTCAAGAATAACATTCGTGAAGGAATTGGTGGAACCTCCGCAACCGGCGGCGGTATGTCGGGTGATGGAACTGTTGACTTAACTAAGATTTCTGATGCACAGTATTTCAAACTACGAAAAGAGAACCCGTCTGCTCTTGGTTTGAAGCATCTACGAAATCGTTAATAGAACCCGCAAGTGACGGAATCACTTACTAAACTCAGCCACCGGTAACCGGTGGCTTTAACTAATTTACTTTTGGAGATTGTACAACATTATGTTACAATTCAATATTTTGGCATCTTTCGCCAACGACAATGACGCTCTTATTCCTGAGCTATGGGCGCGTGAGTCGATCGCCGTTCTCGAAGAAAACATGGTTATGGGACAGCTTGTTCACCGTGACTTCTCTTTAGACATCGCTAACTACGGCGACGTTGTTAACACACGTAAGCCAGTTGATGGCACAGTTGATCGTAAGACCGATGCAGACAGCATCTCTTACGAAGACGCAAAGCTAAGCAATGTTCAGGTTCCTTTGAACCAGCACATGTACGCTGCTTTCGTTATCAAGGACGGAGAGCGAAGCAAGTCTTTAGAAGATTTGGTTCAGATTCACCTTGTAACTCGCATGAAGGCTATGGGCAACGGAATCGACCGAGCAATCGTCGGACGTATGGCTCATGAGCTTATCGGTTCTTCTTCTGATCGCGTTGGAAAGCTCGGTGGACTTAACTCTGCTTCTGCTTACGACACCGTTCTTGAAGCTCGCGAAAGCCTAAACCGTAACCTTGCTTGGACTTCTGGTCGTAACATGGTTCTTGCTCCGGGAAGCGAAACTTCGATGCTCAAGACTGAGTTGTTCGTTAAAGCTGATGAGCGTGGCGACAGCGGAATCGCTTTGGAAGAAGCACGTCTAGGACGTATCGCTGGTTTCCAAACATTCATGGATCAGAACGTAAACGGTGTTCTTGCTAACGCTGACCGTGACGTAACTGAATCTGCTGCTTCTGCTGGTATCGCTGCTGGTGCAACTGGAGCTTTGTCAGCTCTTGATTGGACTGGATACGAAGTCACCGAAGGTGAATTCGTTGTTGCTTCTGATAACGGTCAGCCAACTTACGCTACAGCCGTTACGACTGCTGCTGGCGACACAACTGACGTTACTTTGAACGAAGCTCTTAAGTTTGACGTTGCTTCTGGTTCTAAGATTTCTGCTTTCGGCGTATGCCAAGCAAACGGAACTTTCGCTGCTAACTACGCTGGATACATCAATGTTGATGGATTCACAAGTGGCAAGCCTCCAGTTCAGGGACAGATCATCGCTTTCGGTACAGGCGCACGCCACACGTACTCGATCATCGAGACTCGTCCTGTTTCTGCTACAGAAGTCAAGATTCTTCTTGATCGTCCACTCGAAGCACAAGTTGCTGACGGTGCAAACGGATTCCCAGGACCATCTGGCGATTTCAACGTAGCTTTCCATCGTAATGCTTTTGCTCTCGTTTCACGACCTCTTGCTTCTCCAGAAGCAAGCATGGGCGCACGTAGCTTCGTTGCTTCGCACAACGACATCGCTATGCGAGCAACTATGCAGTACGACATTGACGCACAAGGAACAAAGGTCGTTATCGATCTTCTTTGCGGAACTGCTGTTCTTGATACCCGATTGGCAACATTGCTTCTTGGTTAATCCGAACACGGTACTTGCGTACTAAGTTTAAAGATCACCCCGTCAATCGTGGCGGGGTGGTTTTCTTTCTCTTCTCTCTTTTCTCTCTCTGGAATTGTCATGCCTAAAGTCATGCAAGACAACCCATTGCCTACCAACCTAGATTTGCATCACCAGCAGATCAGACAACAAATGGTACTTGAACAACTCCACGATGACGTGAGAGAGATCAAGGACGTACTCGTCGGTTCAGATAGACGAGAAGGTCTTATCATTGACGTTGACAGGTTGAAGCGAACACGCACTTTGTTCCACGGCGTTCTTTGGGTAATCTTTACAAGTGCGATCGGAACGACTGCCACTGTGGTAGCGTCCTACGTCCAACCCTAACCAACACAAGTGGTAACAAAATGGAAAATCGTAATTACGATGTAAACAACGGGTTTGTTCCACGAAGGGTCAGACAAGCAATATACAAACTCAAGCGACTCTACGGTGCTACCATACGCCTTTACAAACAAGGTGATAAAGCAGTAGACCTCAAGACCGGTCAAATCACATGGACTGGCAGAGACGTTTGCACAGTTAACAGAGCAATCGTGCTACCTGTTAAACTTGATAGAATACAAACACAAACAATCTCGATGATTAGTGCCGACAAGCAATTTGTCTACGGTGGTACTTACGATATTGGCACTAGGAAGTTCTTCATAGACCCACGTGACTTGGTTTCAGGTTACGAAGTGGAAATGGACGACTGGATAGTGTATCGAGGCAAGAAATACGAAATCAAATCGGTTATGAACAACGAGTTCGATAGCCTTTGGGAAGTCACGGCTGTCGAAATGATGGGGGTCGTTCCAGATCAGATTCATGAGCTGACTGGGTACAGTATTGTTGACTTCCAACAAACCTCTAGTGGAGAATAAATATGTCTTACAATCCAAATTGGCCGCGATGGGTACAAGCGTCAGTAGCAGATCACTTTAAGACTATTTGTATCGCTAAGGGTTATCCAGCGTTGGTTGAAGGTATTGATGAAAGAACGACCGAGTTCTATGATGCCCCAAATCGAATAGAAATCCGTTTAAACGGTCCACAAATAAAGGAATGGAATAAAGGATACTTCGAATTCGAAGTAGATGTCAACATCCTTATTTTCTCCTATATGGGTGGTGTAAATGTCAATGCGTATGATGGGACTGTGATGGCAGGGCAGATGGCTGAGGCCGCTGACCAGAAGATTCCCGTTTATAAGTACGGTATTGGAGTTGACGACGACCAATCGTTAATTGGGTGTCTGTCCTTGCAGACCACTGGCCGCGATCAAGGAATTAACGTACATCACTTCGGTGAGATTGACAAGGAAAATCGCCTTCGTCAATTCGGAGTAGATGTTAGTCTACAAATGACCCTCTGCGTATAGCAGATAAACATAACTGAGGATTTTTATTATGGCACGTATCGAATTACGTGATGCGACTATCCGCATTAAAGATGGCCTTGCTGGAACAGCGGCTATCAACGAACCTACAACAGCACCAGTTCAAGGCGACACAACCTTTGCTATTGACGCTGTTGCTCTTAACACAACTGTAACTGACGAAGTTCCTGTTGGCGCACGTTTCACCGTAGATGGCGAAACTGTTTCTACAGTTCACACTGTCACAGCAGTAACTCCTTCATCTGGAACCACCACAGACATGACTTTCTCACCAGCTCTTGGTGCCGGAACTTACGTTGACGGTGGAGTTGTTACTTACTTGCCACAGCAAGTTGAAGTAAAGCTCGGTGATGGAAACATGACTTGGACGATCAACAAGGAATACGATTACCTATTGGATCGTGGTAACCTAGACACAGTACGTGAAGGTGACCAACAGCCAATGGACGTTTCTCTTGATAGCGTTTATGAGCATATCACAACCGGAACAAGTGAAAGCATTTCACCTTACGATGCCATGAACGGTGTTGGTGGAGCTTCTTCTTGGGTTTCTTCTTCTTCTGACCTTTGCGAGCCTTACTGCGTGACTATCGAAGTCGAGCAGGACGTTACTTGCGGAACTACAGAAGACGAAACTACTGTTCTTCCTGAATTCCGATACGACTCACTAGAAGTCGATCTGAGTGCAGCTACTATCTCGTTCAGCGGTCGATGCAACAAAGTTGCTCCAACCGTAACACGAAGCTAATCTAACGATTACAACTCCGGCTAGGGACTTCCCCTAGTCGGTTTTTACTACATATCTTTTGCAAGGGGATAAATCAATGAAAATCGCAGGCCGTACAATAGAAGGTCCTAACCGCGTCACACTGGTACTACCACGTGAGGGTCAAGAGGACATCATCATAATCGCACAAGCCATCATCGAGATGGGAGAGTTTGACGAGTTTGTTAAACAACCACTCCCTCCGAGTATCACAAAAGCTGGTGGCGTTGTCGAATCTAACTTCGCTGACAAAGGTTACCAAGAACAACTTGCCTCCTACAATATGAAGAAGTTGGCGTTCATCGTTCTTAAATCCTTAGAGCCATCCAAAATCGAATGGGAAACCGTCGACCTAAAGAACCCATCTACTTGGGGTTCTTACGTTGAAGAAATGAAATCCGCCGGTTTCTCCGATGTAGAAATCAACCGTATAGGTAATGTCTGTATGGAAGCGAACGCACTGGACGAAGCTAAACTTGACGCAGCTCGCCAGTCTTTTCTACGTGGTCAGCAGGGACAGTAAAGAAGATTCAGTGGCCTAAGTATTCGAGTGGCGAGTTTGCCGTATGGGAGGCTTGCGTTCGGATAGGGGTCACACCTCCGGGTGTGAAAGATAAATGGGAAGATAACAGTCCGTGGATACAAGCTATGATTTTAGCTTTCCATCAACGGGCTATCTTCAATGAAAATCAAGCTAACACACCAGCTAAAGCACCTCCAGCAAGACGCGGAGGTCGGGGGTAACTGACTGACCATGAGATTTAAGTTTGGACTTCAACTGCCAACTATCCAGCTTGAAGAGTATATGCTCCGGCTGGATAAAATCCTCAGCAAAGACCTCGAACGCGCCGCACAGACTTGGTTAAACGCGACTGTTATGTTAGCGGTTCCTGTTTGGTCTGGTGCGTCTCGGGCGACTTTCTTAAAACTAGCACGTAAGGTCAACCACCCGTTGACGATTACAGGTATTAAGAAGTCGGCCAAGGGAGGAATTAGAAAAGGGAAAGATGGCCCGCGTCTAGGTTTTCAAAAGAGTAAGGGTGAGGTTAGCTTGGGTACACAGCCCGGCATCTACACCTTTACTTACGAGACCTCTCTGTTTAGACTTGTGTTCAATGAGTTTAATGATGCTAACGATAACCCTGTGGCTGGCAGACTGTTTGCCCAGTTGAGAAACCCAGGACCGTACAACTTCCAAGAAATTGGAAGGGCAGCATTTGAAGACTACAGTAAAAACGCAGTCGAGCTACCGTCGCCTTGGCGAAGAACTATACTTAAAATTAGACGATTGAGGGTTAGCTAAATGGCTGAACAAATCATTCAAACATTGGGCTTTGATGCCACTGGTGCAATCACCACGATCAAAAGCCTTACAACAGAGTTAGGCACATTTAACGGCCAACTCCAAGCGGTTGCGCAATCAGCTCAGTTGTTTAATCAAAACAAGATCACCCCTGCCTTAAAGAAAACAGCAAAGAGTGCTAAGAAGGCAGGAGATGGCTATCAGAAGTTAGCTAAGAACTCAAAGTCCGCTGGGAAAAATCTCAAGAGCGTGGCAGCAGGTACAGCAACCGCAAGTAGCAAAGCCAACAAACTAGCCGGTGAGTTGGAGAAAGTAAACATCGGTTATAAGACCATTCTTAAAGTTGTTGCAACGCAGACTATTATCCGTGTCTTCAATGCAATCAAGGACGCTATCGGTGAATCGGTAGAGGCCGCTATTGAATTACAGAAAAGGATTGGCGAGATTCAAACTATCGCAGGTGGGCAGTTAGGTTCAAACATCAACGTAGATAAACAGTTGACAGCGACCTCGACGACCTTTGGATTTGATATATTGGATGTTGCTGAGGCGAAGTACCAAGAGCTTTCCAATCAGGTTAAGGGTTCTGCTCAGAACCTAGAGTTCCAGAACGCTGCTGCTAAGTTGGCACGTGCCACGAACAGTAGTCTCGCTGACTCCGTTAACCTATTGTCATCGTCGTTGAACGCTTTTGGTAAAGACGCTACCCAGTCGAATGAAGTGGCCGGTATCTTGTTCAAGACGATTGAGCAAGGCCGTGTCCGTGCTGGCGAACTCGCTAACACGTTGGGTCGTGTTGCTCCGTTGGCGAACGCCTTGGGTGTTTCGTTTAACG
>JAAHTH010003758.1_pt1 | contig 10097 bp, 9 predicted proteins | sample 6116091 | NCBI WGS metagenome assembly JAAHTH01 (sample SAMN13939990, study PRJNA603662) | sponge metagenome | isolation source: marine sponge | host: Mycale hentscheli | place: New Zealand | collected 2006
CTGGATCAGCTGGCATGTGATCGCATGGATTGCCTCAGTTAGAGGTAGCCTCATCAACTAAAAAACGCCCGAAGTGAACGGCATCTTCGAGACGTGCCTTTCCTTCAAACACGTGGAGACAGTCCATGAGGATTTCAAACAAAAGATTTCGTTCAGTGCTGTGGTGTGGTTTCTTGGTCAGCATTTTTCATCCAACGGTCGGGCACGCACAGGTAGTCAAACGACTTCTTGACAAAGGAGAACTGATCAGCAAAACCGTAGAAGATATTGCGCAGACAAAAGCGGAAGCGACTGAAAAGGTTGTATTCATGGTTGTTGTGGGCGTTGTGCTCTCAGTGGCACTGCTTGCGGCGGCTCTGTACTTCCGTAGACCCCCACCAAAGGAATCTTGACAAACATACTGGCGAGACTTTCTTTTCTGACGTAAAGATCGCTCAGGGGATATTCTGCGTCCGCCATCTGCTTGCGACATGGACGACCAAGTGTCCGGTGCCCGAAGAAATCTATCCAGACCGATTTTTATGACAGTATCACGCGAAATGCTTTGCCCTCATGCACAGTCACGACCTATCATGGTTCGAACACCGATCAACAGCCGGTCGAGAACGCTCCCCCTTTGAGCTGATCTCCCGGCTGTTGCTTTTTAAAGAATACGCGTTCAGAAAATGGCCCTCAAAGAACTGATACATTTTTTTCTCAGAGAAAATCTAATTTATTTTGTCAGAGAATGCAGTCCCATCTTGTCTGTACATTTCACTCGCCTGTTGAGAAACACTCGCAAAGTAATCTCCCCAACTTGCATACGTGTCTGGTGGTTCCGTATTCCACTGTCCGTACCCATCAGGGGGAAGACATGCCTCGGAGGGCTCTGTTTCATTTTCAATCATCATGCAAAATCTCTTGTGATTGGACATGCTCTCGTTGTTCTCGTTAATCTTAGACCCCGCTCAAAGCTTGGTGGAGTTTTATTTGTTTCGTCGCAAGGAGGCCTTGCCTGCTAACGCAGGGGCTATTTTATAACGGCTATTGTTTTGGATTCGGCAGACAGCAGCTCTACAAAAGTAATTGATTGCACCCGAGCCTGCCCCCCATGCACAATTCATCAAAGGTTGTGCCCACCATGGTTCATGAATGTTGCGGCGGGACGTAAAACTGGTTTGCCAGCCTACCGTAACACTCTAAGAATCGGACTTGCGATGGTCATGTCATCTGGGCGGTAGATCGCTCGCACAATATCAAACGTAAGGAGGCCCCCAATGAGCAGAAGTGCCGCACAGCAAATGAGTCCAAATACATGCCATTTGCTAAACCGCATCCCATCGGCTCGACTGAGCGGCTCTGGTACACCCTCACTAGCCTTCTCGTGTTGTTCGTGCCCTGGCAATTGAGCAACCGTCGTCCCTGCACTCACGGCGTCATTCTGAGTTTCCCCCACATGAATTTTTTTAATGCCTTGCTCTTCTGGACTATTCACCTTTTGAATATCGCCGCTTTTGACTGCTAAAAGAGGACTTCCGACCGACTCCTCTTTTCCATCTGGCTGTGTCACGTCCCTGTCCTCAGGGTCAGCAGACGTCAGGAAACTACCAAGGTCAATATCCCAGGCGCGTACCACATCACCCTCGAACGAAATGCCACCCTCCATCGACATCTGTTCATACGTATCACCCGCGACTGCAATCTTGACACAGTATGTAATGCAGGGTTTGTCTGCATGCTCACTTGTACAGAGAGGGCATGGATCTCCAATACATGGGACGCTGTCGTGTACTATTCCTTCACATCCGGTTTTACAGCGGACTAACCAACCCAAGTCGTTCGGTCCCCGCTCTGCGGAACCCTCATTGTCACTATTCATTTGATGCTGCCTCTTTCGAGAGTAGGCTCATTCCCAAACCGGTAATCGCATCCCCAGCCGTAATCACAAGCCGAATACTACCTGCCTCGGAACACCTGCCGCAACGGCCATTTTCTGCTTTAGCCCTACCTATTTGCCATCATTTTATCGCTGTTTCCAAGAACAACATGAATCTGCAAAGCATATTTCGTCTGCATTGAAGCCCTGAGGACACTACATATCTTTGCCCCGACGCCAGTGTGGTGGCTCGCCCGTTTTCCAGGCAACAGCTACGAGAATAACCGTCGCCGCAGTGACTGTACTTGTAAACCACCAAGGAAGTCGCTGCGGAGGCACTAAAATGGCAGCCGCGACTAAAATCACAAGGTAGGTACCCATGACACACCAGCCTTCCCACGTAGCCGGCAACCCCCACCCCCAACCATATTGTTTTGTATGAAACCAATAGTGTTGTTTCATGGCATCGTCTCCTCCCTCACAGCTTCCTTTGTCCCGTTTTCACAGGATTACTCTTTATCAGCTCGTTTCGTTCCCGTATACCAAGATACGCTACCAATTGGCCACGCTTGAGGCACAGGAGAAACCCATGGCTTCAGTACCACCGAGCCTGATGAACTTCACGCGAGACTGTCTCGCCCAAGGTGTTGGCCGATCAGAAATCAGACAGGCACTCATCGATGCTGGCTGGACTGACCGCGAGGCGACTGCCGCACTCGAAAGTTTCGCGGAGTCTCCGCTTCCCGTACCCGTGCCAAAAAAACGCGTCAGCAGTGGCCCTCGCGCAGCGTTTCTTCACCTGCTCGCTCTCTTCCTTTTATATATGGCAGCCTTTTCAACAGGGGCAATTCTCTTTCTGGCCATTGATATCTTTATAAAAGATCCCGCAAACCGCAGTTTTTTTGATCTTGGGGGCTCCGCCCGTTTCAATGCCGCTGTTTTGATCGCCAGCTTGCCGGTGCTCCTTCTTGTCCGTCGCGCGATCATGCGAGACATTACACTCAATCCAGCCAACCGTATTGCGCCCGTCGTACGAACACTCGCTTACATCACCCTCCTTATCACGAGTCTGATTATGGTCTGCGATATGGTGGTCGTCTTGATGGGATTCCTCAATGGTGATCTGACGCTTACGTTCATTCTGAAAAGCATTGTTGTCCTGCTGCTCGCCGGGGGAATTTTCCTCTGGTACATCAGCGGTCTGGCGTTCGAAGAAAAAATGGGGAACTCTCAGGGGGAAGTAACTTCCATTCGAGAGTCTCAATGGCGGCCAAGACTCGCTTGGGCCGGATTCCTCACGGCTACACTGAGCCTTGTGCTGGCTCTGTGGGTTGCTGGCAATCCATTCAATCAGCGACTTGTGCGTTTAGACAGGCAACGCATCTCTGACCTCCGTAGCCTGCAGGGGGCAATTAGTCGGTTTCATAAAAAAGAAAAACGCCTGCCGAAGAGCTTGAGCGAATTGAAGGATTCCCCTGACACCTATGTTGACCGGACATCTGATTCCATAACCAAAATACCCTATGTCTATAAACCACTCGACAAAAGCTCATACCGCCTTGGCGCTGTGTTCGACCTAGCCACCCCAGTAGCTGATGATAGCAACGCCCGTAGCAGGGATGGCTTCTACCAGCATGACGCCGGACTGCAGACTTTTGACCTCAATGTGAACTAAGGATGTCATAGAATTTGCTAGGCGATAATGTCCTGCGCAACCACACCATGTACGTCTGTTAACCTGAAATCTCTTCCGGCGTACCGATACGTTAGCCGTTCATGATCTAATCCAAGGAGATGGAGAATGGTCGCATGCCAATCATGTATGTGGCATTTGTTTTCAATGGCTTCATACCCATGCTCATCCGTTGAGCCATAGCTGAACCCACCTTTGACACCACCACCAGCCATCCACGTGGTGTAGCCCTTATTGTTATGGTTGCGTCCGTCTGCACCCTGTGCTGCAGGTGTTCTTCCAAATTCACCACCCCAAACAACGAGTGTGTCCTTGAGCATGTCACGTTGTTTCAGGTCTTGCAGCAGTCCGGCTATTGGCTTGTCACACCCCTCGGCTCGCGCCTTATGATCCGCCGTCAGATTCGCATGCTGATCCCAATTCCCATGCGTCACCTCAATAAAACGAACACCGGCCTCAGCAAACCGTCTCGCCAGCAGACACTGCTGTCCGAACGTCTGTGTTGGGCCACTATTTACGCCATAAAGCTCAAGCGTGGCAGGTGTTTCTTTTGAAACATTCATTATTTCCGGCATGACATCTTGCATCCGAAAAGCAAGTTCATAGGACTCGATGATTCCTTCGACATCAGGCTGATGGTGCTCTTTTTCAAGAACTCCTTGATTCAGTTTTTGGATATAGTCCAACTGTGCTCGCTGCATGTGTTTTTCTACAGCAGGTTTTATATCGGGGACACTTTCCGCGCTCCCTAGCCTGGCAACTCGGGACGACCGACCACCTCGACCAACCTTTGCACCACCATAAATTGCTGGCAGGAATGCACTCCCATAATTCCGTGCACTCCCGGATGGCGGACTTAATGAAACAAAACCTGGCAAGCTTTCATTTTCCGTACCAAGCCCATAGAGCGTCCAAGCTCCAAGCGATGGCCGAATAAACTGCGCTGTCCCGGTGTGCATCTGTGTCATCGCACCCGGGTGGACTGGCTGGTCGCATTGCATCGACCGGATGAGCGTCAGTTCGTCTGCCATCGAAGCCACTTTCGGAAACAAATCCGAAATCCACAGACCACTCTCACCACGTTGGCGAAACTCCCACGGAGACTGCAATAACGAACCCCCGTATCGTCCTGACTTCCCGTGGTCGGCTTGTAATTGTGGCTTATAATCAAATGAATCAACATGTGATGGTCCACCCTGCATGCACAGGAAAATGATTCTTTTGGCCTTTGCGGGGAAGTGCGGAGGTTTCGGTGCGAGTGGTGAGGCTTCAGATAGCTCCGCCCCAACAGACTTGTGCAAGAGGTCCGCGAATGCAAGATACCCAAACCCCGCAGATACCGTCTTCAATGTTTGTCTTCGAGAGAACATGGTACTTTCTCCGTGTCCTGTTGTTTCTGTAGTTATTTCGCCCACGAGTCATTCAATCTCGCTTAGTCAACGAACCTGAATTCAGCAGATGCAAAAAGGCTCTGACAGACTGCCGCAAGGCCCGCACCCGCTTCTGATACATTAGTAAAACCTGCCAGGAACTTCCCTGTTTCCATCCGCTCGGTCTTCGTTGGACTTCTAGAAAAGGCAAGGTTAAATGCCATCGTCACCTTGTCAGTCTCATTGGTGCACGCACGGTTTATTCGCTCCGCCATGGCACGGCTCTGCTGGATAACAAACGGATTATTAAGCATAAACAGAGCTTGATCAGCAGTATGAGAGGTTTCGCGTTGGCCTATAATTGCGCTTGAGTCGGCAAAATCAAAAACAGCAAGTGCACGTGGTTCTTCATCTCGAACAATCGGAAGGTATACACTGCGGAACGTAGCATCTTCCATATCGAGTTGATGCGTCACCTTACGCATGACAGCTTGTGCCATTTTAGGATCAAATCCTCTGGACCTACGTCCACGAAAACCCATGGGACCGGACGCACCTCCAGGCATTCTCCCTCGGTCATCCTGTTGCTGACGGAACCCGGGTTGGCCAACGAACTGACCAGCCCCAGACTCCGACTTCGGTCTCATTGCGGCAAACATCTCTCGTCCCATCTGTCGTGGGTCGCCAACCATCCCACCACGAACCCGCGTATAACCTGCCTTGGCTACTTCTGACCCTCTGGGTCGGTGCAGGTCAAGCTCACCACTCATTGCTAACATTGAATCACGCAGGACCTCAGCGTCGAGCCTCCGCTGATTCGCCCGCCACAAACGCGCATTGTCTGGATCTTTTGCGTGGCTACTGGCGTCGTATGTTGTATCTATTCGGTACGTCCGTGAGTTCACGATTTCACGAATGACGGCCTTTACTGACCATCCAGAGTCAATGAAGGCGATTGCAAGGTGGTCGAGCAATTCTGGATGGCTTGGAGGTTGTCCTGTTACACCAAAGTTTTCCATCGACGTCACGATGCCGTTGCCTACTAATGTTTTCCAGATTCGATTGACCATCACTCGCGCGAAGAGTGTGTTCTGGTCACTTCCTACCCATCGAGCAAACTCAAGTCGCCCACTTCTTTCTGCGGAAATAGAAACAGGCTCATCACAAAGAACCTGGGGAAACCCCCGGGGCACAGTCTGAGCAGGCTGATCGATTTCACCTCGAATAAGGATTGGCATATCTTTTGGAACGCCACGCTCCTGCACCCCCATCGTAAAACTACGTGGATTTCCATTCTCATCAATATTTCCAAGGCGACCTGACAACTGTTCCAATTCATTCAGCGCTCGAAGGCGTTGTTGCTGTGCTGTTGCGGCACCTCCTTGGGCCGACGTTCGTCGCAAACTCATCAGGCTGGCGACTTTGTCTTCAATCTCTCTACGAAGTTGCTCAACATCCTCCTCTGACAGCTTCTTATCGAAAGGGTTTGGGTCGTGTACCGGAAGCCGTAAAAGATTGCTGACCTGCTTGGTCTGTGCCCCTGAAAACGTTCCGTAGGAAGACTGGGCGTTTCCAAAATAGGTTTCTGTATTCCCAAACACACCAGCAAGTGCGTAATAGTCACTCTGTGGAATCGCATCAAACTTGTGGTCATGACATCGGGCGCAGGAAACTGAAGCACCAAGAAAAACACGTGTGGTTGTATCAATCTGTTCATCTATAAGATCAGCCCGAAACTGAATACGGTTCTGTTCATTTATATTTTTTGCACCAATTGCCAAAAATGTCGTAGCGACCAGATGCTCGGACCACTCTTCATCTGTCTGAACCGGCAGGAGATCGCCTGCAATCTGTTCCTGTACAAAATGATCGAACGGCTTGTCCGCATTAAATGAGTCGATAACGTAGTCGCGATATCGCCACGCGTGTGGAAACGTCATGTTTACAGTTCGTCCTGTGGACTCGGCATATCGCACGATATCTAGCCAATGCCGGCCCCATCGTTCTCCAAACTGCGACTTCGCCAAAAGCTCATCAGCAAGATCACGTACCGCATCCTCCGGGCCCCGTAGCCAGGCAGCTTCGAACCTGGCAACCTCATCTGGTGTTGGTGGCAATCCAACAAGATCAAAATACAACCGTCGGACAATGTTCCTGGGCTCGGCATCCTCATCAGGAGCGATCTCAGCGGTTTCAAGTCCGAACAAGACGTGGTAGTCAATTTCATTTTGACACCACGTGTCATCATTCACAGCTGGAACGACAGCCTTCCGGGGCTGCTGGTAAGCCCAGAATTCTTTTTTGGCCTTTTCAATGTCCGTAGCCGTTATTGCTGTCTGCACATCTTTCTGAACAGAACCGCGTGGATCGGGTGCGCCCATTTCTATCCAAACCTTGCAATTTTCAAGAACGTCCTGCGGAAGTTTACGCTTCGGTGGCATCACAAAGTCCTGATGAGTCATTGCGTTATACAACCAGCTCTCTTCAGGATTCCCCGGCACAACAGCCGGGCCAGTAGCGCCACCCAACAGCATTCGTTCTTTTGTGTCGAGCCGCAGACCGCCGCGCACGTTGCCTGCCTTGCTTGAATGGCAGCCGTAGCACTCACGAACAAGCACTGGCCTAATCTTTGTTTCAAAAAACGTGAGCTCGTCTGTCGAAAGTGATTCCTCAGCCCCTGCAGCTGAGCCCACGAGAAACACAACGCCGGCAGTGAAAGAGAAGACATGTTTCATGACAATAAGATCCTTCACGCTTTTCTTCGAGTCGAGAGGCCTAACGAGACACATGCGTCACCTTCGAATCACTCAGCCGCGGGAGGACGTTGAGGTTGCTGACCACCGGGCGATGCGCTTGTGTCTCTTGGTGATGGCCGGCCCTGGCCGCCCGGGCGTCGTTGCATTCCTGCCCCGCGTCGCTCACGCATTGCCATCATCATCTTTTGCAATTCCTCAGCATTCAGTTTTTGGTCGCCATCTGCATCAAACTCTTCGATCATTCGTGCGACCATTTGTTCCGGGCTGAACCCACCTGCAAATTGGCCCGGCCGTCTCTGTCCTGGTTTCCGTTCACCATCTTGCGGTTCACCAGGCCGAAAACGTTGCGCCCGCGGTTTGCTCTCATCATTTTTCCCATCTTCAGAGCTATCGTCTGCAAACACCAAAACATTTCCGAGCAGGAACAGAAGAAGAATGCTGGTACTGCAAAAATATTTCATTTTCGTTGCCTCATGACTGATGACTAATTGAATTGATTGCCAATGGCTCGTGCTCCTCGACGGGCAACCACCACCTGGGTACTTTAACGGCTTGAGGTATCAAGAGTTGCACGAACATCAACACGCCAGACTCCAATCCCCCCAAATCCACTGGTGGCCAGTACCTTCCCACCACAGTTTTTCACTGACACGACGAATCCGTCCCCACCGCCCACTAGGAGGGTTGAGAGAAGTCCGGTTGGTATCTGTACCACCCAAAAGAATCACCGCCGGCCCACTGCTCGATAACCAAGCAGCAGAATGATACTACCACCTACGGCAACCGCGATACTTCGAAGGTCAAATCCATCGATTGCGCCAATACCGAGTTGTGCCCCAATAAACCCACCGACAAGGGCGCCAACAACACCAAGAACTGTTGTCACAACAAGGCCATATACGCCACTACCTGGCACAAAAAATCTCGCAATTGCTCCAGTCACCAAGCCGAACACGACCCATGATAGTAGACCCATTACTGTTCTCTCCTATTGTTAAACCAGTTACCTATCAACGGAACGTCGGTCCATCAATTGAGATGATGACATACCGCGGTTCCCCTTTATCTCCAAGTGTACCGTGCCTTTGTGTCGGCACGGAAAAACCTTCCCAGAGTGGGGCAGTCAGTTCTACGCCACCAACGGGCAGAAAGGGCAAAAAACAGCCCTAATTCAGCACACCCACAATTGAAGCAGCACTTTACTCCTTCTGCTTCCGAGGTTCTTCAAAAAAAAAACGAGCAAAGGACCTCTGACTTACGTAGAGCACTCAGGTTGGGATTGTGCCATCCCACGTCGCCCCCTGTTTTGCTAAAGCGGAACCAATGGTTAGTGCTATACAGAATATCGAGACACGGTCGCGTCCAACGGACCAGATGCGATCTACGCCACCAACACGGCGGAAACTCTGGTTTGACATGCATGCAGACGACTTGACAGATCGTGATTACTGGTCGTGCTTGGCAACTCTATGGGTCACCGATTATCTCGCTCACGACCGTGGCTGGTGGCATGACCACCTCTGGTGTAACCGTCCACACAGATCAGCCGCAATGACACCAGCTGAGCGGGCTATCTATGAACAACTCAATGACCCAATTGTACTCCATCGGGGATATGCGACATCAGCACATACTATTGGAATCTCGTGGACTGATGACCCGTCGGTAGCTGAGTTCTTCGCATACAACTTCCTGAGTCATCAGCCCGGGTACACTCCCGGCACGGCAGGTATTGTAAGCTGCGCTTTTGACCCAAAAGAGATTGCACTTTTCAAAAATGAAAATGGTGAACGAGAATTTATTGTCTCAGAGCCAGCAGCCCTTGCTCGATTAACTGATCAAATGACCGCATAACGATCCGAGACACGAGATATTGCATCGGCACCGGAGACTGCCATACTTGGGTCAGTTGCACTTCCAAGTCCCAACGCTCACGCCCTCCGGGAACTATCTTGGTCAATGAAAGTTTTCTCACCCAGGGTCCGCCGCCGCTTTTCCCGGGGAGGGCGACTGATTGTCTTCTGGTGCCTTGTAGGCACAACACTCATCTTTCTACTACTTGGCCCGGGACGATTGGTCTACACATTTTTGGCATGGTTTTGGTCCTAGAATCAAACCCCACACACACGCTGCTGGTTACCCTTCCTCGAGTGGGCCTTCCTCATCCGGTAGGAGCTCAAACGCGGACAGGCGAAGCGGCGTCGGGACACCTTCCGACGGCGACCGAAGATATTCCCAGCGGCTTTCATGTGAGTTATTGAATCCCACGAAAATGCCGACAACGGAGACACCCTCCGCAGCGGCTTGAGCGAGAAGACTCACCAACCCTTCGTCCGGATTCATGTTTCGCTTGTTTGAAAATTCATTAAAACGCGGGCGAATATTCTGATGCCACAGCCCAGACTGCCGGCAGTAATGCACTG
>JAAHTH010003759.1_pt1 | contig 10096 bp, 6 predicted proteins | sample 6116091 | NCBI WGS metagenome assembly JAAHTH01 (sample SAMN13939990, study PRJNA603662) | sponge metagenome | isolation source: marine sponge | host: Mycale hentscheli | place: New Zealand | collected 2006
TCATCCCACTGAGCAATAGGCGTATCTGTAACAGAGTCAGCATCTGGATCATTGCTGGGATCGGTTAGGTCAATATTTTCCCCTATTATAAAATCATATAGGGTGTCATAAGACACAGCGGATGTAAATGTTTTGTCAAAAAGCCATTTGAACTCATCTGGTCCTCCTCTACGAAATTCAACATATATTTTTACCTCTGAACCAGCTGGTATAGACGTATACACATAATCATCTGGGTCAGTTGTAGTAGCACGAACATTTATAAAAGCTGGATAAGACAAGTCTAAATATGTCTGCTGTTCGTAATAAGCAACTACAGAATGTGTTCTAATTAACTCTTCATCTGTCAAAGGAACATCTTGCCTTCTTCTATATAAAATTGCAGGTATCTGATTTTGTTTTGATTCAAGACCAAAATCACCGTACGAAATAAAAGCAAGAGGGTCTGTATTAAGAGAAATATTACCCCCAGAGATTTCCATATAGACACCTGATGGCTCTAAAAAAGAAGAGTCGCTTATAAAGTTTTCTTCTTTCACGCCAACAGACAAAACTTTTATTTTTTGCTGATTTAAAGCGGGACCACTGCTATCTGCTTTTAAGGTTAAAAAATCGCCCTCACTTACTTTTTGTATATTATCTCCAATTAACCTAATGTACCAAGTACCTGTCCTGTTATCTTTGTAAAACCTCTTAGCATATATTGTTTCGTAAGGCCCATATGTCTCCTTAATAACAGGTTTATATTTTGTGGCCCAAGAAGGGGGATTGCTATATATGTTAAGTTGAATTTTATTCTGATCAATACTATTTGATTTTGGAATATAGATATTATTTGTGTCACAAACTTGAACTGTACTAGCTCTTCCGTAGTCGTCCATATAAACTAAACCAACCTCATAATCTCTATTGCTATGTAAAGACGTTGACTGCCCCTGCTCCCTATATATAACTCCAACCGCAAGGACGTATAAATATTCATAAGCAATTACTCCAGATGGGACAGGCGTTTGTTCAAGTGTGATTGCAGGAGCTTTTATTGTAATTTCATTTCCAGAAACAAAGCTTGGAAAACCTGTTGACTCTGTGGCCTCCCATCCAGTGGGTTCAACTATCCCACAATTAAACAGGTCGGTTAAACTATAACCATCTCCACAATCTGCTATTGCTCTTGGTGGAGAAATACCATTTATAGCTATAGAAAAATCATCGCTGTTGTAAAAGTCTGCAACGGTAGCATAGTCTTGAGAAAGTGTTATAGAGATATTTAATATAGCATCATTTTCTTCGCCAGCAACTGGCACAGAAACACCTAAATATTTTGAGTGTTCTAGTGATAAACTAATAAAAAGTATTCCTCCTTTAACTAAGTTTAGCCCACCCAAATCCATGGTAAATCGTCCCTCAGTCACTGTTGTTGGTGCTGGAGGTCCAGGGAAAGCCCAAGTCCCATCCGATTTTGTGAGCGTGCCATCTCCCTCAGATAAACTTGTTCTACTTACAGGTTCACTTACTACATCTAATGTATAATTAAGAGGAGTTCTAGCGGCAGGGTTTATTACGTCATATCCATCCACATAGTTTCCATACATAAGACGGTTGCCTATAATCGTCTGAGCCTTAGCGGTTCTAGGGACGTTATCATAAAGCCTAAGAAGCTCGCTCTCAGTAAGGGTGGTATAAATCTTTCGGTTGTCAAAGTCAATTGATTGGGTGCTGCCATCAGCCCATCCTTCGTCAGATTTGTCAAACCTTTCAATAACCTTAATAATGTTTGAGTTGGTCTCCTTAAACAGTACATCCACTCCAATAACATTGGATGGCCCAACATCAAATGAAATTGTGGCTTGGTTATTAATGTTTAACATTCCACTGTTTGTTAATGTCTCGGCATTAACTAAAAACACATTAGGTGTAAACGCCACATTACTAAATGGTGAGGTTGCAGAGTACTCGTTATTGACATACTTATATCGGTATGCAAACGAGATAAACTTGTCCTCCATATAGTTCTCATCCGTTGTGTTTTGGATGGTCGTGATGGTAGGGGCATCGAGTGGTGGCTTGACAATAACAGATATGTCGTCCTCTGTAATCGCATTGACAGGGTAAAACGTGTCTACATTGATTCGTCTTGGGGGATTTAGTCCGTCAGTAAAAAACAAAAGGTTATCAATCAGATTGATACCATTCATCCTGCTGTTCACATCAAAGTTAAGTACACTCGTACTAACCACATGATAGCGCAGTGTGTCGGCATTGGTATCGTAAGAGACAATCATATCGACAACACCTGGGTCGGTGACAAACCAATAAAGCTTTTCGGCCTCTCCGTCCTGATATGCACCGATACAGGTAGCATTAGAACTGAGTGGAGACCCATCATACTGAAGTGCAGTAAGTACCTCATTACCCTTTGAGTTCTCTACAGAACCAGCCTGTCCACTCTCATCAGAGGAGACGCGGATATTTAGACCATCTATATACTGACCTGCTGGTATGAGGCGTTCGTCAAGCCCCTTGTTCATTTTAGAGCCGACAAAGTTTTTTACTATCTGCATATTATTTTAACCATTTGTTGCGGCCTCTCATATTCATAAGAAGTCGCCCTGGGTGGATGTTGCTTGATCTGATTCTTGCATTCCTTAGCAGTGCTGCCTTTTCTTTTCTTGCACGCGCAACAACATACTCTTGAATACCAACCTTGTTCGATAGGATGATATATTTTATATAGGCATAGATATATTCCTCAAACAGCTTGTTTACAACAATGTCTGCATCATCCCCATTCTCCATCCCGTCAGTGATGTATTCTAGTACCACGATTTCGCCAGACATCTCGGAGCTGAAGTTAATCACACCTGAACGCTTGTCGATTCTAAAGGTAGGGTTTGCATTAGCGGTCTCTGTGTTCAAGCCAAAACGACTACCAACAGCATAGTCAAAGAACCAAGTACCGTCTACAAAGTACCCTGGCTTCCCATTCATGCTGCCATCTCCAAGATACATATCCTTCGACTGTCCTGTGATGCGGTCATAGTCTAACAAAGAAGTACCCACAAGTATGTCGCCATCTTGGTCAAATAATACCTTACAGTCATTATCCTGTAGATAAGACTTAGCATAGTTCGTTTGTATATTCTCTGTAAGTGGTCGTAAACTTCCATCCTTGTATAGTGATATTCTTATCCAGTTAACGTAGTCAGGCGGTAAAACAAGCTTTAGGTCCTCACAGATAGACATCTCTAAAACCTTAGCCTCACGCATTGCGTCGTAGTTAAGCTCCTGTATCGCTCTCTTTGCATGAAACAGAACGTCATACCTTTTGACATTGTTTACAAGCTTGTCATTGCCGACATACATCAACATAAAGTTGTTGACCACATCACCCAAGCTAAGGTATTGATACTCTCCCCAGTTCTGTTCCTCTGGGATGTTACCATCGTTCTCGTAATACTGATATCCTGTTAAGTATGCCATAGTTATCTAGTTGGTATAGGTAAACCACCCTTTTTTAGTCCCTCTTCCTGATCGTCTGCCGCAGCCATAGCCACTAAATCTTTCTCGCGGATAGAGATACCCACATACTTGAGAATCTTAGTGATTAACTCTGGCTCGTCAGAAAGTGGTAGCTCAAAGTCTTGGTAATCAGCAGCGGACTGGTCAAAGATGGGCTCTCCTTGAGTTAAACTTATATACGTCCATTTAGGGTCCTTAGGCATTCTAATATATTGTGCCACGATAGCAGGGATAGCCCCACCAGTAGGCACTGGATATACAGAAACATTTGTCTCGTTCAGAATGTACGCTGGGTATGAAAATGACGGAGCTGTTAGGTTTGATGAAAGGAGACTTAATATCTTGCCATTCGAAACCCTGTCGGCCTCAATGTCGTTATATCTAAGGGTGTTTATATAGTACCCATCGGCAGGAAACTCAAAATTGTTTCCAGAAACATAAGACAAAATAGATACGGACGAGAAGGAGTCAATAACCTCCTCTAGGTTTTGCACAATATTAGCATAGTCAGAGCCAGATTGCTTAACATTTTGCTTTGTGGTCCACGTGGTATAGCGATAAAAGTACTCCTCAAATATTTCTAGTTGGGCCTGCTTTGCATATAGGTTAAAGTCGGACGGTGAAATGTATCCAAAGTTTTGTTTGTTTGCAACAGCTAGGACCGTGTTTCTAACACTATTAATCATGGGAGGCTCTTTTATGCAAAAATAACAAAAAAAAGCACATTAAAATTAATGTGCCTTTTCAGTCTTAGTCTAGCTTGCCATCTAACATTCGCATCGTTTCGATGCCATCATCTGTCTGCAGGTAAGAAGCTAATATGTATGTCGGGTTTTCACCAAACGGTACAGTTAAAACCTTCTTCTTGTTTTTAGGCAGGTTGAAGTATACGTCCTTACCGTTTCTAATTTTCAAAAACCCTTCCTGGAAATACAGTGACACCTTGCTCTGAATTGAGAACATAGGGTCGTTTATTGTTTCTAGGAAATCTTTTGGTTCACGCTTTGCATAAACACGGACATCACGCTTCATCTCAGCGGTTGTCATCTTGTCTGTGTTCATCCCTAAAGCAACACGACAAACGGTCTCTAGCATATCAACATTTAGGTCACGAGCCACAATCTGAGCTTCCAACTCGTAGTCTAATGTTTCAACCTCTTCAGACGCATTTCTTTCGTTGTCTATCTCCTCAAAAACCTTTCCGTTACCTGGGTGGTATGATAAGAACTGCTGTAACACTTGGTTTGTCCTTGGCACAAACAAAAGGCCGCGCTCAAAAACAATGGGCTCCAATATTACATTCCCGTCCTGCTCATCCTCAAACGGTGATTTTTGGTTTGACGCATACCGAAGTGGTCGGTTTGATTTGCCGTCAAAATAAAGTAAGGGGTTTCTTCTTGAATTTCTTGAACTGAGTGTAAGGCTAAGTGGTGCCTTCTCTCTAGTTAATTTGTAGTACTTGTCCACTAGGACAACTGTCTTTTTTGCCATTTTAATTTAATTTAGAATTTATAAAAAAAAGGGAGGGAGGTTAGTCCCTCCCCCTATTAACTAATAATTAGTCTTTGAACAATACAAAGTTGTTCGCTCCTAAAGTACAAAGAGCACGTTCTGATAGGAAGTTAACCTCCATAGCGTCTAAGTCGCTAGTGAAAGCACCACCTGCAGAACCAGTGATCCAAGTCTTCATACGACGGTCTTCAGTTTCTGAAGCACGGTAACGTACGTGTAGGAATGGACGCTTAGCGTTCTTACCAAGTACTTGGTCGTAAACTGTGGTAGATCCAGCAGGAACTAACACACCGCTTACAGCACCACCAACTAGGCCGCCACGCATTGTAACGTCGTTCAGGTATTTCCAGTCAGACTTGTAGAAGTCATATCCACGACGGAAACCTGAGAAACCTAAGTTAAGAGCCATGTCACGGTCATTGTCAAACAACCCGAAAGAAGCAGCGTTTGCAGCTGTTCCGTCTCCTCCAGCAAAACCACTGAGTGTAGCTAACATATCGTCAATGTCAAAACTAAAGTCACGGTTAACGAAAATAACATTTTCTTCGATAGAACCTTGCTTGTCTAAACGAGTTACGATAGTGTCAAACTCATCCAAGGTAGTTGGGTTACCACCAGACCATACATTTCCACGGTCTTCCAAAACGTAGAACAGACCTTCTGATCCGTCAGCTAAATTAACGTTGGTAGTGTTTGCCATAGGCACAGCCTCAATCATAGCAGTCTCAAGGTAGTCCTCGAAACGTAGACGAGTTTCGTGCTCTGACTTAATGTACCAAAGATATCCTGTGGCACCGTTTTCAGTGGTTACCTCAATCCATCCAATCTGAGCCATGTCAGAACCAGATACAGCGTACTTGTCTTTGATGATGATTGGCTTGTTGTCGAAGATTTCGTCTTCAGCCTCTAAAGAACCGTCCATACCTTCAGTTCCTTTTGCAAATTCAGAACCATAGATAAAGATAGTTAAGTCTGGAGTACCTCCATAGTTTGCCTGTCCAGCAGCTTCGTAAAAAGCTACGGTTACGGTAAGACCACTAACAGCAGTAACAATCGCTTTGTTTGTTAATGTAGAGCTACTAGCGTTATCAGAAATCATAACGGTTTGTCCTACACGTACAGCAGCAGCGGTTACGCCAGCGTCAGAGATAGTCAGTACAGCAGTGTCTGCCCCACCAGTGGTGTCGTCAGATGTTACGCTACTATATTTAATGTGTAAGCGTCCTTGCTCAGCCCATTTGATAAGGTCAGAGTTAGACGGCATTTCAGCCCCTACCATACGTAGGAAAGAGCTAATTGATCGGTTACCATATCGTTCGAACTCTTTCTCATATGTATCAGGTAGATACTGATTTAAGAAGTCGAAGTTAGTAATGTAGTTTGTGCTTAAGGCTTGCTTTTCTGGAGCAGGTTGTAAGCTAAAACCAGGTGTGTTTAAAGCCATTTTTTTTGTGTTTTAAAGTTATTTATTTTTTTGATCTAATCTTTAGCCCACGTCCTGAGTCTTGGTCAATTGCCCTAATTTTCATACCCTCCGAGTTTGCTGATTGTTGTGGCGCTGAACGCACATCCATACTTATGTTTTTGGACTGACGTGCAACATCATTTACAGCATCGGCCTTACCCTTTTCATAGAAAAAAGCGGCCATTTTCTCAGGGTTCATTGCAGCGGATAACGCCTTATGATAACCCTTTGGGTCTTTAATTAGTCCCTTATCATCTAAATACTTAGAGATAAAGTTGTTGACATTGGATTGAACAGTTTTAACCTCTTTTGCATCCCCAGGGTTAAACAGAATCTTTTGGTCGTTAATGCTAAACTCAAAACCTTTGAACTCGTCATTAAACACTTCATCTGTTTTAATCTGAAAATATTCAGAACGCTTTTTGTTTTCCTCCTCAATCGTCTTGGACTGTGAGACATATTCCTTGTAGGCATTGTAACCTTCAACATCCTCCTGAGCGACAGGACTTGCCTTCGACTCGATAGGCACCTTGTACTGCTCTTTTAGATTGTTAAAATGTTTCTTTGCCTTAGCAAGTTCACGTTTCTTTGCGATATTTTTCTGCTTAATCTCAGACTCATCGTCTAGGTCAGAATCATACCCAAACTTCTGGTCAATCAGATAACTGATGTCCTCAGGGTCTAGGTCTTCTTCTGTAGCAGAATAGTACTCTCGCAAAAGTTGTTCAGGGCTCATTTCATCGTAGTCCTTCTGAATCCTCATAAAGTCATCGAATCCACGCCCTGTTTCCTTCTTGTACTTTAAGAAGGCTGAGACGTCCTCTGGCAACTCTTCTGATTGCTCTCTTTCAGCAAACAGGTCATCGACAGAGTTAATCTCTTTGTTATATCTCTCTCTAATAAATGAAAGAACGTCGTCATCACTAAGTGATGGTGTTTCTTCTTGAACCTCTTCTGGCTGCTGCTCCTCAACAGCCTCAGTGGGTTGTTCTTCTTGTTGCTCTTGTTCGTGCTTATCTAGCAACTCCTGCTCAACCTCTTGAACAGACTTTTCTTCTTCAGCCTCAACGGCTCTTACTTTTAATTCCATTTTATATTTAATTTAAAATTAATTTTATCTAGGCTCAAACTCGGCTAGGTCAAAACCATCTAGTGTGTCTTCGTTAGACTCAAAGTTTATCGGCGGCAAGTTGTTTTTGCGCTGCTCAATAAGCTTAGACTGTTGTGTGTTTTGCTTACTTATCCTGTCGGTCTTCGCCTGTTCTTTTAGTTCTTCGCGACCCTTAATTAGGTTGGCATCAACACCCTTGAGCTGCATGTTCATTTGGAACTCTAAGTTCATGAGTTGTTGTTTTGCCTGAACCTCTGCGTTCATTTTTTCTATTTCGAAACCAGCCTTAGCCTGTGCAATTTGCATCTCGCTTTGGGTTTCCATCTGTATTTTTTGTGCAGAAATCTGTGCAGCCATCTGTTGTGACTGTTGGTTTATTTGTGCCTGCATCTGTTGTTTTACAGCCTCTTGTTTTTGTCGCTCGTCCGCCTTACGCTTGCGCTTCACCTTTAATAGTTGATTAGCAAGTTTGACATTTTTAACTTCACGTACGTCGATAGCATCATCAAGATCAATAGCATCACGAGAGAGAGCCATTTGAACATTTTGCTCAAGCATTTGCTTTTCTTCATCGTCTGGAGCAACCTCAATAAAAATGCCAAAATCATAAATGTGTAAGTCTTTAATTTCCTCAAGAAGCCCTACGTTATATTTACCAATCTGTAACACAAACTCATCCTTGTATGGTGAGTATTCCAGTGCATCAGACACGCGGCAAGACAATGACGCTGCGAGGTCTCTTGTTATTTCTAAACCACTCTGTAGTATATGTCTAGTAGCGGTGTTGCTGTTTAGTGCTGCAAGTTTTTGTAGCCCAACAAGGGAGTTGGGGTCAGGCATAGAGCCGTCACGGGCCTCGTTTAGCCCAGTCACATCACGAAGCATATTAAGGTAGTGGTTGTAACTACCTATAAGGCTAGAAATTTTAGCCTGTCCAGAATTGCTATTAAGTTCTTGTATCGGCACACGTGCATTATTGAAGTCACCGTCTTGGGTGTAGCTCCTACCAATAACACTACCCGTTTGGAAGTATAACCTCAGTGCATCTTCAGGGGCGTATGTAGCACCGTTACCAAGGTCTACCTCGTTTAATCCGTCTGCGTCAATAAATATACCGTCTGGCACCACCTTTTGTATTACCTGTTGTAGCTTTAGGTGGGTCATTTGTATTAGGTCTGCAAAAGGGATCATACGTCTTAGTAGTGACTCAATGTTGCCCTTGTACATCCTAGGGGCGCACGCAATATAGTTTGGGTAGGAGTGTTGTGTTGCAGACTTTGGTCGAACCATGTTCTTTGCAAGCTCCCACTTTAGCATAATGTTGGTCCCCATGACCATTACACCATCATACCAAACCTCTATGTTTTTTTCAACCTTCTCAAAGTTTCGCTCTTGCATCATCTCCTCTGGTGGATTGAACTCATCATCCTTTTCAATAACCTTTTCAGAGCCGTCCTCGTTTATCTTTTTCTTGTAGACAAACTTTTTTGTTGTCTTGTAGTTAAAGTATAAAAGGGTTACGGTGTCTTCACTAAACAAAGAGTTGTCGTAAAACTGTGTAGAGTTAAAATAGTTATACCAATCTTGGCTGTACTTAGATATTTTCTTTAGGTCTTCGTTGCTTATCTTAGGGTCTATCTTGACCACCTCTGTGATTGGAACAGTTTTCACCTCACCCCAATAAAAACAATCTTTGAAGTGTGGGTCTTCTGTGTAGCTGTAAACCACGTTAGCTGGGTCTACGTAACTAACCTCTATACCATCTCCAGGCAAAAACTCGTGCTTAACCATACCAACGCCAAGTGTGGTCATGTCGTAGTTAATACGTTTTTTTATGTCTTGATAATGGTTCTCGTCAAGGATTGTGTTTATAGCCGCCTCCTCTGCAAGTTCTATTGAAGACTTGTAGTTTAGCTGCATGTGTAGCTGAAGCTCCTCGTCATTCTCTGGAAGATTTTTAGGGTCGGTGTTAAATGCATCAATACCAAACTGGTCCTCAACCTGCTCTAGGAGCTCTCTTGAAACCATATCTGCCTCGATGGTGTCCTGATACTTGTTGCGCTTTTCTGCAGACATAGCATCCTGGGCATACGCCTTAACACTAAACATACGGTCAGACATACCATTTACCACAATGTCAATGAACTTAGGAATGATAGGCACAGGCGTCCAGTCCAGGTTCATGTAAGACAGGTCTCCATCAACGGCCATCTCATTCTTATACTTACCAACGGACTGCTCGGCACGGGCATATAGCCTTAACCTGTGAAACTGATCCCACTGGTTATAAAATCTTGAGCCCCCGCTGTCTCTTTTAAACCACTCATACTGAATGGCTTGACCAATTCTTAACCCAAATTCCTGTGTTGCCTTCTCTCTGTCCGAGACGTACTGGCTAGGAAAGTTAGATGGGTTTATAGATATCTTTACTTCCTTCATCTAATTAGCTGGCTATAATTTCCGCTGTTATTATATCTTGCAAAGTTAAC
>JAAHTH010003761.1_pt1 | contig 10094 bp, 10 predicted proteins | sample 6116091 | NCBI WGS metagenome assembly JAAHTH01 (sample SAMN13939990, study PRJNA603662) | sponge metagenome | isolation source: marine sponge | host: Mycale hentscheli | place: New Zealand | collected 2006
GCCCGGGGGGGGCGGGGGGGGGGGGGGGGGGGGGGGGGAGGGGGGAGGGGGGGGGGGGGGGCGGAGGAGGGGGTGGGTGGGAAGGGGATAACTGGGGAAGTGTGCAATGCAGAACAACGCGAATGAACACGGCGACGGTAAATGAATACATGAGAGCCAATTTCCAATCCATTTTGGTTCCAATCACACCGTCGCCGCGAAACATAAATCCAGGCTTTGTTGCAATGATCGCAATGAGCAAGAAACATGTAACCGTTGCTAGTGTGTACATTTTGATGTTTAACACTGTGATTCTTAAATAACCCACGACTTTGCAAATTAATACAATGAAATACAATTCAATTCAATATAATTGTCATACGTATTGAAGAAAGAAAATCGACTTGAAAAGAAGAAGAGAAGAAAAACAACAAGATGCCAACCGAAACCATATTTCTCTACGATGCAATCCTTGACAAAACCGCAAGGGACGGTGGCCAAACGGTGATGCGATGTTATGGATTGAACAAACGCGGCGAAACAACGTGTCTCAAATTGGACGATTTTACGCCGTATGTATATGTTGAACTACCGCTTAAAACCACCGATCACAAAAGCATCGTGTGGACGACCGCGACAATGATGAGCGTCGCCGACAAACTTTTCTTCGAATTGGGTCAGCATCAATTCCGCCGGCCGCCCAAAGCGACTTGGAAAAAAAAGTTGTATTCTGCTCAAACATCAACGGGAGGAACTTCGAACACATTTCCATTCTTGTTTTTGAAATTTTGTTCGAAGGTGTCCATCTGGGTATTAAAACGAAAGCTCCTAAAGCCCTTGATCACGCGGGTTGGCACAGTGAGATTGAAAGTTCACGAGGAAAGTGCTTCAGAATTTCTCCAGTTTCTTTGTTGCAATCCCGTTAGGAATGTTCCGTCGGTGGGATGGATCGACTTTGAATATTCCGCGAGGCAAATTGTCCACGACCCAGACGCGAAGGAAACGCGCGCCGAAAATGAATATGAGATTGGTTACAAACAAATTTACAAGCACGAGGGAGATCTCAAGGATGTTGTGGGCAATCCCTATTGCTTAAGTTTTGACATTGAGGTTAATTCTTCTGTTCCTTCGCGCATGCCTGACTCCAAGGAACCGGGGGATGCAATATTTCAAATTTCTTGCGTGTTTTTTCGCGCCGCGTCGGACCAAGACAGGAAAGAAATATTGCTCACGTTGGGAAATCCGTACAATGACGTGGTCGGATTGGAAGTAGAAATTCGTCGATTCCCGAGTGAATGTCTTTTGTTGGAAGGATGGTCAAAGATGATCAACGACGAGAATCCGAATGTCATCATGGGTTACAACATTCTAGGTTTTGATTTGCCTTACATGATAGGTCGAGCCGAACTTTGTATGGTTGATACATTTTTCCACACGGGCATGCATCGCTGGAATCGATGCGAAACGAAGGAAATTTCATGGAACAGCTCGGCGTACAAGAATCAAAAATTTGAATTTTTGGAGATGGAAGGACGAGTGATAATAGATTTGCTGGTTCTGGTGAAGAAAGACTTCAACTTTTTTAACAACTTCAAACTCTCAACCGTGGCGACTCACTTCTTGGGAGCAACCAAAGATCCTCTTGATCACAAGGGAATTTTCAAGTGTTACCGGGAAGGAATTGTCAAAAAAAGCGATGGAACGTATTCGCGCAAGGCACGCAATGCAATGTCGGTCGTTGGAAAATATTGCATGGTTGATTCTCGATTGGTGCGGGATATTGCCGTCAAAATTCAAACGTGGATTGGCATGTGCGAAATGGCCAAGGTTTGCAATGTTCCCCTGTTTCATCTCGTCGTCAAGGGTCAACAGGTCAAAGTTTTTTCTCAGATTTATAGATTTTGCGCGAGGAATAACATTGTGGTCGAGAGTGACGGTTACAAAGCGGCAGCCAATGAAAGATATGTTGGCGCCTACGTCTTTCAGCCCAAACCCGGCGTGTACGACAATATTGTACCTTTTGATTTCAAAAGTCTTTATCCGACCACGATCATCGCCTACAACATTTGTCCCTCGACCATGGTGAAAAATCCAAGAATTCCCGATGACAAATGCCATGTGATTGAATGGGAGGATCACGTGGGCTGCAGTCACGATCCCAAGGTGCAGGAGGTGCAACAAATGACCCAGCGGATCGATATGGAAGAAAAGGAGCTTCGGGTGCTTCGAACCCAGGTCAAGAAATGTTTGGTCAGAGAGTTTTACCCCAAGGGTGTCAAATTGACCAAGGCCATCCGGAAGGGGGCCAAAAAAGCGCGCGATCGGAAACAGTCCCGTCTCAAACGTGAGATAGCGCGCCGGGTGGATGCTCTGAAACCCTATCGCGAACGTCGAGCCAATGCACAAAAAGGCATCAAAAAACACGTGATGTGTGCAAAACGTCGATATCGATTCCTTAAGGAACCAAAAGGCGTTATGCCAACCGTTTTGCAAAACACGTTGGACGCGAGGTCCAAGACGAGGAAGGAAATCAAATTGATCAAACAATCCATACTTAAGTTACAGTCCGACCGTCGACTCGATGAGCCGGTGGGAAAGGAGACGTTGGATTTGGAAATGTTGCAGTCCATCCTCAACCAACGTCAGTTGGCCTTCAAGATTTGCGCCAACAGTTTGTATGGCGCCCTTGGCGTACGGGAAGGTTATTTGCCGTTTATGCCTGGAGCAATGTGCACCACTGCCATGGGTCGCAAGAATAACATTCTTGCAGCCAATACAATTGTTGATAAGTGGAAGGGAAAGCTAGTCTATGGCGACAGCGTCACAGGGGACACACCCGTGATGGTCAAACATGCAAGTGGCATGGTTAATATTGTCACGATTGAAACATTGGCAAATGGAGACTATGAGCCGTACGAACAGTTTAAGTCAGGTCAATCAAACCGCCGCGAAAAGCAGCAAGCTAAAGTAAATGTTCAAGTGTGGACCGACGGCGTTTGGGCTGATGTTAATCGAGTAATTAGACACAAAACAAAAAAGAGAATTTTCAGGGTGCTGACCCATGCTGGTTGCGTAGACGTGACAGAAGACCATTCGTTGTTGGACGCGGCTGGTCGGAAACTCAAACCGGTCGACGCCAAAATCGGTCAAGAGCTGCTGCACGCATTCCCAACCGAATTTTGTTCAGATTGCAAAGATATATCCACGGAAGAGGCATTCGTGATGGGATTCTTTTTTGGCGATGGAAGTTGTGGCGACTACAAATGCCCGTCGGGAAGAAAACGTAGTTGGGCTCTCAACAATAGCAATCTAGAATACCTGAATGAAGCACAACACTGCCTCCAAAAATGCGAACCGTCGCTTGGTTGGAAGGTATTGGACACGATCAAATCAAGCGGAGTGTATAAGCTTGTTCCTCAAGGAAACGTAAAGTATATCGTCGAAAAGTACAGACCGCTTTTTTACGATAAGGACAAACATAAAAAAGTGCCAATGTGCATCTTGAATGCACCCGATGAAGTCCGCGCGGAATTTGTTCGTGGATACAGAGTCGCCGATGGCACAAAAAAGGGGCCTCAACGGGCGGATTGTAAGGGGAAAATTGGGTGCCAGGGACTCTACTATTTGTTTTGCAGTCTGGGCGAAAATGTCTCAATCAACACCCGTGAGAGCAAACCGGATGTGTTTCGTCTAACTTCGACGCGCGGAAAATTTAGAAAAAATCCCATAGCAATCAAGAAAATAATCGACTTGGGCTACAACGCCGAGGACGAATTCGTCTACGATATCGAAACAACAGAAGGACGTTTTTTTGGAGGCGTGGGCCGGCTAATTCTCAAAAATACTGACAGTTCATATTGTTTTTTCCCTCACATCAAGGGGAAAACGCGCGAGGAACACGCTAGCAAATTGTGGAAGTATTGCAACGATGTGGGGCGGGAGGTGACCAAACTGTACCCCAGTCCAATGGAGCTTGAGTTTGAAGAAACGATCTATTCCAGGTTCTTGATCTTGTCGAAAAAACGATACATGTACAATGAAATGGATGAGGGTGGGTTGGTTGCGGGCAAGGTTGGCAATAAGGGTGTTCTTCTGTCCAGGAGGGACAATTGCGATGCAGTGCGGAAAATCTATTCGGCCTTGGTTCAAAAAATCTTTGATAAGGTTTCGAAAAACGATGTCCTCGGATGGCTAAGCGATCAAATTTTGGATATGCTGAGAGGCTTGGTTCCACCACGCCAGTTCGTGGTCACAAAATCCGTCGGTTCCACTGGAAATTTGCCTCTCGCCATTCAATATTCTGTAAATGGAACCGCGTCATGGCAGCCCAAGGTTGAAAATGGCAAAGCTTTGATTGGAGATTACAAAATTCCATTGTTGTCAAAAAATGCAGTTGAAAGAGCAAGACAACTCAAACTGAAAAATGCTGAAGATGAATTGTCATATTATATTAACGCCCTCCCGGCTCACGTTTCCTTGGCGGTGAAAATTCGGAGCAGAGGAATCCGAGTTGAGCCTGGAAGCCGGTTGGAATATTTAATCACGCGGGGCTCGGGCCACAAAGCAAAACTTTATCAAAAAGTTGAAGACATTGAGTATTTCGAGAAACATTCCAGGGTGCTCCATATAGATTATTTGTACTATCTGAAGTCTCTCAGTCGGTCCGTCGACGAGGTTCTGAACGCGGCGTACGCCACGAGCGACGGCGGGTGCAAAAAAGATTTTACCAAAGGGTTGTACGAGCTTCATTTGAACAGGACTCGGTTGATGAAAGAGATACGCCCGCCGCCCCCGTCATTTACTTTCGTGTAACAGTGGAACAGTGGAACAGTGGAACTTTGTAACTATGTAATAAAGATGTCATTATTTGTATTCTCGGTTGTCTTTTCAGTCTTTGCAGTCTTTTCATTTTTAATTTACCTACTTTTCAAAACACATTTTGAGAATAACAAGATCAATCCCAAAAACATTCAACAATTGGCCGCCATGCTGCCTCAATTAAAATTGCTTGATGCCAATTTAGCCACTCTCATAGATTTCAAAAATTATGTTTCCACAACGAGGAACAACATACAATCCATATTGAATAGGAAGCCGCGGCCCGGAATTGACAAAATTATTAAGACCATGACAAACAAACTACCAGATTTTAGCAAATGCGTCCAGCTTAAGTTGGACACGTTTGATGCAGATATTGGAATGAATGACGATAAATGTTCGGTGACGGGATTTGCGTGCAAGGCCAAAAATTTTGCGAAAAAACAGGCGAGGGATGCACTTCGGACACATGTGATCAATCCAATTGAACAAAATGGTCGCACGCGGGCGTGTGCATCGTAATTCTCGCAACTCTTGTAACTGTGACCAATGCAGTTTACATTTTTAACCAATGTATTTCATTATTTGGTCAGTACAATAAACAATACATTGGAATGGCCATTAACTGGACGAATATTCTTTTGTTAACACTAATAGTGACACTTGTTTTCATCTATATGCAAATTAAGAAACACCTCCTCAGCGGAAGCGGTGTGAACAAGGTTGAACAGAGCGTCAATGATATCGCAGCCAAGCTTAATCAAATCGGAGATTTGAAAAGTTTAGTATCGGATGTCAAAACGTTGGCTGGATTTGTGCAGAAGCCAGGAGAGATTTCAAATACAATGGATGAAATTAACAAGTTTGTTGAGAATGCAAATGCCAAAATCAATTTGTATTCATCGAAAGCAGATTCCCTTAATTGGGAAAAAATGGGGACGGTCGTTGACTTTGCCGCGGGTGCAGCGTGCAAGAATGCCGATGGAAAAGGTGAAATTCAAGCCGTGATTCCCGTTGGATTTTTTGGAAAGGTGCCCGTCGTGGGTGACATTCCCCCAAACGACAAAACTGTGAAAGTGCTGTTTGAGGGAGATGGTCTCAGAGCTTGCAGCGGGGTCTGACGACGCATCGCAAAAACTTTGCAAAATATGAAAATGTCAATAAATGGATGACACAGCAACCGCGATTGTCCTTTTCATATTTTTAACGCTTTTGATACTTGTAATACTTTTAATGCCGTCAGAAGGCGCTTCGTCGACGAGACCGCACACCGACGACGAAGCGCCTTCTGACGGGTGTCCAGATCCTTTCGGCGGACCGCGATGCAATATTTACAGAATACCAAGCATCGTCCCGCCTCCTCCGGATTTCGGAGAATTGGACGACGAAGGTTGGTCAGACGAGAATAAGGCAGTTGACTGCATGTCCGCAAATAATTGCAATGTTGAGCTGGATTGCGACGTGGATGACGACGAATGTTATTGCATGCAACATTGCGGCAACACCAAACAATATTACAATTGCGGCAGAAGAGCACGCCGGCGAGGATACGGTCCTCAACCGTGTTGGACGTAACCGAAAGCAACAAAGTAACAAAGTAACAAAGTAACAATGTAACACAGTGCATTTTCATACTTCAAATAAAGAAGTATGAAAAGTGAAGAAACCATAGCAAGATTGAAATTCTTGAGAAGCGTTAAAGCGGGTCACAAAATTCACACGGCATCCGTGAGCGTTCAGGCCAATGACTGGATTACGCCAATCGTTCGGTATTTTGGAGGCGAAAACAAAACAAAAACCATTGAATTCATAAAAAAAACAACTGAAGATGGCTTTGCCCTTTATCGAGTTTTTTCGCAGAGCGAGGATGCCTATGAAAATGAATTAGCGACTCTTGTGAAAACCGATCTCTTCAATTCTTTAACTGGGTTGGATAATCTGAAAAAAACGTACGTGGGAGACCTGAAGTTTCAGTGCGATTTGGCGACGCTGCAGGAAAGCATCAAAACAAAACTCAGCTGCATCGGCTATCATAATCTAGACGATTTTGAAAGTGCGTCAGAAGGAATTATCTCGCCAAATCCGAGCAGACGCCCTCGAAACGTCAGCGAAGACTCTAAAGATAGCAAAAATTGTCGCACGACGAAGAAGCAGAAACGTTAAACGGAATCGATTTAAAACCGTTGAGTCGATACGAAAGAAAGGAAATACAACAACGGTATGACGCAGACAAAAAAACGAAGCAAGTGCAAATACATGTTTGTCATTTCGGGGATCGACATCATAAAAGTGAATCAAAAATTTGGGTTGAATGTGGCAAGCAACATTCCATCCATATCGGACACACCACCTCAAAACACAACGGACGTCAATGAACTGTCCGATGCTTGTTTGCCCTCGAGGGAACCGTCCAAAATGTCTTATTTTGACCAAAGCAAAAGATTGAGTTCGTGCTCCCTCACCAATCCCGACCTGAGTTCCTGGTGTTGGTGGTGCAAGCATTCTTTTTCCGGTGTGCCTTTTTCTTGTCCCTTGAGTTACAATCCAATGATGTTGAAAAAGAGTTATAGATCTGCAATTTCGAAATCCCATCACACATTGAAGGAACTGCGGAGCGGATCCCGCGGAACCCTGGACATTTCACCGGACATGGCGATTGAATGTTCAAAGTCATCGTTCGTCACGGACGGTTGGTTTTGTTCGCCCAACTGTTTGATTGCCTTCGTAAACGAAAACAAAACTGACCCTGTCTATCACAATTCGAAAGATCTAATTGCAAAGATGATATCTTCCTTTCAACCAACAGCCTCCAAATTGCCACCGCCTTCGCCGCACTGGCGTTTGCTAACGCGATTTGGAGGCCATCTCAGCATTGAACATTTTAGAGAAAACATTTCCAAGATTGCATACGAAGACAAGGGAACCACGAGAACAAAAATCTTGTACAATCCAATATCAAGATGTTACGAAGAAAATCTGAAGTTTTAGATTTTTCTTTCGGCAAGGTCGGCCAGTTTGTAGGCGGGGTTACATGGAGATTTCTGGATATGGTAAAAATTTTTAATGATTACATTGGTTACATTGGTTACAATGGTTAACACATTAAAAATACGGCGTGCCGTCACCCGCCTTCCGATCCAGGGCATGTCTCAGCAAAGCTGCGGTCACGACCCAATAGGTTTGTCCCACTACGTCCGGAAAGGACCGAAAAGTGACCGTTCCGAGGACGGGAGGACCGTTCTTCATCTCCCCCCCGGGTGCAGCGTGTGCTCCCAGTTGTTGTCGAACCAGGAGCCATCATCCCAAATATGATCACGGTAATCTTTGTCTGCAATAAGGCGAATCGGTTTACCCAGGATGCTTAATGCGCCCGCGGCAGCGTCATCTGCCACGGGACCAATGGCAGGTACCAATCCCGTCACCACTCCGACTAAACCAGCGAGCCCACCTCCCGTGTCTGAAAAGGTTTTTACCCAGTCGAAATAAAATCCATGATCGTCATTTTTTCCGCTATGACCTCGCCCAAAATACGTCGCGGTAGATGCCCCGAACGGCCTGGTGGATTCATATTCGACGAAGTGCCCGACGGGTGTCAACACATCATCGTAAACGGTCGTCGCAGCGGAACCGATGCCTTTGCCGACGGTTTTACCGGCGTCGCTAACCCATTCACCGGTGCTTTCGGCAGCATGTCCAACCCATTCACCGGTGCTTTCGGCAGCATGGCCAACCCATTCACCGGCGCTTTCGGCAGCATGTCCAATCTTTTTCCCAACATTCTTTGCTGTTTTTTTCGTCCAGTCCCATGCGTCCGACCCGAACCAGTTTTCTGCGATCGGGGGCGGAGGCGGGGGCGACGGTGTCACCATCTTGTATATTGCCATCACGAGTAACGCGACAAGTAACAGACATAATACATCTTTGCATTTGATATTCCTCATTTATTAATAGATTGTCAGAAATTTATTAATAGATATGTTAGAAATTTATTCGCATTTCAAAAGAAAGCCTCCTTGTCCGTCACAATGTGATACATAATATATCCCGGGAAAGCAACTTTCATCGGAGCGGGCATATTCTCTAGATATTTTCTGATTGAGCCAAATTCTTTCCCCTCCCCGGCGCCGGTGCGTCGCGGGCTCCGGACCGGGCGTTTGCCACCACGGGACTTACGTCGCGGACTGCGGGACTTACGTCGAGGACTGCGGGACTTACGTCGAGGACTGCGGGACTTACGTCGGACGCTACGCTTGTTGCCCCCGAGGGTAATCTTCTTATTGAGTCGACGGTGTTCTCGTTTTCGATTTCTTAAATTTTTAATAAGTTTGGCATTAATTTTATCTAGTTCTTCGTTTCGGTCAAAAGCATCTGCTTTTAATTTGGAAGCCTCTTGTGTTTGTTGGTTAAGCTTACGGATATTTTCTTCCTTTTGGTACCGGATCAGATGCCTTCGTGGGCGAGTGTTGCGTGGAGTGGCGTGCGCGAGCCCATCCTTCTTCAATTTGTTCATGGCAAAATGAGCCAAATCCTCTTTCGAAGGCTCCGACGTGTATGCAAACCCGGGCATAAACATAGTTTTAAAACCATGCGTAAGATTACTGGTGCTCCTTGCTGCTGCGCGTTCGCGCTCTCCCTCGCGCTCGGGAGTCGGCGTCGTGAGATAGATGTTTGGCGACGTGAGTTTCGAGGGCGTCCCAAAGTGTTTTTCATTTGGGTTTCCGACATCTTGGCTCCAATCTTGTTCGTTCAACCTTCTCACCCTGGATATCAAATAATCTCGTTGCTTTTTTGCCGCGCTCTTCTGTCGATTGTATCGGAGTTTTTTTTTTCGTTTACCAGTGGCATCGGTCATCTTTTGCTTTATTTCCTTTTTATCAATGGCAATCAAAATAAGTTACATGAGTTGTTTGATTCTAATAACCTGCGGCCGCTGCCGGACTCACTCGCGTCATATTATCATGTCCAAGACGATCAAATTGCCTTTCCTTCAACCGTCGTACGATGTTATCTGCCGCATCGTTCGGTCTTTTCAGAAGAACCACATTGGAACCGTGATGTCGATGCACTGGATGTTCAAATAACAATTTCCCGAATGTTTTGTATTCGGCTGGAAAAGGGCATCGAGAGCACGCGCTTGTTTTGCAATTCATCTTTGTTGCTTTTGTTACATTAGTTATAATAAATGAATTCCAAAAAGTCGAAAAGCCGGAGACGTCGGAGACGTCGTTCGCCCGCAAGAAGCCGTCGTTCGCCCGCAAGAAGCCGTCGTTCGCCCGCAAGAAGCCCAAGTCCGAGAA
>JAAHTH010003767.1_pt1 | contig 10084 bp, 7 predicted proteins | sample 6116091 | NCBI WGS metagenome assembly JAAHTH01 (sample SAMN13939990, study PRJNA603662) | sponge metagenome | isolation source: marine sponge | host: Mycale hentscheli | place: New Zealand | collected 2006
CCCACGTTAGCGTATTGCAGAGCCTCAAGGACATCTTCGCCAAGACCTTTGGCCCCGATCAGCGATGCAACGACAACCATCGCAAGTGAAAGCATGATGGTTTGGTTGATACCGGCGCGAATTGATGGCCCCGCGAGCGGCAAATCAACTTTGGTAAGCAGATACCACTTGTTGGCACCAAAACTTATCGCCGCTTCTCGCACACTCTCCGGAACACCGCGAAGCCCCAATACAGTCAAACGCACCACGGGCGTGCCGCCAAAGATCATCGTTGTAACAACGGCGGCAGGCTTGCCGGTGCCGAAGAACGCAATCACCGGGATCATGAACACAAATGCAGGCATCGTCTGCATGAAATCCATGATTGGCTGTATCGCCGCATAAAAGCGCGGGCGACGGGCGGCAAACATGCCCAAAGGAATACCGATCAAGATAGACAAACAGGCAGCTGTTCCCAGCAATGCCAACGTTGTCATCGCCTTCTCCCAGAAGCCTAGAAGCCCCATGTAGGACAGGAACCCGGCTGAATAAATTGCCATGCGCACACCCGCCGTGAGCCACGTCAACAGGATGATCAACGAAGCAATCACGATCCAGGGTGTGCTGACAAAGACGATCTCCAAGGCGTCCAATACTAGGCGAATACAATAGGTTATCGCATCAAATAGCGCGTCGCCGTTCAGGACTGCCCAATTAAAAAAGGCTTCGACTTTATCGATACTGACCAACCGGATATCGGGATCAGTCGGGAAGTCTGACAAAAGGGAGAAACGCCCTGGAAAACTGTAGTGCATCATTGCCGCAAAGACGACCAGCACCATGAAAATTGCACTGAAAACGATCTCGGCAACAGGCAATCCCGACCGAACCGTGCGGTCGCTCAGCCAGTCAGAAAACCGGCCTTCAAGTGCCGTATTTGCGACCAGGGCCTGCGCGACCTTAACTAGCAAAAGAATAATCAGGCCCGTCAGCGCAATTGTGGGGCCTTCGGCAGCGGCGGCTTCGGCCTCGGCTCGAATCCCTCCAATATTTGCTTCCAGCGAGTCGACGGTTCGTCGGAATGCGTCAACGCGATCCGTATTGTTCTCGATCGCAGCAGCCAGTTGCTGGCGACGCAACTCGAGCGTACCTTCAATTGACGCAATACGCTCCATAGCCTCCGCACCAAGATCGCCAAACAACCCCCGCGCCATTTGAACCATCGCTAATGCCTCGATAATCAAGAACGGCAGTGCCCAGTTCCAGAGGCCTCGCGCGCCGAACCATATCGGGCCAAAGATTCCGGCGAAAACGTTCAGCGTCGGTGTGAATTTCGAAGAGGCACCGATCTTGTCAAACATCCGAATGTAGTATTCAGGACTGGTGCGCACGAAGTCGCGAATATTCTGGCGCCTCTCTTCCGCATAGGCTTGAGCTGCAGCGGATTCCGTATCTTCAAGGGGATTTACGCCTAAGTCGGTCATGATACTTCCGTCCCTTCGATCACGGTGCGCAAGAGGTCCGCGCGTGTAATGACACCAGAATCTTTGCCATCAGTTTGCACGACAATCGGATGATCATCGTCGATTGCGAGATTGATAAGTTTGCTGAGATTTTCTGCCTCGTCGACCTTCGGAGCATCCGGAGAAAGCCCGCCGTTTGCGGCGACAAATTCATCAATAGGTTGCATGACGGCGTGGGCGTGTACGACTTTCAATCTCGAAATACCTGCCACAAAGTCGGCAACATAATCGTCAGCGGGCTCCATCACGATGTCCTCGGCGGTGCCCATTTGCACCATTTTGCCGTCACGCATGATGGCGATGCGATCACCGATCCGAACAGCTTCGTCGAGGTCATGTGTAATGAAGATCGTTGTTTTCTTGAGAATTTTGCTGAGGCGGATGAACTCGTCCTGCAGCTGGCGTCGGATCAGCGGATCCAGCGCCGAGAATGGTTTGTCCATCAACAAAACGTCCGGGTTCGCCGCAAGCGCGCACTCGTTGCTGCATACCGCCAGAAAGTTCATGAGCAAATTTAGAGCCCCAGGCTCCGAGCTCGACAATGTCCAGAATCGCTGCAGCCTGACGCATGCGTTCGTTCTTCGGGACCTTTCTGATCTCCAACGGCATTGCAACGTTATCCAGCACCGACCGGTGCGGCATTAGGGCAAAGTTCTGAAACACCATGCCAATCTTCTGATTTCGAAAACGCTGAAGCTCGCGTGGGCCGAGCGCCATTACATCGGTGCCTTCAATTTCAATCTTTCCGGCAGTAGGTTCCAAAAGGCGGTTGAAGTGTCGAACCAATGTGGATTTGCCGCTGCCCGACAATCCCATGATGCAAAAAATTTCTCCGCGATTCACGGACAGGCTGACGTCAGCAACTCCTACAACCGCGTTATATTCAGCAAGAACCTCAGCTTTTCCCAGGTCTTTATCGCGGATGGCGGTGAGCGCCGCCTGAGCATTTGCTCCGAATATCTTCCAAACATTGGAGATTTCGATGACTGTCTGATCGGTCATATTGCACGTTTCCTGCGCCGCTTGAGTATCGATGGCGCACCTATTTCAGGCGCGCCATCGCTTCTTGTTTGAGCGTCGATTTCTACAGGCCGAGCCAACTATCTACGCGGTCGGAGTTTGCGTCGATCCAATCTTTCGCCACTGCTGCAGGTTCACGGCCATTCGAGCTGATCTCAAATGCCAATTGACTGACATCGTCCGCAGTCAAATTAAAGTTAGCAAAGAACTCTGCGATCGCTGGCGAACGATCAACCAAAGAATTTGACCACGCAATCTGCACGTCCTTCAGCGCATCTTTTGTCGCAACTTTCGACTTTTCATACCAATCGGCATCGTCGGAAGGCTGAATCATCTGGTAGTTTGCTGGGTCAAATGTTGGCTCGGTCAGCATTTGAACGTCAAACATGAACCAGACGGCATGTGGCTTATAGCAGTAGAACGCATAGCCCTCGCCTTTGGCGATGCTGTCCTTGATACGCGCAGTCTTCACGCTCTCTTCCGCCCGAACTGGTTCGACAAAATCAAGGAGGCCGTAGTCTCGAGTTTTGACCTCATTGACATTGGCCGACGCCCAGCCTGGCGCACCGATCCACATCTCACCTAGACCATTGCCATCACTATCCATCAATGACGCCACATCTGGGCGTCCCAAATCGGCAATGTCAGTCACATTGTTGGCAGTACCGAAGTCCTGAGTGACGCAGAAACCCTGGTTGCCTTGGTAAGGGTTAGAGGACAAAGTGACTGTTCCAGCTTCATCCACATATTTTTTGGTGAAGCTTTCTTGGTTTGGAAGCCAGACGTCTGGATGGACGTCGATGTCACCCTTACCCTGATCCATAGCCTGAAAGATCGTCGCGTTGTTGCCAGGGATATAGTCCACTTGACCACCAATCCGGGACTCCACGACCTCACCCAGTAGATAGGCAATCGCTTGGGCACCGGTCCAGGACGGAACGCCGATTTTCACTTCTTCGGCAGCAAGGGCCGGAACGGCCAAAACGCCCATGGCAGTCGCCAGTCCCAGCGACCTAATTGAATGTTTCATTTTCATCTCCTCTGTTGGTTGCGCCTCTGACGGGCGCGATTTAGTTGATCGATTTAAGTATTTGTTTTTCATAGGCAAACAGGGCCGTTGCTCCTCCTGTGTGCAGGAACAACACCTTGTCGGTCGCGGCAAAGAAATCTTGCCGGATAAGCCCAATCAATCCCGCCATACCTTTTGCGGAATACACTGGGTCCAGCAAAATGCCCTCTTGCCGCGCGAGTAAGTGGATGGCCTCAAGTGTGCTGTCAGCCGGAATGCCGTAGCCCTCGCCGACATAGCCGTCATCAACCAGGATTTTGTCTTCTGAAACGCTGCTGACGCCCAGTTTTTCGCATGTCGCCTTTGCTAGCGCATGAACCGCCCCAATTTGGCGCGGGCGAGGCTGACGCACACTGATCCCTATGACCGGCAAATCATGACCCAGAGCGTGAAACCCTGCTACCAGCCCAGCCTGAGTGCCCGTGCTTCCCGTACCCATCACCAGCCAATCAAAGTTTTGATCGTTTGCGGCGGAATACTCGGCAATCTCTTCTGCGCAATTTGCATAACCCAACGCCCCGGTAGGATTGGATCCACCGCCCGGGATGAAGTAGGGAGTGTTGCCCTGCGCCTTGAGATCTTCACAAACTGCGATTGCTTCAGCATTCATATCCAATCCCGGCGGGCGAAAATCATGCGTAGCGCCGAATATATTATCCAGCAAAACGTTGCCGGTTTCCTCATATGACGCCTCGCGATCGGGAACCCGACGTTCAAGCAGAACATGGCATTTCATTCCGACCTTGCACGCGGCTGCCGCAGTTTGGCGGACATGGTTAGATTGCACAGCACCTTGGGTCACAAGCATATCTGCGCCGGCAGCGACGGCTTCACCGACGAGAAACTCGAGCTTCCGGGTTTTATTGCCTCCTGTCGCCAGCCCGGTGCAATCGTCGCGCTTAATGAAAAGCTCCGGACCACCAAGGTGCGCTGACAATCGCGGCATTGACTCAATTGGCGTCGGGCGATGGCACAATGCTGTTCGTGGAAACCGATTTAATTCAAGTCCGGACCTTGTGCGGGTCAATACTGTGGTCTCTGACATTGCAATATCCTTGCTGAAAGCTGTTGCGTCAGCTTGCGATACTTTCTTGAAGGGCTCCAATGTCATGTGAGAATGACATTATGCAAATTTTGCATTATGCTACTGTTATGGACACGTCTCTCTTTCGCGATCTTGAACGCCTTCAGCAAACTGGAAACTTCTCGCAGGCCGCGGCAATTGGCAACTTGAGCCAGCCCGCTTTTTCGAGGCGCATCAAGTCGCTCGAAAATTGGGTTGGCACATTGTTGGTTGACAGATCTCGCCAACCTGTGCGCTTGACCGAAGCCGGAAGCCAAATGCTTGAAGCAGGTCTGCAAGCTCTGGTGCGCATCGAACAAGAGCGCAGCCACATTCGCGAAGCACAGGCTTTGCCAGACAAATATGTGATTACTTTTGGCACCCAACATTCGATCGGTTGGCGGTTCTACCCTGCCTGGCTGCAAGCATTGGAAGATGCCTACGGTCCGATTTTGTCGCGCCTGCGGGCGGATGACCTGCCCAACTGCATGCGGGACCTGGAACAAGGCGCAGTCGATTTTGTCGTTGCATACTGGGCCGAAAGCGCGCCCACGACCCGGAACGTGGATGCAATTACAATCGGTGCAGATACACTGATCCCGGTTTGCAAGCCCTCGGCCGATGGCACACCGCAATTCAGTTTCGACGACCAAGAGGGCACCTTGCCGTTTCTGCGATTTGGCCAAACGGCACCAATCGGCGATCTGCTCGAACCAGTATTTGCTCAGCACGGAATTACTCCACGTTTGCGCACGGTCTATGAAAACGCGATGGCCGGGGCGCTGCGCATTCGCGCTCGTGCAGGCGATGGGGTCACGTGGCTGCCTAAGAGCCTTGTCGCGCCTGATCTTGAGACCGGTGCATTGGTGCGAACGGGTGAGGCCCCTTGGGATGTGCCCCTTGAAATCCGGTTGCTCCGCAATGGCAGTAGGACCAATCGCGTCACACGTGCAATTTGGAGTTACCTTGAAAAGCGCGACACCCCTTTGGCAGTTCCCATCTCCTAAGCAACTGCAAAGGGCCAGATCGCGCCGCATATACGGTCCGCTTGTCCTCACGCGCGCGCCCTCTCGCGCTTGGGGTCAACAAAGGGAATGTCCGCTACAGTCGCTGGCAAACGCTTCATGTGGCCATCCATCATGCCGACTGAAAGAGTGGTCCCAATCTCGGCGAATTCGACAGCCAACCGCGCCATGGCGATGCCCGACCCCAAAGCAGGTGATCGCGTTGCTGAAGTCACAACGCCGACTTGGCGCTCATCCAGATACACGCCTGCCCCATGAAGTGGCACGTCGTTACCCTCAAAGATCAAACCGCTCAAAATTCGCCGCGGATCGCGTGCGTTGCGTTCAAGTGCGTCGCGACCAACAAAGTCAGGTTTTCGCATATCCACGGCAAAACCCAACCCAGCTTCCCAGGCATCGTTACCAGCATCAAATTCCGCCCCAGACGCCGCCAGTCCAGCTTCGATCCGGACTATATCAAGCGCAGCATTTCCCATCGGAGATATGCCATGTGCTTTGCCCGCTTCCATGACAGCATCCCAGATTTGCAACGCATCAGATTGGGTGCAGAAAATTTCATACCCTAGTTCTCCGGTATAGCCTGTGCGCGATAACATGAACGGTGCACCTTCGCGGTCTTGCAGGCGGGCCACTGTGACACCAAACCATTTCATCTGATCGATTGACGGCACATGCGGCTGCGTGAAAACAAAATTGGTCAACACGTCTCTGGCTTTCGGACCTTGCACCGCAATGTTCGCCAATGCGTGGGACATATCGATCAGTCGCGCTTGCATACCTTCTGAAGCAACAATCGCCTCGATCCTGCGGGCGCTCTCTTCCGACCCGCAACACCAACGAAACAGTTGGGGACCCAGACGGAACAGGGTACCGTCATCCACAACCGCGCCAGTCTCGTCGCACATAAGCGCATAGGTGCCGCGCCAAACGGCGAGCCGTGAAATATCGCGGGTCAGCAGCTTTTGCAGTAATGCTTCGGCATCAGGTCCAGCAATGTCATATTTCCGGAGACTGCTCATGTCTTGGACCGTCACGGCCTCCCGACACGCCCAATATTCCCCGATTGTCCCTACCGCAGGGAAAGAGTTTGGCATCCAGAGATCACGCGCCGGAACAAGGTCATTGGTTAGATTCGCAATGCGCGCATGAAACGCACTTTCCCGACTGACGGACATCCTGGAATCCTCTTTTGATCGATACGCTACGGCGCGGCGGATGGGTATGTCGGGGTTGTAAACACGCACATGGATGTCCGTGGGATTCCAACCATTGATCGGGTCGATGTCGTCCGGACAAGCCGTCGTCACACAAACCAGATCGTCCATTGCGCGCATGGCAACATAGTCACCTGGACGAGAATAACTTTCTTCGGTTTGAATATGGTGTGAATGCGGATCAATCCAGGTGTTCCAAAAGAAGTTGATCGCAGGCCAGGCGCGCCGTTCTGCCACGCCAAAGCGCGCCGTGGCTACCGATATATTGTCGGAACAATTCACGTGACCGGGGAAGCCGCGCTCTTCATACCCCCGGGAAGTACAGGCAAGTCCAAAAGTGTCATGACGTCCGCAGGTGTCTTGCAATACTTGCAGCATCGGCGCCATGTCGCGATCATAGAACTTATCCAAAAGGCCCGGACGTGGGTAGGAGCCGCGGACCAGTGATCGGGTAGATGTGCTGTCGATCATTATCTCTGCACCACGATCCAGACCACGGAGTCGAAACGCCATGAAATCCGAGCATTGCTGTCCCTCAACATCGATGATCTGAACTGCCTCGCCCTTGGCCAGTTCATAGGCAAAAGCAGTGCCGCGGGTGACAGTGAATTCTTCCGATACAGCGCCCAAAGGATCTGGAATTCGCACCGTACCACCAACCCGGGCGACGGAGATTTCAACCTTGGCATCTTCATGCCCTGAGACGACATCGCCGCTATTGGCGGTGAGAATGAACCACGCCGTGCAGTTTTCCCGCGCCTTAAGGTTGGTCACAGAATTCTCGCCTATGCTCGAGGCACCTCTGTCGAGAGCACACACTCCGCGCGCAGACGCCCACCCTTCAACCTCTGCCCGATCAAAAGCCAGACCATCCAATCGACAATCAATCGCAAGGTTCAGCGCGGTCGCCGCTTCTTCGCCGCTCTCGCCAAATACCACCACAAACGCCCGACCAACATTGCCGGATATCGAAACAAGATCTCCAGACTTCAGCGGTATTCCCACCGCACCGCGAGGTGAAAGGGCATAGCGCTCTTGGTCTGAATTGGACGGAAAACCAGGAAACGCCCTGAAATGGGATCGCATCCCTACGTTCGAAAAATCCTGCAGTGAAAACCCGGCACCCATTCCGATAAATCGCTCCATGTAACTAGTTACATAGTGATTGAAACTAGTTACATTTGTCAAGAAATGATCTAGACTCACCTGAATGAACACACGCCCGATCAAAAAGAGATCCAATCTGCGCGACGTTGCAGCACAGGCAAATGTCTCTGTTGCGACGGTCAGTCGGGTTCTAAATTATCCCGACCGTGTGTCTGCCAAAACTCGGGACAGAGTGAACTCCGCAATCGCGGATCTAAAGTTCGTCCCTTCAGCCGCTGCACGAGCGATCAATAGCGGACGCTCCCGAATGGTGGCCGCGCTTTTGCCGACAATCGACAGCGCAATCTATGCAAAATTGATCAACGGTGTAGAAGACCGTCTATCCGGGAAAGGTCTATCGTTGATGGTTGCGCAAACCCTTGGCGACCCTGAACTTGAATGCGCACGCGCAAAGCAACTGATCGAAATTGGTGCCGAGGCACTGATCGTGGCCGGAGTTCACCACAGCGATGCGTTCTTCGAGCTAATCGACAATGCGCAACTCCCGGTCGTCGCGATCTCCTATTTCGAGGAAAATGGGCGTCTTCCAACGGTCGGATATGAAAATTGGCTGGCCGCAGAAATCGCGGCCACTCATTTGGCAGACCTAGGCCATCGGAAAGTGGCTGTGGTCCATGGCCCAACCGACACAAACGACAGAATGCGGCAGCGCTGCACCGCGCTGAAGTGTAGCAAACTGGATGTTTCCTTTGATTTCTTTCAGGCCGAAATGTCGATGGAAGGCGGATTTAGGGCGGTAGCGGAAATACTGAGATCAACCTACATGCCAACCGGTATCCTATGCTTCTCTGACGTGATAGCTCACGGTGTTCTAAGCGGGCTGCACAGCCGCGACATTGCCGTTCCAACACACATGTCCGTCATGGGAATGGAGAACCTGCCAGCGTCAAAATTCACCTTTCCTCCATTAACAACCGTGCGGTTGAGCGTTGAAGAAATGGGGATAAAAGCCGCTGAACTAATATCTCATTGGCTTGAAACCGGCACGCCGCAGACTTCGGTGAATTTGCCAATCGAGTTGATACGTCGTGCCTCCACAGAAAGGGCGATCTGACTAACATTTGTGCGAGATTGTTAGGGGTCTCCCGCCGACATTTCAGACAAGATGTCAGCGGTTGCCGCCACCCGGAAACGCGAATTGTCAGTACGATTTGTATCATCGCGATTTCGTCCAGAATCCGCCGTGAACCATTACCCAAAGCAGACAGTCAGATGCAGCGCGGCATTGTTCACTTTGTCCGGTGCCCTCAACGGGTGGACGCAACACTTTAATCTTTTTGGAAAGATGGAGTGTTTGCCATGAAGTACCGCCGCCGTATTTATTATTCAGCCGCACAACGCGCGGAGATTTGGGATCGTTGGCAGCGAAGGGAGTCGATGAGTTCCATCGGCCGTGTGTTTGACCGGCAGTCCTCGTCGGTGTTTTCGGTGATCTCTCCGACGGGTGGTATTCGCCCGCCGGAACGCAAGCGGCACAGACAGGCCTTGTCTCTCGATGAACGTGAAGAGATATCGCGCGGGCTCAGCACAAACCGTTCACTCCGATCCATCGCGACGCAATTGGGTCGCGCGGCCTCGACCATCAGCCGTGAGGTCCGGCGCAATGGCGGACGCACCGCCTATCGGGCAGCGGCTTCGGATCAGGCGGCAGGGGATCGTGCCCTTCGACCGAAGCCCTGCAAGCTTGCTTGCTACCCATTCTTGAGCCGCGAAGTATCTGCAAAGCTCCGCCGCAAATGGTCACCTGAACAAATCGCGGGTTGGCTAAAACGCAGCTTTCCGGGAGAGGTGAACAAGCAGGTGTCGCACGAGACAATCTATCGAAGCCTGTATATCCAGGCGCGTGGTGTGCTGAAGAAAGAACTCCTGAACCATCTGCGTGCCAGGCGCACGATCCGACGATCCAGACATGCCAGCCTGAAACGCAACGGCCTGGGCCAGGTTAAGGATGCAGTGTCGATAAGCGAACAGCCCGCCAGTGTTGAGGATCGCGCGATACCAGGACATTGGGAGGGTGATCTCAT
>JAAHTH010002397.1_pt1 | contig 10083 bp, 14 predicted proteins | sample 6116091 | NCBI WGS metagenome assembly JAAHTH01 (sample SAMN13939990, study PRJNA603662) | sponge metagenome | isolation source: marine sponge | host: Mycale hentscheli | place: New Zealand | collected 2006
AAGACTAATAGCTGGGGAAGCAGTTAAAACGGCATTATCTCATTATTATCAATCAATAAACACAAACGCAATTGAACCGAATGACGACCCAGTAATTGGTGTTGATTTAGATATTTTATCAGATGGTAACAATGGTCATGGTAATGACGAAGGTGGTTATGACCCTTCTAATCCAGGTAACGGAAACAACGGTAATGGTAACAATGGAAATGGTAGACCTAACACCGATGACTCTAATGGTGGGTTAACAATAATAGGTGACAAATCAATGAATATTCAAAACGGTATATACGATATGTCTGGTAGAAAAGTAAACTTAGATTGGGCACCTAACGGTATGTACTTAGTTGTTGAAAATGGTGAAGTAATAAGAAAAATTTGGAAATAAATTAATTAAAAATAAAAAAAACAAAAAAATGAAAATGAAAAATTTAATTTTAGGATTAACACTTTTAACGAGTGTACAAACATTTAGTCAAACAGAATTAATTGAAAAAGACCCTTTTTCGATAGAGACAATTCATAATGATGAGGTTTCACAATTATTTAAAGCGAAACTTTATCCGAATCCAACATACTTGTCAATGGTAAAAATATCTTGGCCTGATTGGGCAGAAGTAGAAATGATTCAGTTAAATAATATCACAACAAACCAAGTTAGGGTTGTCGAAGTACCAAAAGGTAAAAGGAAGATATTAGTTTCAGATTTAATCACAGGAACTTACGTAGTAAAATTTATTAAAGGAAGTGATATTCTAGGGACAGCAAAATTAAAAGTTTACTAAAATGAAAACAAATCGCAAGGCTAAGGTTGATGATTTAAAAATGATAGGAGCACTATTTATGTTAGTGCTCCCATTCATGTTAGTGTTAAGAAGTATTATTTTAAGTACACTTTAATAGATGTTCCATCTTCAAGTATCCCAATCACAAGGCCAGTCGTATATTGAGGGTCTACCTCTTGTCCACTAATATTAACGTATTTAACGATACGTTTTTTTCTTTTACGATTGTCTATCGCAATAGGTCCGAATATCTCATACATACCATCCCAATCGTATTGAACTAATCTATAGTAATTAACAATTGGTAATGGTGATTCATCGACATAATTATAGTACAAATTCATATTTGAATTTCCTGCCGCGGGAAAGGTACCTATAATATCCCATTCATATGCATCTCTACTCCATTCTATATCATAACGATCCGTATTTGCTTCGGAAGCAGTTGCCCAATCTAAATGATTACATCCTTCATGTTCATGACCTTCAAATGAAATTAGTTCAATAGGTAAAGGAGTACCCCCTGGATCATTCACTTCTAATCTGTCCATATGGGCATATTTACCATTTATATTACCATTTGCGTTTGTATTTAAGTCTACACTAACTAAAGTAGTTGTAATTGGAATACTGAATATATACGTGCCTATAAGATTAGAAAGATCTACACCGGCCCACCCATCAGCAGGATTGTAATACCAAAAAGCGAATTCATCATTATTTCTTATGCTAGATGCTACAGTTACAACCACCTCAGCCTCAGTCCATAAGGATAAGTCTAGAGTATCAGATTCAAAACTATAATATTCGTTATCGATATAGTTTCCTACGTTGTTATAACAAAGGAATCCACCATGTGAACCTGTGTTTGACTGTCCTGTGATTAACGTAAACTTATCTCCTGGTTGACTTAAAGAATTAAAATCGTCAGTCCAAGGAAAAGGTGTTTGTGAATAACTACTAACAATACTAAATAGCATCGATAGTAAAACTAATAAATTTTTCATGATTCTGGCCTTTTAATTATTTAATCCAGAAGCATTAGTAAATATTTAATTTAGTATATTCCTTTATTATTTAGACTTATCTAATTATTATTTTATAATTGACCCTCACCTGAAGTTTCTCCACCGTCAACTGTTTCACCGCCTCCGGAAGGAGCCTCTCCTCCAGTTGCGGCAGGTGCAGATCCTCCAGATCCCATATCAGGCGCTACTCCTGCTCCAGGAGACTGGGCGGGTTGTGAATCTTCTTCTTGTTTTCTTTCAGATTTAAACCAATTTTCGTTTGATTCGATTTCATCTTCAGAAAGTCTAAGTTCCTTTCTCATTAAGTATTCAGTAGAGAAATAAGGAGTTCCGTCGTCCTTTAATATTCCTTTTTTTGCAGTAAAGCTTGCTATTCTTTTAGACTCTAATTCGTTTTGTTTTATTTCTTCAAATACATTATCATTATGATAATTTATACCAATGGCATTATTAAATCGATAGTCCTCCTTTAATTCTGGAAAATCTAAACACATTTGTAAATATAAAGGCTTTGTCATTAATTCTGAATAAGCAGATCTGAGTCGTCTAATAAATTTTTGATACCTAACTTCTTCTCTAGAGATTCCTTCTGCATTAAGAGTAAATGCTCCCATTCCACTTTGACCTTCCCATCTAGAATAAGGTATTTTACTATCCATTTTTAATTTTTTAGTAAAATAACCTAAAAGCTCAGAACTAGATAGGTTAGGGCCTGGATAAGAAAGCGGCTCGATTTTAATAGATTGATTTTGATCGTTTATAGGAGTTACATAATTTTTATAAAATAATATATTTGGTTTTCCATCAACGGTTAATTCCCCAGTATCTCCGTTAAAAAATACATCCTCCTTTAAAAGGTTCATAAATTCTCTAACATCTTCTTGTGACTTTTGAAAACTTTTAGATCCTGTTGGAACAGATGTTTGTAATCTAATAGGAGCATTCATTACGTGCCAGATAACCTTACTATGTTCAATTATTCTTAACAAGTTAAATGATCTTATGAGTCTTTCTACAAAACTAATTCTTTTTGTTTTAAAGTGATTTGCAAAAGATATGTATATAACTTGAGAATCAGATAATACCCTAGTTCCTCCAGTTTGAGGATCATACTGAGTCCATTGTAAAAATAATTTACCTGATGCGTCTTTACTAAGTTGAGGTACTATACTTGCAGGATCTAGTTCTTTAAATCCTATAATCTTTTTAGGATTATTTAGATCATCATATATTATTTCAAAACTAAGATGTCCTTCTATTAGAAACTGATAGGCAAATTGCCAAGCTGTTATTCCTTCTCCAAATCCCCATGTCGTGTATAACTCTTCAAAATTAGAACTATACTTATCGATAATTCTATCTTGATAATTTAGTCTTTCATCTTTATTTTTACCGCGATATTGTATTTTACCTGTTAAATCATTAGAGTAACAAAATCTATTCTCTTCGTTAAATACTATCATATCATCTGTGATAGTCTCTAATATGAATTCTATTTCACCATTAGATGCAATATCTCTAAGTCTTTCTCTTTTTACTGCATAATCTAGCTGAAAAAAAGCAATTGCTTTTGTTCTAAGCTGAGATGTAGTATCAGCTATTGCTCTAGAAAATTGTAAAAGATCAATTGCATCTCTACCATACGATCTAGCAGCAAGATGTCATTCTATAAAGCCTATTACCTTTTAATTTTTAAGTAGAAGATCTTCATATCTGCTTCCAAATTTACTTAAATTAGATAAAACGTTACTTGTTCTACCTCCAGTATTTTCTCCAAATCCTGCCATTGTTTTTAATATTGTTTTAAATCAAAGAACTGCTCAAAGAGTCCTCCAATATTTATTAAATTTCTAGATACAAATAGTCCCGCCTGATCAACCTTTGCGGTTGGAACTTCACCTATTTTATCCCATTCTAATAATCTAGAATTATTTATTCGTTCTTTTTTGTAAGCGTTTATCGCATAACCTAGTTTAAACTCACCGAGCATATATTCTAAGTCTGACGGTTTAATTGCACACATTCTTAATCTTTTTTTAAACATATCAATTGGGTTCATTGTTTCTCCTTCAGCAAGTGAACCAATTGCATTTAAGTCTTCTTCTATTATATTCATATGAGCAACTACAGTAGCTGCTCTAAATTTAGGAGGAAGGGCCTTTAAATTAAGCTGAAGAACTACGTTATTCCAATTTTCGTGATAAAATACAGGCCCAAAGGGCTTTATATCTACATATTGCCTATTGACTGCAGAATATCCTCTTTCAATCATAAATTGATATTCTTCTTTATTATTAGGTATTCTATCAGGATTAAAGTTAGGTACTTCTATATCAAAGGAATAATAATTTCCTGGAAATATCTCATTTCTAGGAACTCTGATTCCATTTTCTTCAATTATTTGAGAAAAATTTCTTTCAGATCTATTTGTAGTTATATCTTCTAGTAGTATCACTTTTATCTTTTACATCTTATTGAACAAAAAGTTCTCTGTTATTATCCCAAATTGCATATTATGTGCCTTCGCCCACGCTCTTGCTGCTCTAAATTTATCTGTATTAACTAAAAAAGCTTTAGTATGTCTAACGTAATTTAGGGTTTGTTTTTCGGTTAACCTTTTCGGAGTAGACGGTGGCTTTATAAACTTATTAGGTTTTATTTCAATTAACCACTCTTTTATTACACCATCTTTATTTTTAGTTTTCATCCACCCATCTATCCAATATTTAGCCTGCCTCTTATCTACTGAGTTCCAATAGTCTATTGATATAGGTTCAGATGAATATTCTAATACCATTGCATTATTATCACAAAATTTAAGGAACTTATATTCCCACCCAGATCTATATATTATTTGAGAAATGTCACCTTTATATTTTTCAGGATTTTTAGGCTTGAAATATCCTTGGCGATATTTGCTCTTTTTTCTAGGCTTTAAAAACTTTTTTATATCTCTATCTTCTTTTGACATATATTATTATTTATCAAAGATGATTTTTATATTACTTTAATGTATTAGCCACTAAAGAATCTCTTTCAAACTTACATTTAAGTATATTATATTTTTTACAATATTCAATTTTATCCCTTTCAGATTTTCTATATTCTTCTTTTAAAGTTACATACTTAATGGCTAATGCACTAAAAATTAGAATTATTCCAATAAACATTATATAATTATAATTTCTTTTCATTTTGTTTTATTTTTTTAATTCGTAAGTATACTAATAGTGTTACTAATAACAGTAAAATTATATGTCCATACCAATCACTTATTGGTATCCCTATGTCTCTACATCTAGGGTGCATTGGATGATCTACACACCAACATGCACTAAAGGGTGCGCACGGCGGTTGGCACCAGATAAATGAAGGTATGAAAAATATAAGTATTGATGTGATTTTCCTCATTAAATTAGTCTCTATAGAATCCTACTTCTCTTAGATGCGGATATTCCCTTTCTTCTTCTGGAATTATAGCGATAGTAAATGATATTTTTTTGGTAAAACGAATTTCATTTTTTTCTTTTACTTCTTTATATACACCTTCAATCTTATCTACTAGGTCTTGAATTTCATATCCGTTTAAGTGTTTACTTGATATTTTATACATTGTTAGGTTTTTATATTAGATGCATGTCATAAATAGAATCTGAAAAATATTTATCTAAAGTATCATTAAATGATTTAAACTCTATATTTGATACTTTAGATAAAAACTTATAGAGATCATTTATATCTTTAATTTTATGTACATCATTAATTAAATTAGGGTATTTTCTTTTTAAGTCACTTATTAACTTAGACCATAAAAAACCACTATATACTTCTTTTTTTTGTTTTATAGATTCTGATTTACCAGCACTGTCATTATCAAATAATATTCTAGAATTTCTTTTAGTTAATAGACTTTTAAGTATGGATTTACTTTTAGTAACTCCAGTAGTAGATATTGAATTTTTAACAAACATTGAGTCAATTTGACCTTCAGTTACAGTTATTTTTTCTCCAAAATTAACATTTAATATATTATAGTAGTTATTAGCTGCGTCTATTTTTTTAATTATATCTTCGTCTACATCTTTAATTATACCAGTACCTTTAAGCTCTGAATAATTTTTTATATTGTATTTAGGACCTGGATAATCTTCTTCTATTCTTCTCATCGCAAAACCTAATACCTTTCCAGATCGTATGTCTAAATTAAATATGAATATTTTATTATTATTGGAATCATAATAACAAGTTTTTTCAAATGTATGTAGATCTATTTGTTTTCTATCTTTTACGTATTCTCTTATTTTAGATCCCTTTGGAGAATCTTTACATGGAATAAGAAAAAATCTAGATTGTATATATGAAAAATCTAAAAGACTTTTTTTAACCTTTGGATTCATTAAGGATTCGATTAATCCTCCTCTTTTTAATTCTATTTTTACCTTTTTAACATTTGTTTTTTCAATAAAAGGTATTGGTATCCCATACTTTAAAGAAAACTTAGATAAAAATTTATTTAGTGGAACCCATATTAAACATCCGTCATTAAAGCATTTATAAGAATTAGTTGACACATATAGATTTCCACGCTTTTTAGAAGAATCTCTTTCGGAATCTCCACAATACGGGCATGCAAAATTTAATTTCTTCGGGTCATCGCTATTTATTTCATGACGAGCACGGTCACCTTTAAACCTATTTTCTAAAACAGAATTAACGAATAAGATTATTGAATCTTTATTTGCCTTCTATGCTATTCATTTTTTTAGTTATTCTTTTTATATAAGGATTAAGATTTTTGTTTATGATTACGACAGTATTTAATCCATATTTAGTTATAATAGAGAGATACTCTTCAAATTCTTCTTCAGGTATATCTTTTTCAGGATTTTCAAGAATTTTCCAAAATTTTTCTGGAACTTCCTCGTGTTCTAAAGTTTCGCTATTTATAACATGTAAAGGATATAGCTGAGATTCAGTAAGTGGTTTTTTAGATCTAGTGGTATTTAGAGTGTATGCCCTTTTTAAGTTTTTATCTATTTGACTTAGTCCAATTGCTCCTAATATTCGATTAACGGGTTCAACGATTAGTATAAAAAATTGCTGTATCTTATCCATTTCAGGAGATACTTCATTAGGTAAATTTCCAGGGGCATATGCAAATACGTCTATGTCTAAATCTTCATTATTTTTAGAATAATAAAATTTTACTTTTCTTCCTTGTCTAATTTTTCTATATTTAGATTCTAAATCGTTTTTAATTACTAAGTGGTTGTGGTGCATTACTGCCTTAGGATAGGGAGTTGCTCCTTTCTTTAAAGTTCCTTCCTTTTCACTTTCTACATATTTATCGTATTGTCTAATATTAAAATTCATAGAAACATTTTCGCAAGACTGAATTAAGAAATCTTTAAATATTTCTCTTAACATTGGAATTAGTTTATTTTCTAATTCTACCGAAGTTCCTTTAGATAATAAAAACTGTATAAGATTTAACTGATGAGTTCTAGCCCAGATAGGATAAGAGCTTTTAATAGGTTCAAGTCCTTTAATTAAAAGGTATCTATCCTCTTCATCATATAATTTTAATTTAGGATTAGGTTCGTATGAAACCTTTAAAGCATAATTTTTCTTTTTGATCCAAAATCCATTTTCAGCAATTAATTCTAATTTAAAAGTTTGTCTGTTTTTAGTATTGAATATGTCAGACCATTTTTTAAAACATATATCGAAATACTTAGCTAGCCTATATTGATCTATTTTTATACACATTTCTAAATATTCATCAGTTGATATATTTAATCCTTCTATGGACTTAAGGGCTGAATCAAATTGTATGTATATAGAATCGGTATCAGTGTATATAGCCGCATCTTCGTCTATCTTATTGATTTTTTTATTTAAAACCCCCAGGGCTTCGTGTAATTCAGTATCTAAGTGCCACCTTTCTCTAAAATAATGATTTACTGCTCTAATGCTGAATTTTATTAAATCTTGACCCTGTAAAGTAATAGATTGGGCGATATCCGGATTATAGAAATAAAACCATTTATTACCAAATGCTCCATAAATAGAGTTAATTAAAATTTTTATAGCTCCCTGTTGAAGATCGAGCGTTTTAATTTTTTTATCCAGATTTTCCAATATAAAAATATTTTAAATTCTATACTATTTTACTAAATTTAAGTTTTAAAATTAAGATCTGATATAATAAAATGAAGATAAATAATTAAAAGAATCTGAGTATGTCGGACTATATTGAAAATTTACTTAAAGATGATAACGGACTATATAAGTTTTTTCCGTTTATGCACTCGTTTCCATACCCAGAATACGACTTTGAATTAGAAAAAGGGGAAATCAACTCAATTAGTAACAATATTAATCCTATTATAATAGAAGCTGCTGGTAAAATAGTAGAACCTGATCTCATTACTTTTACTACCGCTGGTCACATTGCTAATTTATCAATTTCCTTTTATTCGTTTGATATAAAATACGTAAGAGATGTTTCTAAAAAAATTAGAAAAATGGATAGAATAAGCGGAATTTTATCTGACGGAATTAAATCAACTGATTTCAAAGTAAAATTAAATGCGATTAAAGAAGGATCTAAGTTTTTAAAGAAAATAGGATCTAGTTTAGATGTTGCGAGCAGCTTCAATAAAATATTAGACGGTGTTATAGAAACCCAAGAACTGTCTTGAACTGATAAGCAGGAAAAACTAATTAAGGGTTTAAGCGGCAGAATAAATCAAGATGATTTCAATGAAGATTTACAAGATGTTATTTTAGAATATTATAATTTACACATTCATCATGTAAGAATATTGTTAGGTATCGTGATTGCTGTTAAAATACATTAATATATGAGAAGAAAAAAGAGTTGGAACGATGATTTAGATGATGAGATAAAATCTTGGACAGATCAAAGAAAATTAGAAAGTATGAATAAAAGTTTTGAATCTGGAATAAACATAAAGTGTAGAACCAAAGCACAAAAGCAAGTAATAAAGGCAATAGAAGATTCAGATATAAGTATAATAACAGGTCCTCCTGGAACTGGTAAAACCTATCTATCATGTGCAAAGGCCTTAAAATATATAAAGGACGACCCTGGTACATATAAAAGAATTGTATTAGTAAAATCTGTAAATGTTCCAAAAGACGAAGAAATAGGATATCTTAAAGGAAGTATGGAGGAAAAACTTGAAGGATATGTCTATCCTTTCATAAATAATTTTGAAAAAATAATAGGAAAGCAGGCAACTCTTAATCTTAGAGAATGCGGAGCAATTGACGTTCTTCCTATAAAATTTGCCCTTGGTATAACTCTTGATGACGCAATAGTAATAGTAGATGAAGCTCAACAAATTAGCAAGGATAACTTAAGAACTTTAATAACTAGAATTGGGGAAAATGCTAAAATGATTTTCCTAGGAGATATTAAACAAAAATCGGTAAACAAGCATCAAAAGAGTGCACTTGAAATACTAATTGAATATTTCGGAGAAATACCTGAGATAGGAATAGTTTCACTTTCAGAAAAAGACGTTGTTAGACATCCAATTATAAAAAAGATATTAAAGATATTTAATAAAATCGAAAATAAGGAGGCCCTAAACGGATTAAAATAGATCTATACTCCTTGATTTTAGAATATCAAATTTTTGTTCCTTATATATTTTTTCTCTTTCTTCAGAGTGTCTGATTGAATATCCAGATAGGTCGTCAATTATATCCCATATTACTACCTCATTTTTTCCCTTTAGATATCTCATTCCTCTGCCTATTGCTTGGCGAATAGTTATTTCAGCCTTTGTAGATTCTGCAAACATTATATGATGGACATTTTTTAAATCTATCCCAGTTGCAAAAGTTCCATACGATGCAACTATAATAACCCCTTCCTCTTTCTCCATTGCATTTTTATATGATTCTCGGTCTGAAGTTTCAACGCTTCCATCTATATAAAATGTATTATCATTCCACTCTTTAAGTTTCTTACTAAGATTCAATCCATATTCATTCTTTACATCTGAAAATAGAATTAGGGAATTCTTTCCAAATTTCTTTATAAGATTATTCATAAAATTCATCCGTTCAGTACTTTCAAATATTATACCCTTTTCAATATCTAGCATTGTTCGTCCAAAATCTTTAGGGTCTCTAAATTGAGCTTTCGTCCTTTCCCTAGTTTTTGAGTCTGTTTGAATTTTTAAATACTCATTCACCTCAGGATATTTATTGGTGTATCTTAGTTATATCTGTTT
>JAAHTH010003773.1_pt1 | contig 10067 bp, 7 predicted proteins | sample 6116091 | NCBI WGS metagenome assembly JAAHTH01 (sample SAMN13939990, study PRJNA603662) | sponge metagenome | isolation source: marine sponge | host: Mycale hentscheli | place: New Zealand | collected 2006
GGTAAAAAATCTTTTGCAGGTGCCTGCCACTCAGGCCAAGCATCCCACCATTCTACTAAAGTATTCCAATCAGAATCTTTTAGCATACGTATGTTTAATTCCATTTAATTTAATATGATGATTCTACAATATCAGATGATACTGAAAATAATTCTTTTTTAATTGTAGGAGAACTTGAGTTATCAAATTTCATTTTAATAGTTGAAAAAAAGCCTTTTAAACCTGTTGACGATTGTCCCCAAAGTATTTCACCTTCAGTTGCAGGTGAATTATTTATTAAATTGGCAAAAAACTTATTTTCTTTTCTTTTAAAATTGTTTACAAATAAATCTGATTCTAAGGCACTTAAGCTCGTTTGTAATGTATATTTACCTATAGGAACAGAAACATCACCAGAGCTAGCTATCATGCTTTCTAACTGCCACCCATCACCTCCTTCGTAGTTAATTGTTTTAAAATTCTTAACGAGTGACGGTTCTTTATTTAATACTATAGTAACATCTGAGTTGTAAGTTGTTCCGTAAAAGTTACCGTAATTACCATTGTTATGCAACCAAACTGCACCATTTTTAAAAGTGTAAAAGTTATTTTGTAAACTAACTAAAAAGTCTGGTTTAAAACTTAAAAAACTTGTCCAACCTAAAACACCTTCGTCAAATGATAATGTTTTATAAGTTTCATAACTTATAGGGTCTGTTGGCAAAGGCCCTACGTTTGTACCTTGTAAAGACAATACATAGTTTTTAGTATGAGCATCCCAACCACCAGCTATTTTTGTTGTATTTGCTAATTCATCTCTAAAGAAATCATGCATACCATAAGATGATATTTCAGTTATACCATCCGCTGACAACCTCAACACACATCCTCTTTTTTTATCTGTAAAGTATTTTCTATAACCATATACAGCAAAGCTAAATGGATCTTCAGATATTCCATATTCACCCGCATAAGCAACTATTTGACCTATAACTTGTTGTGAAGAAGTTATAGAAGCGTTACCTTCTGCTGAATATATAGCATCTTTATCTATTAAAGCTCTACTAACTTTATCTTCTTGAAATATAATTAAATTAGTATCTTCAGCGTATAATTTTTGTATAGAGCCATTAGCTGGATCTGTAGATCTTGTTATATCTTGACCAACAGAAAATTGATTTGTATCGTTAACACCAGTTCTAGAATTAAATATTCCAGAATATATTAAAGTATTAAATCTATTTTGTTGTTTAGTGTTTTCTTCATCTAAATAAGCTTTAACACCAAAATCAACTGTTGTATTATTATAACCTCCTCTAATTCTAGATTCTTCAATATACCAATCAGTAGCGGCGTTAGGTGTGTATCCTCCTGGCACATTAGCAAATGGTGCTGTAGGTTTTACAGCTTGATCAACTATATTTTTAATCTTTTTAATTAAAAAAGTGTTAAAATATTTTACTTCTATTATTGCCATAATTTATTATCACTTAATTTAACAGGTACTTACAATGGTTATTATACCATTAGCACCTATTTGAAAATAATTTCTATTACCAGAACCCGTATTATTACAGTTATAAGAGTAATATCCTGTAGTAGCTAATGGAGAGCTAGATCCGTTGGGACCAACTCTTATTTCATCATTAACTGTAGGGCTAGAACTTGTTTGATTATAATACACAGATTGACCGCATGTAGAGTTTAAAGCTCCACTAAAATGGCATGATTGTGATTGTACTCCAGGATCACTGGCAAAAAAGAGAGTACCAATAGCAGCAGAGACTATATTAATATCTTGTGTTGCGGTTTGATTTAAAGAGCCGCTAGCTAAAGCAGAACCGTTATATGTGTCTTCTAATTTAATAGTTAATGTACATGTACCAGGGTTTGAACCCGTGTTTGTTTTAGTTATAACACCTGTTGTTTCATTTATAGAAAAATCTCCATTATAAACAGAAGGACTAACATTTGAAATACTCCACTTTAATTGTTGTAACTTTAAAGTAGAGTTCACAGCTCCATTATCACCAGTTATTGTTGCTATAGTTCCTTGAAAATTTTGATTAATATTGTTTACAGCTGGTAGAGCGTTACCTCCATTGATAACAGGTAAAGAATTTTGTAAGTAAACATTTATATTTAAAGTAGGTCCTATAACAGGCGTAGATGGTTCATTGTTTGTTATAACCATTGATATAGTATAAGATCTTGGGTTTGGATCATAGTTGTAAACAAAATTATCACCTACTTTTGCAAAGTTATACAAATGCGGGCTTGCTAAAGTTCCAAGTCCAGTTCTGGTAATACTAAATTGATCAGAGACATCTGTTTCATTGTTGTCAATAACAGTTAAAGTTGAAGACTGTGTTTTTATAAGATTATTACCAGATTGATCAACTGGTGATAAACCTGTTAAAAAGTTTCCACTCATAGCCTCTGTAAAAGCATTAGAACTATAGGTTGACCAACCAACCGCTCCTTCATAATCAGATCTTATAGCATCGTTTAAAGTAGATATTAAACCTACAGTTGGTGTTTCCCAAAATATATCCAACAAAGAGTCTTGAGGTTCTGTTTCATATATAGCTAAATACGGCTGCATATTAGCGTTTTGATTACTATCGTCTAAAACACCTGGTATAATAGTATAATTATTAGAAAAAGTAATTCTAGCAATACTAGGGTTTGTAGATGTTTGATAAATATTATCATGCCCTCTAGCATCTAAATCAGCATAAGCCATATTTAAATCATTAGAATTAGTAGCTATTGTAGACGCTGTATCTGTTAAAATACCTGGAAAATACTGTACATTGTTTAATGAAGAGCCTCCAATAAGTTTATTTGTAACTCTTAAAGATAATTGTACAGAACTTTTATATTGTTTTTGATCTGGACCCACTTGAGATAAATCTCTAGGTATTTTATTTATATTATCATTTAATAAAACTATATGACCAGTAGAACTATCTTCATTAGTTGGAAAAGGACTTGTTCCACTACCACCATGAGTTGGATAACCCTTTAATATACCAGGTAAATAAGCATTATAATAATCTTGTTCTTGTTGTTTTACAACTATTTTATATGAATACCAACCTGTTGTGTTTATACTATATTTATATTTTATATCAGGAGTGCTAAGAGATTGTTGTAAATAAATAGAGCTTGCTTGGCCATCAGTTGTAATTATGTAATCAGGCGCACTAGAATTATTTACATTTGTAACTTTTACATAATCTGTAAACTCGCCTTCTAAAAAAGAATTAACTGTTGGTATTTCAGTTTGACCAGCTCCTAAAGTAAAAGTATACGTGTTACCAGTTATAGTAGGCTGTTTTGAATTATTAGCGTTATATGTATTATAACCTGCACCTGTGTTTGCATACAAACCGGGTGTTCCTTGATTATTATCTATTGGTACAGTTATAGGAGTTTTTATATCTACCTTTAAAGCATCTCCAAACCAATTATTTAAATCTATAACTGTATTATTAAAAGCATTATATATGGTATCACCACCATAAACAGTTCCATCACCAGCTACCGTAGATATTAATTTAATTCCAGATAAAATTACATCTGATTGTCTTCCAAATTTATCAGCAAGCACAAAGCCAACTTGATAATTTCTATTTTGTTTAACTGAGTGGTTTGGATTCTCTACCCAATTATCATAATTATTAGCTAATGACTTTGGCCCTACACCAACTATATAGTCTAAAAATTCTGGAGATGTATACTTGTCTAAAAAATTACCATACATAACTCTATTACCAGAAGTTTCTTGTGCAAAAGCTTTAACAGGAACTTTATCATAAACTCTAGTTGTTTGGTCTTGCGGCAGTGTTCTAAAAGGTTTTCTTGACTGATAATTATAAGTAAAAATATTACTATTTGTTATAGAAGACCAAGTATCAGCTGAATCATTTAAAAAAGGTTGATCATAACTTATAGTATCAATTACTTTTACAGCTAAACCATCAGACTCTTTATAAAGAATGTCTATAGATTTTATTTTGTAAGAAGCATTATTATTAGGTTGGCAATTAAATAAAACATCTGGAAAAGGAATCAGCAAATCTATATTTTGAACTCCATTTTCCATGAATTCTAATATAGTGCTTCTATAGGCTTCATTTTCATCCTCAGGTGTTTGATCACCAGCACCACTACTTGTTTCTCCGCTGCCTAAAAAATAACCTTTTTGTTTAGGTATAAAGCATATTTGAGTAAAAGGCGCCATTATAGAGTATTCACCATCGTCAAATTCAAATCTATAACTTAATCTTACAAATTTACTTTCTAAATAATCAGGATCACCCGGCCAATTATTACCCTGATTAAAATCAAAAGTAATGTTTTCACCAGTCATTGTTGTTGCTAGAAAAGTAATATCACCAGCATTGATAGTTGCTGGAGCAGCATTTAACACAACTGATGTATTAGCATTTACAGCTGTAACATAAAAGTAATCTTCAGCTCCAAAATCAGCATTGTTATATTGTACAGCTGACATACCTTTTTGTATACCTGTTGTATTTGCTATAAGTAAAGTTACTGTTGAAGAGTTGGTTGTTGTAGGTGTTACAACTTTTTGTAATAAACCTATAGGTTGATAAGGATTATATTTAGCTACCGATATATGGTTTTCTTTATTGTAATAAGTGCCCGCTGAACTTGTAGCTGTATTTATATTAATTTTTCTAGGTTGATTTCTATTATCAGTCCAGAATAAAAGATTTTCTATGACACTAACACCTGTTATAAAACTAGATGTTGAAAAGTTTAAAAATGAACCAGTAACTAAAAGAACAGGAGCAATATTAGGTGTATAACTATATATATAATGATTAGTATTGTTTGTTAAAAAAACAATAATAACATTTCTACTACTTATGGTTTTATAACCTATTATTTGAAATCCGCTTAAACCAAAATTAGCGACTAAAGTATTACCTAAAACAGTTTCTAAAGCGCCTATGTCATCAGCTTCAGATTTACCTACAGATATGTTCTGCGCATCTCTATATTCACCATTAGGTATTAATCTATCGTCCAAGTCTTTATTCATCTTGGATCTTAGAAAACTGTTTTTTATTTCTGCCATGTTAGTTATTTAATCCATTTAGATTTACCTCTCATAACTTGAATTACTTGATCAAGCTTAAGATTAGATAATCTTATTTTAGCATTTCTTAGTTTAGCACTTCTTTCTTGCTTAAATCTTCTTACAATATATTCTTGTATACCAACTGATGTAGAAAGTATAGCATATATAATATGAGCATATAAAGCTTCCTCAGCTAACTTAGGCACTTTAATATCTAAATCATAAGCGTTACCATCGGATATATACTGTAGTAGTATTAATTTGTTCGCTAAGTTACTAGTAAAACTAAATGTACCTTTTCTTTCATCTATTTTAAACCAACCGTTTTTTTGACTAGTTTGTGGCTCTAAACCGTATCTTTGACCCAACGCACCATCCGTGTAGTTTCGGTCTAAAACATTAGCGTTGTTTAAATCATTATTAAAACCTCCACTTATATATCTAGGATTTGTTTTGTTCCATGTAGGATCTATTTGTGATGTAACCTCTGTGTTTATTTCATTACTATCTTGTATAGGATTACCTTCATCATCTTGAGAAAATGTATAATAAGGACTTTGGTTTAAATTATTTGTAGGATATATAGGGTGTAAAACACCTAACTCATCAACCCAAGATAATTTAACATAATTAACGTAGTCTTGAGGTATAGTTAAACTTAATGTAGAAGGTACGGTTAATTCACTAGATTTAACACTTTTTAAAGTATCATAACTAAACTCCTGTAAACCACGTCTTGCATGAAATATAACATCAGTTCTTCTTGCGCTTGGTATTAATCTTCCACTTCCAACATATGTTACCATAAAGTTATTTACAATATCAGTTAACCTAGTATATGAATATTCACCATAATTATCTTCTTTAACAGATTCGATTAACTCTATTTTTAAATAAGTATTTATTATTAATGATTGAGGTATAGTAATCGTATTTGGTGCAGATAATGTCCAAACAGTGACTCTTCTAATACTTAATTGAGTGTCTGTAGGTACACCACCTGTTGGTAAGTTTTTACTCATTACTAAAGTATCAACGCCACCTCCTGATGTTTTAGAAACTATAGTTCCATAATTAAAACCTGTTGTTTTATTTATTACTGAAAATAAATTACCACCTATAGCTTTAGCATTAGCTACAATTGTTAAGTTAGTTTGACCTGCATTACTTGTGCCACTAGATAAAGCGTCTACGTCTGTAGAGTTGGGTGTTAACTCTACCCATGTGTTAGCGTTTACGCTTGTAAAAACTTTAAAATTATTTAAATTATAACCATTAGTAGCTTGATCAGAATAATTACCTGCACCAACAATTAAATCTGTATTAAAATTACAAACGAAACTTTGATCAACAGCTGTAACTGGTACTGTAAACTGCTGTGCTCCAGCGTAATATTGTCTATTAGTTTCGGTTATTAAACCGCCATCAGGTCTTGGCATAATTTATTATCTTTGTTGATTAATATTTTCTTGAGCAACTTGTTGAGCTGCAACCTGTACTATTTCAGGACTTTTTACTACAACACCAGCATATAATAATATTTTTAATATTAACTCAGTTTGTTCAGCCGAGTGTAATTCAAAATTAAATGAAGTTGAAGGGTTAAAAATATATTGATTATTTACTCCAGTTGTAAAGTTCCATATTGGAGCAATAGGTTTTCTAACATATGCTACTTCAATATCATCTACTATAGTTGTAGGGTAAACGGTGAGTTGAAGATTTTCATATAAATAAATAGGGTTTGTTGTGGTAGGAACTGTTAAATCAGATTTTAACAAATGATACAATTCTTCTCTTAAAACTCTTTGCAACTCTTCTGCAACAGTAGCACCACTAGGATTGTATAAAACTTGTCCTAATTTGTAAAGTTGTTTAGGATAAACATTAACAATTAATGTTTGACCAGTTGTTGGTTGTGAAAAGAAATTTATTGTTGTACCAGATATACTATATAAAGTGTCTGATAGTAAGACACCGTTAGCGAATACTTCTACAACTCCATTAGAAATTTGATCAACTGTAGCTGTTTGTATAACATAAGCTGTTGTGGCTCCAGCCGTTGCCGCGGGTAAAGTAGTTGTTGCTATAGATCCTGAACCAGAAAATTGTTGTGGTAAGTTAAAAACGTTACTTGAAGATATTGATGTAGCGTTTCCAAACTCTTTAAATATTGATAACTTTTCATCAAGACTTACTACTCTATTAGAGTAATCTGCGTCAGTTTGCGGTATACGTATTTGTTGATTTAAACTATCAAAGTATGTTTCAAATATATCTAACTGAGCTTGTGCACCTGTTTTATTAAATTCAACAGGCGTCATATAACCTCTTTGTTCTTTGTTTAATATCAATAAAACGGTTTGATATACAGTATTTACGTTTATTGCCATCTTTTGTTTTATTTAAGAAAAATTAGTGAATACTAGTCTTGATTTAGCTTTTTCTAATTTATCAGTTTTTTCTATTAATAACCTCTGTAGTGTGTTTGGGTTTGAGTTTTCTCTATTAGCAAGTATTGCATACACCATACAAGCGTACATTGCTTCTTCTGCTAGTTTTGGAATAGCTGCTGATTCATCTGTAGTAAGTGCATTTGATAAATAGGTTAATATTGCGCCATTAGGATTTGTACCAGCAGTACCATATTTTATAGTTTTAGCTACAAAATCTATATAAAATTTACCGGCAGCTGGGGGTGTAGTTGTTGATTCTACTAGTTCAACACCCCCTACTGTAACTTTTATTACAGCAACAAAATCAGATGGTAAAGCATATGCTTGTGTAGTTACTACAGTTGTAGGTCCTTGTGTAAATTGGCTTTTTAACGTTTCATAAGCAAACTCTTGCAAACATCTTCGCGCATGAAATATTATTTCGGTTCTTTTACTATCTGGTATTATTTTACCTGGTCCAGTATATGATATAATAAAGTTATTTACAATATCATTTACCGATATAAAAGCATTACTTATAGGTGTTGTTGCCATGATTTTTTATTTTTGATTGTCTACGTTTATTTGTTGTTCTTTTCCCGTGGCTAATGATAAAGCTAATTGATCTTTAGTCATTACACCGGCATAACCTAATATTTTGTCAACCAACAACGGTTGATCTGACTGATGTATTTCAAAATTGGTTGAGTTTTGAGCATTATAAATATAGTTACCTAAGTTAGGTTGTATATCAAAGCCCCAAATAGGATCGACAGGATATGATAAGTAGTTTACTCTTATAGAGTTTGTTCCTGCACCTGTAGGCGTTAACGTGGAAGGGTAAAACGTTAACACATTGTTTTCATAAGTATAAACCGGATAATAAGCTGTTGGTGCTGTCAAAGGAGATTCATTAACAGTATAAACATCTTGTTGTTGTATTCTTTGCACTTCTCTTCCTGGTGCAGCGCCTCCTGCTAAATAAATAACAGAACCTAGTTCATTTACATTAGAAAGAGTTGTTGTTAAAACTCCTTGAGCAAGTGTTGTGTCTTTTAATTCGTTTCTTTTAAATATTTGTATTTTTTCATCTAATAAAGCCATGCGGTCTGCATAAGCTAGGGAAGTCTGTGGCATTCTTAATAATTGATTTAACTCATCAAAATATGAAGTGTATATTTCTTGCTGGGATTGTGCAGCTATTTTGTTAAATTCAACTGGTGTAAGCACACCTCTTTTTTCTTGTTGTAAAACAACTAATACCGCTTTGTAAACTGAGTTTATATTTATTGCCATTTTAATATTTTAGTTAATAGTGATTAGGGCCACCAAAGTGACCCTTCACTATAATTATAGTCACATATTATTGTAACTTTTTCTTGATTGTTTTGAAAACTTCAACGCCTTCATCAGTTTTAAACCAAGCGGCTAATGCTGAGTAAGGGTTTTCATCAAAAGGTATAGTCATTAGTTTTCTATCATTTGATCCCCAATGAAACGTTCTTTGATCTTGAGCAAGTTTTATTACATGTTGCTCTGTAGCTCTTATACCTATATTTCTTAAACCTACGTTTTCATCACTAGCTACAGCTAAAAATGCTGATGGATTTTTTCTTGCCATAAGTAATAAATCTCTTCTTAATTCTTTAGAACTTAATGAAGAAACTCTAGATCCTAATTCAACTCTTAACACAGCCTCAGCGTGATCTATATCCATTTCTTTTGCAGCAATCATTGCATCTAATTCTACATTAATATCTTCAAGTTCATCTTCAGCAATTACCTCAGCTTCCCACTCTGAATATATAATATCTTTTTTAGGATGATATAATGATAGTAATTTTTGTAAGTTTTGTTTTTGTTTTGGAACAGCTAAAACACCATCTTCAAATATAATGTGTCCTAGTGTTACCTCTCCTTTTTGTTCTTGTAAAAAAGGTGAGTTTTGATTCGTAGCATATCTTAATTCTTTTTGTTCTCCTGTTTTTTCATCAAACCATAGTAATGGATGTCTACCAGTATTTTTAGAATTTAAAGTATATGTTAACGGTTCTTTATCGTGTAATAGAAAATATCTTCTATCTTTAATCTCCCATTTAGGGGCTATTGTTTCTTTTGTTTTTGACATGATATAATATAATATAATTAATAAAAGTAATAATTACCCCCGTTAGTTCAACGAGGGTAACTACTACAGCAATCTTAGTTTTGGAATAATACGAAATTATTCGCAGCTTGAGTAACCAAACATCTTTCAGATAACCAGTTAACTTGCATAGCATCTAAGTTAGTAGTGTAAGCACCACCAGCAGATCCTGTGATCCAGTTTTTGTAACGTCTGTCTTCAGTTTGTGAAGCTCTATATCTAACGTGTAAGAATGGTCTTCTTATGTTAGTACCTAATTGTTGGTCATACACAGTTGATGTTCCAGCAGGTATTAATACACCTTCTATTCCACTTACTGCAACTCCACCTCTTGTAGAAGCATCGTTTAAGTATTTCCAGCTAGTTTTGTAGAAGTCATAAGAACCTCTTC